>Ga0116227_10001001_pt1 | contig 60429 bp, 53 predicted proteins | sample S1TSphgellanicum_FD_89693 | JGI IMG/M metagenome (GOLD analysis project Ga0116227, IMG submission 89693) | Host-associated microbial communities from peat moss isolated from Minnesota, USA - S1T2_Fb - Sphagnum magellanicum MG | ecosystem: Host-associated > Plants > Peat moss > Unclassified... | reverse complement strand
GTGCTGCGGCGCCAGCTGGTGCGTGTTGCGGATCATGCCGAACAGGCTCTTGTCCTGCGCCACGCCATCGATCGTGAACTGGGCGTTGAAGATCTTGTGGCGGCAGTGCTCGCTGTTGGCCTGGGCGAACATCATCAGCTCGACGTCGGTCGGGTTGCGCTGCAGGCCGGTGAAGGCCTTCACCAGGTAGTCGATCTCGTCTTCCGCCAGCGCCAGGCCGAACTGCACGTTGGCCTGCTCCAGCGCCTGGCGGCCGCCGCCCAGCACGTCGACATGCGCCATGGGCGCGGGCTGCAGCTCGGTGAACAGCGCGGCAGCGCCGGAGCGGTCCCGGAAGACCGACTCGGTCATGCGGTCGTGCAGCAGCGCGGCGATGGCCGCGGTCTGCACGTCGTCGAGCTGGGCCTTGCCCAGCAGCGGCTTCTGCAAGCTGATGCGGTACTCGACCAGGCGCTCGACCCGGCGCAGCGCCAGCCCGCAGTTGCGGGCGATGTCGGTGGCCTTGGAGGCCCAGGGCGAGACGGTACCCAGGCGCGGTGCGACGACCAGGGTGTCGCCGCTGTCCGGGCCGCTGTACGGATCGCCATAGGTCAGCAGCGCGGCCAGCCGGCCGCGCTCGGCCTGGGACGGCACCGCATCCGACAGCACCAGGTGCAGGTAGCGCGCGGCAATGCCGCTGATGCGCGGGTGGATGGCCTGCAGCTGCGGCAACAGTTGCCGCGCACGGAAGTCGCTCAGGGCGTTGCCGCCATCGAAGGAGGTGATGGCGGGCGGAGTCGAAGTCGGCTGGGTCACGGGGGCGGCCTTGGAGGTCTGCGGGAAAGCGGTATGGCGCCGCGTGAAAGGCCGCTGAATGGGGCCTGTACGGGCAAAACCTGAAAACCCGGGATTCTAGCGGTGGCGCCCGTGGTGGCAGCCTCACCCGGCAGGGGGCAATGGGATAATCCCGGGATGACGATCACTTACAAGACCGCCCAGGAAATCGAGGGCATGCGCGTGGCCTGCCGCCTTGCCGCCGAAGTACTGGACTACCTGACGCCGCACATCAAGCCCGGCATCACCACCAACGAGATCGACCGCCTGGCCGCCGAGTGCATGGCCCTGCAGGGCAGCGTCTCGGCCACGCTCGGCTACCAGCCGCCGGGCTACCCGCCCTACCCCAAGTCGCTCTGCACCTCGCTCAACCACGTGGTGTGCCACGGCATCCCCAATGACAAGCCGCTGAAGAAGGGCGACATCATGAACGTGGACGTGACCGTCATCAAGGACGGCTGGTACGGCGACACCAGCCGCATGTTCGTGGTCGGCGAAGCCTCGATCGCCGCCAAGCGCCTGTCGGCGCTGACCTTCGACGCCATGTGGCACGGCATCGTGCGGGTCAAGCCCGGCGCCCGCCTGGGCGACATCGGCTCGGCCATCCAGAAGTTCGCCGAAGGCCACGGCTTCTCGGTCGTGCGCGAATTCTGCGGCCACGGCATCGGCCGCAACTTCCACGAAGAGCCGCAGGTGCTGCACTACGGCAAGCCCGGCACGCTGGAAGAACTCAAGCCCGGCATGGTCTTCACCATCGAGCCCATGATCAACGCCGGCCGGCGCGAGATCAAGGAGTTCGGCAACGACGGCTGGACCATCGTCACCAAGGACCACAGCCTGTCGGCCCAGTGGGAGCACACGGTGGTGGTCACCGAAACCGGCTACGAGGTGCTGACCCGCTCGGACGCCTGCCCGCCGCCGCCGGCCTTTGCGGCCTGGACGTCGGAGAGCCTGGCTACCGCCTGAGCCCGCAGATGTAGCAGCCGGTAACGGCTTGCACAGAAATTGCTTGCTGTCGCGGCTTTGCACGGAGTGCCCCCACCGATGTCCGAACTTCCCGCGCTGCGCGAAGCCTACCGCCAGAAGAAAGCCGAGCTGCTCGACTCGGCCGAGCGTAGCGGCGCCGCCGTGCGCGGCGTCCACACCGTGCTGCGCCAGTTGGCGCGGCTGGCCGACGAACTGCTGCAGACGCTCTGGCTGCGCGCCGGCTTTCCAGAGCACTTCGCGCTGCTGGCCGTGGGCGGCTTCGGCCGGGGCGAGCTGTTTCCCCACTCCGACATCGACGTGCTGCTGCTGCTGCCGGACGGCACGAAGCCGGACACCGACGAGGCCCTGCGGCTGCGCCTGGAAGGCTTCATCGGCAGTTGCTGGGACGCGGGCCTGGAGATCGGCTCCAGCGTGCGCACCGCGCGCGAATGCCTGGACGAGGCGGCCAAGGACGTCACCGTGCAGACCTCGCTGCTCGAAGCCCGCCGCATCATCGGCGACGCGCCGCTGTTCCACCGCTTCCGCCGCGCCTTCCGCGAGGCACTGGACCCGCAGGCCTTCTTCACCGCCAAGATGCTGGAGCTGCGCCAGCGCCACCACAAGTTCGAGGACACGCCCTACTCGCTCGAGCCCAACTGCAAGGAGTCCCCGGGCGGCCTGCGCGACCTGCAGGCCATCCTGTGGGTCTCGACCGCCGCCGGCTATGGCGAGAACTGGGACGCGCTGGCCCACAACGGCCTGGCCACCGCGCACGAGGTCCGGCAGATCAAGCGCAACGAGGCGCTGATATCGCTGATCCGCCTGCGCCTGCACCTGATCGCCAAGCGCCGCGAAGACCGCCTGGTGTTCGACCTGCAGACGGCCGTAGCCGAATCCTTCGGCTACCGCGGCCTGGCGCCTGATGGCTCGCGCCTGGCGCGCCGCGCCAGCGAGGCGCTGATGCGCCGCTACTACTGGGCCGCCAAGGCGGTCACGCAGCTCAGCCAGATCCTGCTGCTCAACATCGGCGAGCGGCTGAATCCGACCACGCATGCGCTGATCCCGATCAACGAGCGCTTCTTCGAGAAGGCCGGCATGGTCGAGGTGGTGAGCGACGACCTCTACCACCGCGAGCCGCACGCCATCCTCGAGACCTTCCTGCTGTACGAGACCCACGTCGGGCTGCGCGGCCTGTCGGCGCGTACCCTGCGCGCCATCTTCAACGCGCGCGACGTGATGGACGCGGCGTTCCGGCGCGACCCGGTCAACAGGGCCACCTTCCTGCGCATCCTGCAGCAGCCGGTCGGCATCACGCACGCCATGCGGCTGATGAACCAGACCTCGGTGCTGGGCCGCTACCTGCGCGTATTCCGCCACACCGTCGGGCAGATGCAGCACGACCTGTTCCACGTCTACACGGTGGACCAGCACATCCTGATGGTGCTGCGCAACGTGCGACGCTTCTTCATGGCCGAGCATGCGCACGAATACCCGTTCTGCTCGCAACTGGCGGCCGACTGGGACAAGCCCTGGATCCTGTACACCGCCGCGCTGTTCCACGACATCGCCAAGGGCCGCGGCGGCGACCATTCCGAGCTCGGCGCGCGCGACGTGCGCCAGTTCTGCGCGGACCATGGCATCGCCCAGGCCGACACGGACCTGATCGCCTTCCTGGTCGAGCAGCACCTGACCATGAGCCACATTGCGCAGAAGGCCGATCTGAGCGACCCCGACGTGATCGCCGCATTCGCCCGGCGCATGGGCGACGAACGCCACCTCACCGCGCTCTACCTGCTGACCGTGGCCGACATCCGCGGCACCAGCCCCAAGGTCTGGAACGCCTGGAAAGGCAAGCTGCTGGAGGATCTGTACCGCTACACCCTGCGCGCACTGGGCGGCCGCGCCCCCGGCGGCGCCGCCGAGATCGAAGCGCGCAAACGCGAGGCGCTGGTGCTGCTGGCCCTGCATGCCGAGCCGCACGAAGCCCACAAGCGCCTGTGGGACACGCTGGACGTGGGCTACTTCATGCGGCACGACGCGGTGGACATCGCCTGGCACGCCCGCCAGCTGTCGCGCCACGTCGAGAGCCTGGCGGCCGGCGAGCGGCCTGCCGGCAACCGCTGCATCGTGCGCGCACGGCTCTCGCCGGTCGGCGAAGGCCTGCAGGTGCTGGTCTACACGCCCGACGCACCCGACCTGTTCGCACGCATCTGCGGCTATTTCGACCAGGCCGGCTTCAGCATCCTGGACGCCAAGGTCCACACCGCCAGCAACGGCTACGCACTGGACACCTTCCAGGTCGTCACCTCGGCCCTGCCGGAGCACTACCGCGAGCTGGTCAACATGGTCGAGGCCGAACTTCCTGCCGCGCTGCAACAGACCGGGCCCCTGCCCACCCCCAGCCGCGGCCGCGTCTCGCGCCGCGTGAAGAGCTTCCCTATCGCACCGCGGGTGGAACTGCACCCCGACGAGCGCGCCCAGCGCTGGCTGCTCAGCGTCTCCGCCAGCGACCGCGCGGGCCTGCTCTACTCCATCGCCCGCGTCTTGGCCAAGCACAAGCTCAACCTCCAACTCGCCAAGGTCACCACGCTGGGCGAGCGCGTGGAAGACACGTTCCTGATCGACGGCCCCGCGCTGCAACGCAACCGGGCGCAGATCGAGATCGAGACGGAATTGCTGGAGGTGCTGGCCGCCGATTGACGTTGCTGCAGACACGGAACTTCACTCCAGACACAATCTCCAACCGGCGCCGCCAGAGAGGCGGTGCTGTCACATCCACCGAGAGAGGGAAAACATGATCCGTTCCGAAGACACCGGCAAGCTCGTTCTGCGACTGAGCCTGGGCATTCTTGTTCTGCTGCATGGCATCTTCAAACTCAGCTCCGGCGTCGGGTTCATCTCCGGGATGCTCGCCTCGCACGGCTTGCCCGCGGCCCTGGCCTATCTTGCCTATGTGGGCGAAATCGTCGCGCCGGTGCTGCTGATCCTGGGCATCTTCACGCGCGCCGCGGCCTGGATCGTGGTCGTCAACATGCTGTTCGCTTTCGGCCTGGTGCACATGAAGGATCTGTTCGCGCTTACCGCCCAGGGGGGGTGGAAGCTGGAGCTGCAGGGCATGTACCTGTTCGGCGCGCTGGCCATTGCCTTCCTGGGGGCTGGTCGCTTCAGCGTAGGCGGCAGCAGCGGCAGGCTGAACTGAAACACCCCCAGGTTCGTGCGCTACGGGTGATGCTCAGCGCCCTGGATAGCTGAGTTTTTTCAGTCGGGCTGCCGCGCGACGTACCGCTCCAGCCAGCGGCCGTAGCGCGACAGCCCGAAGCACATGACCCAGTAGAGGGCCGCCAGGAACAGATAGCCCTCCAGGTAGAACGGGCGCCACACCGGGTCGCCTCCCAGAGCCAGGCCCAGTGCGCCGGTCAGCTCGAAGAGGCCGACCACGGTGACCAGCGAGGTGTCCTTGAGCGTGCCGATCACCGCGTTGACCAGGGCTGGCACCACCATGCGCAGCGCCTGCGGCAGCACCACATCGCGCTGCACCTGCCAGCGCCCCATGCCCAGGGCGGTGGCCGCCTCCAGCTGTCCAAAGGGCACGGCCTGCAGGCCCCCGCGGATGATCTCCGCCAGGTAGGCCGCCGCAAACAGCGCCAACCCGGCCAGCACGCGCAGGAATACGTCAAGCTGCAGGCCCGCCGGCACCAGCAGCGGCAGCAGGAAGGACGCCATGAACAGCACCGAGATGAGCGGCACGCCGCGCACCAGCTCGATGTAGGTCGTGCACAGCGTACGCACCACCGGCCAGGACGAACGCCGGCCCAGTGCCAGCAGCAGGCCCAGCGGAAAGGCCAGGGCCAGCGCGAAAGTGGCGAGCGCAATGGTGAGCGCCAGCCCGCCCCAGCGGCCGGTGGGCACGGCATCCAGCCCGGCGGCGCCGCCATGCATCAGCAGCACAAACAGCCCGATGCCCGCCCCCCACGCCGGCAGCAGGCCCCAGCGCCAGCAGCGCGGCCAGGCGCTGGCCAGCAGCAGCGCGGCCAGCACGGCCGCTGCGATCGCAGGGCGCCACTGCTGGTCGAACGGGTAGCGGCCAAAGAGAATGGCGCGCCACTTCTCGGCCACCACGCCCCAGCAGGCGCCATGCTGCAGCGCCCGGCAGGCTTCTGCATCCGGCCGGAACACTGCGCCCACCAGGGCCCAGGCGCCCAGGTGCCAGGCAATCCAGGTCAGCAGCAGGGCCAGCACCAGCGTGCATACGGTTCGCGCCGGGCCGCCGAACAGCTCGCTGCGCCAGTTCATCGCCACCCTCGCAGCGCCACACGCGTGTTGTAGAGGTTCGTCGCGCCGGCGATCAACAGCGATAGCAGCAGGTACACCGCCATCACCACCGCGATGCACTCGAAGGCGCGCCCGGTGGAATTGAGCGAGGTGTTGGCCACCGACACCAGCTCGGGATAGCCGACCGCCACCGCCAGCGAAGAGTTCTTGACCAGGGCCAGCACCTGATTGGTCACTGCCGGCACGATCAGCCGCAGCGCCTGCGGCAACACCACGATGCGCAACTGCTGTGCCGGCCCGAAGCCCATGGCGCGCGCCGCATCGACCTGGCCGGCAGGCACCGACTGGATGCCGGCGCGCACGATTTCCGCCACGAAGGCGGCGGTGTACAGGCCCAGCGCCAGGACGACGGCCAGGTACTCAGGTGTAAGTGCAGCTCCGCCGCTGATGTTGAAGGCCGTGCGCTCGGGCCATTCCAGGGCCGAGGGCCACCACTGACCCTCGGCCGCCACCGGCCAGGGCACCGACAGTCCGCTCTTGCTGAGCCACACGCCGGGCAGCAGCTGCATGGCCTCGGTCGCGTCGGGCAGTAATTGGGTCAGCGCAAAGTAGAGCATCAGCAACTGCACCAACAGCGGCACATTGCGCAATGCCTCCACATACCAGCTGCAGATGCTGCGCACCAGCAGGTGCGGCGCCAGCCGGCCTATGCCCAGCAGGGTGCCCAGCACCAGGGCAATGGCGGCGGCCGGTACCGCCGCGCGCAGCGTATTGACGAGCCCGGCCAGGAAGGCGCGCCAGAACGGCTGCCCGGCGTGGAAGTCGAGCCAGCCTTCGCCGATCTCGAAGCCCGCCGGCTGCAGCAGGAAATCGAAGCCGGACTGGATGCCGCGGCCGCGCAGCACTCCCAGCGCATGGGCTGCCAGGGCCGCCACCCCCGCCAGCAGCAAGGCCACCAGCGCGATCTGCAGCACCCAGGCACGCCAGGCGCCATCTGGCCCCCTGCCCTTCATCGCACCGGCAATGCGTAGACCAGGCCGCCCTTGTTCCAGAGGTTGTTGAGCCCGCGCGGCAGCTGCAGCACCGACTTCGGCCCCACGTTGCGCTCGAACACCTCGCCATAGTTGCCCACCGCCTTGATGGCGCGGTAGGCCCAGTCCTTGTCCAGGCCCAGCAGCTTGCCCATGTCGTCCGAGCTGCCGAGCAGGCGCTGCACGGCCGGGTCCTGGCTGCCGCTCCTGGCCGCATCGACGCCGGCCTGGGTCACGCCCAGTTCCTCGGCCTCGATCAGCGCATGTGGCACCCACTTGACGATGGTGAACCACTCGTCGTCGCCGCGGCGCACCGCGGGGGCGAACGGCTCCTTGGAGATCAGTTCGGGCAGGATCACGTAGTCGTCGGGGTTCTTGGCCTCCTTGTTGCGCAGCCCGGCCAGGGTGGATGCGTCGGTGGTGAAGACCTGGCAACGGCCCGAGAAGAAGGCCTTGAAGGAGGCCTCGAAGTTCTCGAACACCACGGTCTTGACCTTGACGTTCTGCGCCCGGAAGTAGTCCGACACGTTCTTCTCGTTGGTGGTGCCGGACTGGGTGCAGATCTCGGCCCCCTTGAGCTGCTTGGCGCTGGTCACCTTGAGCTTCTTGGGCACCAGGAAGCCCTGGCCGTCGTAGTAGGTGATGGTGGTGAATTCCAGGCCCAGCGAGGCATCGCGCGACAGCGTCCAGGTGGTGTTGCGCGCGAGCATGTCGATCTCGCCGGCCTGCAGGGCCGAGAAGCGCTGCTGCGCATTGAGCGGCACGAAATTGACCTTCTTCGGATCGCCCAGCACGGCCGCGGCAACGGCGCGGCAGGTGTCCACGTCCAGGCCGGACCAATTGCCCTGCGAATCCGGCGCGGAAAAGCCGGCCACGCCGTTGGTCACGCCGCAGTTGAGCGTGCCGCGCTGCTTGACCGCGTCCAGCGTCTTGCCGGCAAGGGCAGGGGCGGCACCGCAGGCCAGTGCCGCAAAGGCGGCCAGCGATGCAATGCGGCGGGAAGTGGTGTTCTGCATTTGTTTCTCCTCTCGAAAACGGGGGGCGTCAGTCGTCCGCCGAGGCATCGAGGCCAGGGAACAGGACTTCCGTGAAGCCGAAGCGGTTGAAATCCCGCACGCGCATGGGGTAGAGCTTGCCGATCAGGTGGTCGCATTCGTGCTGCACCACGCGGGCATGAAAACCCTCGACCGTGCGGTCGATCGGCTGGCCTTGCGGGTCGACGCCGGTATAGCGGATGCGCGCCCAGCGCGGCACCACGCCGCGCAGGCCCGGCACCGACAGGCAGCCCTCCCAGCCCTCCTCTTCTTCCGCGCCCAGCGGCTCGATGACGGGGTTCAGCAGCACGGTGCGCGGCACCACGGGCGCGTCAGGGTAGCGCGGATTGGGGGCGTCGGTACCGAAGATGACCAGTTGCAGGTCCACCCCGACCTGCGGAGCGGCCAGCCCTGCGCCATTGACGGCGCGCATGGTGTCGAACATGTCGGCGATCAGGCCCAGCAGAGCTGGACTGCCGATTGCCTCGGGCGGCACGGGCGGAGCGACGCGCAGCAGGCGCGGGTCGCCCATCTTGAGGATGTCCAGAACGGCCATGGGAAAGCTGCAGGGGAAGTGGGGTGGCCCCGAGCATAGCTTTTCCCGCCAGGACCTTCAGGCGAGCGCCCATCCGGGCCTTCACAATCGGCGGCTGGATCTGCCTGACATGCCCGACACTGCCCCGCGCCCCCTGCCCGCCCTGCTGCGCCTGCTGTTGGCGGCGCTGGCTGTGCTCTGCATCGCCCTGGGCGTGGTCGGCGTCTTCGTGCCGGGCATGCCGACGACCGTTTTCATCATTGCGGCGGCCTGGGCGGCGGCGCGCAGTTCACCACGGTTGCATGGCTGGCTGATGGGCCACCGCCTGTTCGGGCCGCTGCTGCACCACTGGCAGAACGGCGGCCGCATGAGCCGGCGGGCCAAGTGGAGCGCCACAGCGGCCATGGCCGCCTGCGCCCTCATCCTGCTGGCCACCGCGCAGCGCGCAGGGCCGGCATCGCTGGCGCTGGCCTGCATGGATGGCGTACTGGCCTGGCTGTGGTGCCGGCCCGAGCCCGAGGACTGCTAGCTGCTACCTCCAGCGCCGATAGCCGTAGCCGTAAGAGCCGTAGAAGCCGATGGAGGGCGACACGACGACCGGCGCCGGCTGGTAGTACGCGCCATAGGGCGCAACGGGCGCTACCACGCAGCCACTCAACAGGGCTGCGCTGGTAAGGGCGACGGCGATTCCGACGAGACGTAAACGATGCATGGTGAACCCCTTGATGGATAGCGTAGCCATACAACGCGCGGACGGCATCCGACTGCTACATACGGCGCGTCGCTTTACGTAACGCCGGGTAAGCCGCAGGCTCAGCGCCCGTGGCCGCCACCGCCATGCCCACCCCCGCCCGGACGGCCGCCGCCACCGCCGGGACGCGGGCCACCTCCGCGCGGAGGGCCGCCCCACGGGCGTCCCGGCGCGCCGAAGCGGGGCGGGCCGTAGCGGGGGCCGCCGCCGTAGTAGCTGAAGCCCAGATAGCCATAGGCGGGGCCAACCCACAAGGGGTCAACGTAGCCCGGCGGGTAGGCGTAGGGGTAGGCGTAGGCCGTGCCATACGGATAGGCGGTGCCATAGGCATCGACCGGCGCCACGGCACAACCCGAGAGAGCCGCCATGGCGCCGACGGCCAGGGCAGCAGCACAACATGAACGCAGTTTCATGGCAGTCTCCTGAGGACGGTGTCCATGGGGGTTGGAGTCCCGCGCCGCCCCAGGGTTCAACCTGCCGCCGAGGAACCCTGCAGCACGTCGCGCAAGCCGTCCTCGTCCAGCACGGCGATGCCCAGCGCCTGCGCCTTCTCCAGCTTGCTGCCGGCCTCGGCGCCGGCCACCACGTAGTCGGTCTTCTTGCTGACCGAGCCGGCCACCTTGGCACCGGCCGCTTCCAGCAATTCCTTGGCCTCTTCGCGCGACAGCGTGGGCAGCGTGCCGGTCAGCACGAAGGTCTTGCCCGCCAGCGGCAGCAGCGCGCGCGGCGCGGGCGGCCCTTCGGGCCAGTGCACGCCGGCCGCGCGCAGCTGCTCGACCACCTCGCGGTTGTGCGGCTGGTCGAAGAAGGTGCGGATTGCCAGCGCCACGATGGGACCGACGTCGTTCACCTCCAGCAGCTGCTCCACCGTGGCGTCCATGATCGGGTCCAGCGCGCCGAAGTAGCGCGCCAGGTCCTTGGCCGTGGCTTCGCCCACATGGCGGATGCCCAGCCCGAACAGAAAGCGCGGCAACGTGGTCTGCTTGGACTTTTCCAGGGCCTCGACCAGGTTCTGCGCGGACTTGTCGGCCATGCGCTCCAGCGCCGCGAGCTTGGCCACGCCCAGTTTGTAAAGCTCCGGCAGGGTGCGGATGATGCCGCCCTCCACCAGCTGGTCCACCAGCTTGTCGCCCAGGCCTTCGATGTCCATGGCGCGGCGCTGTGCGAAGTGCAGCAGGGCCTCCTTGCGCTGCGCTGCGCAGAACAGGCCGCCGGTGCAGCGGTGGTTGACCTCCGTCTTCTCGCGCACCACGGCGCTGCCGCAGACCGGGCACTGGCGCGGCATGCGGAAGTTGGGCACGTAGGGCGTGCGCGGACGCTCGGTCGCCACCGTGCCGACCACCTCGGGGATCACGTCGCCGGCGCGCCGCACGATGGCGATGTCGCCCACGCGCACGTCCTTGCGGCGCAGCTCGAACAGGTTGTGCAGCGTGGCGTTGGTGACGGTCACGCCGCCCACGAACACCGGCGCCAGCCGCGCCACCGGCGTGAGCTTGCCGGTGCGGCCGACCTGTACGTCGATGCCCACGACCTGCGTCATCTGTTCCTGTGCCGGGTACTTGTGGGCCACGGCCCAGCGCGGCTCGCGCGTGACGAAGCCCAGCTGCTGCTGCAGCGCCAGCTCGTTGACCTTGTAGACCACGCCGTCGATGTCGAACGGCAGCTGGTCGCGCAGCGCGCCAACCCTCGCGTGGAAGGCGGCCAGGCCCTCGGCGCCCTGCACCACCGCGCGGTGCTGGTCCACCGGGAAGCCGAAGGCCGCGAACGCGGCCAGCACGCCGTCCTGCGTCGGCGGCTCGTCGGGCCAGCCCTGCACCTCGCCCCAGCCATAGGCAAAGAAGGACAGCGGGCGCCTGGCGGCAATGCCGGGGTCCAGCTGGCGCACCGCGCCGGCGGCGGCGTTGCGCGGATTGACGAAGCTCTTGTCGCCCGCCTCGCGCTGGCGCTCGTTGAGCTTCTCGAAGTCGTCGCGGCGCATGTAGACCTCGCCGCGCACTTCCAGCACCGCGGGCGCGCCGGCCGGCAGCTTGAGCGGGATCTGGCGGATGGTGCGGATGTTCTGCGTCACGTCCTCGCCCTGCTCGCCGTCGCCGCGCGTGGCGGCGCACACCAGCCGGCCCTGCTCGTAGCGCAGGTTCATGGCCAGGCCGTCGAACTTCAGCTCAGCCATGTAGGCAACCGGCGGGTCGCCCTCCTTCAGGCCCAGCTCCTTGCGCACGCGGGTGTCGAAGTTGACGGCCCCGCTGGCCTCGGTGTCGGTCTCGGTGCGGATGCTGAGCATGGGCACGGCATGCCGCACCGACGCGAACTGGCCCAGCGGCGCGCCGCCGACACGCTGCGTCGGGGAATCCGGGGTGATGAGTTCGGGATGCGCTGCTTCCAGCGCCTGCAGCTCGCGGAACACGCGGTCGTATTCGGCGTCCGGGACTTCCGGCGCGTCCAGCACGTAGTACTGGTGCATCCAGCGCTCGAGCTGCGCCCGGAGTGCTTCAATATCCATAGCTACAAGCCTATGTTCTACCTGGGCTTCAGCCACTTCTGATTCAAAAAACTCGCCCTGTCCTGAAACCGGGCGCTTGCGCGGCGCCACGGCCGCTCAACCAAACAGGCGCCGCGCCTGCACCGAACCGGCCGACAGGTCGTGCGCGTCCAGCGTGTCGTAGAGCTTTTCCAGGTCGGCGCCGATGCCGTCCATGGCCTCTTCGCGCAGCAGCTGGCCGTTCTGGTCGGTGACCACGCCATCCATGGCCTGGGCCAGGGCCGCAGCGGCCTCGCGCAGCCGGGTGAAGGGCTGCTCGTCGCGGTGCACCTGGGCCACGTCCAGGCTCAGCTGCACGTCGCGGATGGCCGACTGGGCAGGGTCCTCGGCCAGCGCCGCCTGGGTATCGAAGGCCAGGGTCAGCACGGGCGGCAGGCCGGCCGCTGCCGTGGGCAGCGCCATGCGCCCGGGAATCACGCCGGGCACGAAGCCCAGGCGCGCGGCATTCTGTTGCACGTAGCCCGGGCTCCAGGCCGCCGCGCGGGCGCGCAGCACGAAGGCCAGCTGGGCGTCGTGGTCGCTGGCGAACTGGTCCAGCTCGCGGGCACGCGCGACCTCGTCGCGCATCTCCGGAAACTCCGGCGCGGCGTTGATGGCATCGGCAAAGGCCTGGGCCTTGATGACGAACTCGGAGTACTCGATGTCGTTGAGCGCGCCGTTGCGGTTGGCCAGCTGCACGCCGGCCTGGAAGGCGCGGTAGCGCTGCCCGGCCACGGGCATCTCCCATTGGCCGGTGGCGTCGTTCAGGCCCTCCACGGCGAACGGCTTGCTGCCCACGCGGCGGGTGGTCGGCATGGCCGCCAGCGCGGCATCGCCCGACACCAGGCCTTCGAGCGCCAGCGGGGCGATCACGTCGATGAGCGGATCCAGGCCGGGCTTCTTCTCGGGTTGCGGCAATGCGCCCAGCACCGGGTCCTGTGCCGTGGCAGCGCCTGCGGGCAGTTCCGCATCGCCGTCGAAGGCCGGCTCCTGGCGCTCGGCCGCCTCGCGGCTGGCGGCTTCTTCCGGCGTGGCGGGGTCGGCCTGCTTGGGCGCGTTGCGGCGCGAGGTCCAGGCGCTGTGGGCGACGATGGCCGCCAGCACGACGCCGCCGGCCACCGCAAGGCTGATCTGCAATGTGCTCATGCTTGTTGCTTTTACTCGGGTTCGGCCATGGACAGCGCGGATTCCATGTCCACGGCCACGATACGCGACACGCCCTGCTCCTGCATGGTGACGCCGATCAGTTGCTCGGCCATCTCCATGGCGATCTTGTTGTGGCTGATGAAGAGGAACTGCGTGCTCTTGCTCATACTGGCCACCAGCTTGGCGTAGCGCTCGGTGTTGGCATCGTCCAGCGGCGCGTCCACCTCGTCCAGCAGGCAGAAGGGCGCGGGGTTGAGCTGGAAGATGGCGAACACCAGCGCGATGGCGGTCAACGCCTTCTCGCCGCCGGACAGCAGGTGGATGGTCTGGTTCTTCTTGCCTGGCGGCTGGGCCATGACCTGCACGCCGGCGTCCAGCACCTCTTCGCCGGTCATCATGAGCTTGGCGTTGCCGCCGCCGAACAGCTCGGGGAACATGCGCCCGAAGTGCTCGTTGACGACGTTGAAGGTGCCCACCAGCAGTTCGCGCGTCTCGGCGTCGATCTTGCGGATGGCGTCTTCCAGCGTGGTCATGGCCTCGGTCAGGTCGGCCGTCTGCGCGTCGAGGAAGGTCTTGCGCTCGCGCGCCGTGCCCAGCTCTTCCAGCGCGGCCAGATTGACCGCGCCCAGCGCCGCGATGTCGCGGTTGCCGCGGTCGATCTCGCCCTGCAGTCCCTGCACGCGCACATTGCCTTCGGTGATGGATTTCTCCACCGCCTCCAGGTCGGCCTGGGCGTCGGTCAGCAGCGAGGCATATTGCTCGAAGCCCAGGCGCGCGGCCTGTTCCTTGAGCTGGAATTCGGTGATGCGCTGGCGCAGCGGGTCGAGCGCGCGCTCCAGCTGCAGGCGGCGCTCGTCGCTGGCGCGCAGCTTGGTGGTCAGGTCGTCGTATTCGCTGCGCTGCGCGGCCAGCGCGACTTCGCGTTCGGCCTTCAGTTCCAGCGCGGTCTGCAGGCCACCCTGCGCGGCGGCGTCGGACAGGCGCGCCAGCTCTTCCTGGGCACGGCTTTCCTCGGATGCCAGCGAGGCCGCCTGCTGCGCGGCCGTGTCGATGGCGCGGCCCAGCTCGGCGCGGCGCGACTCCAGGCTGCGGCGGGCAAAGGTGGCCTCCTGCGCCTGGCGCTCCAGGCTGCGCTGCTGCTCGCGCGATTCGTTCACGCGGCGCTCGGACTCGATCACGCGCTCGTCCAGCTGCGCATGGCGCTCCTGGCTGTCTGCGAGCTGCATGTCCAGCTCTTCGAAGCGCGCCTCTGCCGTCACGCGGCGCTCCTGCAGCTCGTCGAGCAGCGCCTCGACCTCGCCCAGGTCGCCGGTGATCTGGGCGCTGCGCTCGCGCGTCTGCTCGGCCAGTTGGGTCAGGCGCAGGCTTTCCACCTGCAATTCGTGGGCGCGGGCCTGCGTCTCGGTGGCCTCGCGGCGCGCCGTGACCAGGCGTTGCGAGGCGTCGGCATAGGCGGACTCGGCCCGCACCAGCGCGGAGCGAGCCTCTTCGCCGATCAGTGCCTGGGCGCGCAGCTGCTTCTCAAGATTCTCGATTTCCTGCGCACGGGCCAGCAGGCCGGCCTGCTCGGAATCGGGCGCATAGAAGTTCACGCCATGGGCGGTGACGGCATGGCCGGCGGGCACGAAGATGGCCTCGCCCGGCTGCAACCGGGCACGCGCGGCAAGCGCCTCGTCCAGGCTGTGGGCGGTGTAGCAGCCATGCAGCCAGTCGGCCAGCAGCGCGCGCTGGCCGGCGTCATTCAGGCGCAGGCGCTCCAGCAGGCCGGGCAGCGCGCCAGCGGCTTCCGGCACGGCGGCGGCAGGCGGGCTGTAGAAGGCGAGCTTGGCCGGCGGCGCGTCGGCGCCAAAGGCGCGCACCATGTCCAGGCGGGAGACTTCGAGCGCGCCCATGCGCTCGCGCAGGGCGGCTTCCAGGGCGCTTTCCCAGCCCTGCTCCACGTGCAGCCGGCTCCACAGCGCCTGCAGGCTGTCCAGCCCGTGCTTGGCCAGCCAGGGCTGCAGCTTGCCGTCGGTCTTGACCTTGTCCTGCAGCGCCTTGAGCGCTTCCATGCGGGCCGACAGGTCGGCCTGGGCTGCGCTTTCGGTATTGACGGCGTGCTGCCGCGTGCGGCGGTCTTCGTCGAGCTGGGGGACGGCTTCCTGCAGCTCGTGCAGACGGGCGTCGGCCTCTTGTGCGGCCTCTTGTGCGGCTTCGAGCTGCTCGCGCAGGTTGTTCAGGCGCGCCTCGTCGGGCGCGGCCAGGGCATTGCGGTCGGTGACCAGGCGCTCGCGGCGCACGTCGAGCTGGCGCGACTGCTCCTCGATGCTGCGCTGCTCGGCCGCCAGCACCTGGATCTGCTGCTGCACGTGGGCCACGGCGCCGCGCTGCTCGTTTGCCTTCTGCTGGGCCTGGCGCAGTGCCTCTTCCAGGTCAGGCAGCTGCAGCGATTGCTCTTCCACCTGGGCGGCGAGCAGTTCGGCCTTTTCCTCGGCGTCTTCGCCCTGGGCGGCCAGGGTTTCGATCTCGGCCTCGGCGTCGTCCTTGCGCGTGGCCCATTGGCTGACCTGCTCGCGCAGCGTGATCAGGCGCTGCTCCACGCGCTGGCGGCCCTCGACGACGAAGCGGATCTCGGCCTCCAGGCGGCCGACCTCGGCGCTGGCCTCGTAGAGCTTGCCCTGGGCCTGGTTGACGTGGTCGCCGGCGGCGTAGTGGGCCTGGCGGATGGTCTCCAGCTCGGCCTCGACGTGGCGCAGGTCGGCCACGCGGGACTCGAGGTCGTTCACGGCCTGGGCGGCCTCGGCCTTGATGCGGGCCTGGTCGGCCTCGCTTTCGCGGCGCTTGAGGAACCACAGCTGGTGCTGCTTGAGCGTGACGTCGGCCTGCAGCGCGTTGTAACGCTGGGCGACCTCGGCCTGCTTCTCCAGCCGTTCGAGGTTGCTGTTGAGCTCGCGCAGGATGTCTTCCACCCGCGTGAGGTTCTCGCGGGTGTCGGACAGCCGGTGCTCGGTCTCGCGCCGGCGCTCCTTGTACTTGGAGACGCCCGCGGCCTCTTCCAGGAACAGGCGCAGCTCCTCGGGCTTGGACTCGATGATGCGGCTGATCGTGCCCTGGCCGATGATGGCGTAGGCGCGCGGCCCCAGGCCCGTGCCCAGGAACACGTCCTGCACGTCGCGGCGGCGCACCGGCTGGTTGTTGATGTAGTAGCTGCTGGTGCCGTCGCGCGTGAGCACGCGCTTGACCGCGATCTCGGTGAAGCGGCTCCACGAGCCGCCGGCGCGGCCGTCGTTGTTCTCGAACACCAGTTCCACGCTGGAGCGGCTGGCCGGCTTGCGCGTGTTGGTGCCGTTGAAGATCACGTCCTGCATGGACTCGCCGCGCAGCTCGCTGGCCTTGCTCTCGCCCAGCACCCAGCGCACCGCGTCCATGATGTTGGACTTGCCGCAGCCGTTGGGCCCGACCACGCCTACCAGTTGCCCGGGCAACAGGAAGTTGGTCGGCTCGGCAAACGACTTGAAGCCGGAGAGCTTGATGGAATTAAGACGCACGGGTGGCGGGCACGGGTAACGGGTTGGCGGATGCGCTGCATCCGTCAGGCCGGAGGACCGGCCTGTGCGAACGAGGGATGATAACCCTGCGCTCCAGCGCCCTGCCCTGCACCGGTGCGCCTGCCGCTCCATTGCGGCGTCCATGGCAGCCGCCGGTGCAGGAATCCTCGCCGAACTGGCACCTGGCCCATGCGCCACCTTGGCGTATAGCTACTATTTCAATAGCTACAGCCCGGCCGCGATGAATCCGCTGCGCAAGCCATCGCCGCAGGAAAAGACGGGGCCGATCAAGCCAGCCCGCCATTCACGCCAATGTTCTGGCCGGTGATCCAGCCCGCCTCCTCGCTCGCCAGGAAGGCCACCACCCGTGCGATGTCGTCCACCTGCCCGAGCCGGCCGAGCGGGGTCAGGCTGGTGAGCATGTTCACCACCGCCTGGGGCTTGCCGCCGTGCTGGAACAGCTCGGTGTCGGTCGGCCCGGGCAGCACGGCATTGACCGTGATGCGGCGCGCGCCCAGCTCCTTGGCCGCGTAGCGGGTGAGCTGCTCGACAGCGCCCTTGGTGGCGGAATAGGCGCCGTAGGTCGGCGTCTGCAGGCGCGTGAGCGTGCTGGAGAAGTTGACGATGCGCCCGCCATCGGCGAGCCGCGTGGCGGCCTCGCGGATGCCGGAGAACACGCCGCGCACGTTGAGCGAGAACAGCCGCTCGAAATCCTCGTCGCTGGTGTCGGCCAGCAGCTTCTCGACCATGATGCCGGCGTTGTTCACCAGGATGTCGACGCGGCCGAAGCGCTCCGTGGCGGCATCGAACAGCAGGCGCGCGGCCCCGGCCCGGCCCACGTCGGCCTGCACGGCCAGGGCGGTGCCGCCGGCCGCGGCGATGCGCGCCACCACCGCGTCGGCCGCCGCAGCATCGCGCACATAGTTGACCACCACGCGGGCGCCGCGCGCGGCCAGCGTCTGCGCGATGGCCGCGCCAATGCCGCGCGAGGCGCCGGTGACGATGGCGGTCTTGTCTTGGAGGGAGGTCATGGAAGCGTCCTTTCGGTGGGAGGGAGAGCGAATGGACGCATTCTGGTTGTTTGCTATCTATGGATAAAGTATCGAAAATTGCAATAACCATCCAAAAAACAAAAACAATCCCATGGACCGCCTCGACGCCATGCGCGTCTTCACCCGCGTGGTGGAGCTGAGCAGTTTCATCCGCACTGCAGACGAGCTGCGCCTGCCGCGCGCCACCGTCACGCATGCGGTGCAGAGCCTGGAGGCGCGCCTGGGCGTGCGCCTGCTGCAGCGCACCACCCGCCAGGTGCGGCCCACCGATGAGGGCCAGGCCTACTACGAACGCTGCCTGCGCCTGCTGGCCGACGCGGACGAGGCCGACCTGCTGGCCCAGGGCGCGGCCACCCGGCCACGCGGGCGGCTGCGCGTGGATATGCATGCCTCCGTCGCGGCGCTGGTGGTGGTGCCGGCGCTTCCTGATTTCATGGCGCGCTACCCGGACATTGCGCTGGAGATCGGCACCGGCGACCGGTCAGTCGACCTGGTGCGCGAGGGGGTCGACTGCGTGCTGCGCGGCGGCGTGCCGCGCGACTCCAGCCTGGTCGGCCGCCGGCTGGCGGACCTGCCCCAGGGCACCTTTGCCAGCCCGGCCTACCTGGAGCGCTGCGGCGTACCGCAGTCACCCGAGGCGTTGCAGGTCGAGCAGCCCGGGCGGCCGCCGCACCAGGCAGTGGCCTATGTCTCGTCCGTCACGGGACGGCTGTGGAACCTCGAATTTGTGCAGCCCGATGGCCAGTTGCTGAGCCTGCCGCTGCCCAGTTCCCTGACCGTGCACAGCACCGACGCCTATGTGGCGGCGGCGATTGCCGGCCTGGGCCTGATCCAGCTGCCGCGCTACGGCGTGGCGGCTGCGGTGGATGCCAGCCGGCTGCAGGAAGTGCTGGCCCCCTGGCGCCCTGCGCCCATGCCCATCTGGGCGCTCTACCCCAACGCCCGGCAGTTGCCGCCCCGCGTGCGGGTGTTCGTGGACTGGATGGCGGAGCTGTTGCAGGCGCAAAGGCCCTGATCGTCAGCCGTGCGCCGCGCGTGAATCCGCCGGAGCTTCCGCGCGTGCCTGCAGGCCATAGTCGCGCACCACCTCGGCAATGCGCAGGCGGTAGTCGCGGAACATGGTGCTGCGGCCGGCGGCCTGCGCATCGCGGTGCGCACGCAGGTTGCGCCAGGCGGTAAGGCAATCGTCGTCGCGCCAGAACTGCAGCGACAGCAGCTTGCCGGGATCGGTCAGGCTCTGAAAGCGCTCGATGGAGATGAAGCCCTCCATCTGCTGCAGCTCTTTGTGCAGCTCGGCCGCCCAGTCCAGGTAGCCGGCGCGGTGCGCCGGGTCGGGCCAGACTTCGAAGATCACGGAAATCATGGGGCGTTCTCCTTGTAGATAGGGATGCGGGCGTTGGGCAAAGGGCGGCGCAAGGCCTCTTCGACCAACGCGGCGCTGCTGGCCACCCAGAGCTTCAGCGCGGGTTCGAAGCACAGCGGGCGCTGCTCGCGCAGTGCACGGTAGTACGCATAGGGGTCTAGGTGGCTGGCGGCTTTTGCCGCATGGGCCGGTGCTTCAAGCCGCGCCATGGACGGGTTCGCACAGCACCTCGGTCTTGACCGAGTTGGCGATGAAGCAGGCCTCGTGCGCCTTGTGATGCAGCGCATCGAGCTGTTCGGCCGAGGGCTGCCTGCCCCCCGAGAAGTTGACCTGCGGCCTTAGCGTGACCCGCGTCATGGCGATGCGCCCCTCGGCATTGCGGGCCATCACGCCCATGGCGTCATCCAGGTAGCGGTCCACACAAAAGCCGTGCTCTGCCGCAATGGACAGGAACCAGAGCATGTGGCAGCTCGACAGTGAGGCGACAAAGGCCTCCTCCGGATCGACCGCCTGCGGGTCGGACCAGGGCAACGGCACCACATGCGGGGAGGATGAGCCCGCCACCTGCGCACCGCCATCAAAACTCAGCAGATGGCGGCGGCTGTAGCGCTTGCCAAGAAAGTCCTGCTCGCCGCGCTCCCACAGGATTTGCGCCGTGTACTGGGCCATGGAGAGGTCCTCGAAGAATGGGTGCCCGAATTGTGTCCGGCCATTGCGCGCAAACGCTTCGTTCGGCACCGAAGCCTCGAGGACATCAGCACTCAGGCTTTTAGGGCTGAAGGGCGTCGCTCCGTTGCCATTCAAAATATCAAGCAAACTTGTAAAATCAATGAAATTCAAAGTTAAATTGATATTTAGGACTTGCACAATACATCAACCTGCGTTTGAATGAATGGAACATTCAAACTTTGCTTGAAATGAATACGCCCGCTCTCCCCCCCGTGCCGCTGACCCATACCGATCTGGGCCGCCAGTTGGAGCAGCAGCGCCTGCGGCAGAAGCTGGGGCGCGGTGCGCTGGGTGAGGCGGCCGGGCTGTCCTACCAGTCGCTGCAGAAGATTCTGGACGGGCAGTCGGACTTTCGCGTGTCCAACCTGCTGGCGCTGGCGCAGGCGCTGGGGCTGGAGGTGGTGCTGGTGCCCTCGTCGCTGCGCCAGGCGCTGCAGGCGCCCGCCGCCCTGCCCGGCACCGATGACGACGGCACGGCCACGCCCAGCGCCGTGGGCGCCGCGCTGGCCCGGCTGCGGCCCCTGGGCGGGCCGGGCACGCCGCCCAAGACCGGGGGGCCGCGATGAACGTCGATGTGCTGGTCATCCGCGTGCGCGACACCCGCGCCGGCATCCTGTTCCGCTACGCGCCCGAAGGCGCCGCGCCGGTGATCCGCTTCGTGGCCGACGACGCCTATGCCGCCGCGCCGCCCGGCACGGTCGATGTGCTGTCGCAGGCCTTCGTCGCCGAGCGGCCCGAGCAGCAGCGCGCCCTGCTGCTCAACGTGCTGGACGCGCGCTTCAACGGCGTGCTAGGCCGCACCGGCGACTACCAGTTGCCGCCCTTCTTCCAGAACCTGCTGCCCGAGGGCGTGTTCCGCGACCACGTGGCGCAAGAGGCCGGCTGCGACCCGCGCGACCACTTCCGCATGCTGGCGGCCTGCGGGCTGGACCTGCCCGGCGCCGTGACCGCGCGCTGGGAAGACCTGGACCGCGCCACGCTGCAGCACCTGGTGACGCAGGACCAGGATGCGCTGGAGCTGTCGGTGGGCGCGGCACCCACGCAGGAAGCAGTGTCGCTGTCGGGCGTGCAGCCCAAGCTGTCGGTGCTGCGCGATGCGGCCGGCCGCTACGTGGGCCGCACCCGGCTCCAGGACGCTGGCGGCGCGTGGCCGGACACCCACATCATCGCCAAGCTGCCCGCCGTGGGCTACCCGCGCATGCCCGAGGTAGAACACCTGTCGCTCTCCATGGCCAGTGCCGCCGGCGTGGACACCTGCCAGCACACGCTGGAGCCGCTGGGCCTGCTGCTCGAACCGCACCGCTACGACCTGGGCGACGAGGCGCGGCAGAACTTCTTGGCCGTGCAGCGCTTCGACCGCACGCCGCAGGGCCGCGTCATGTGCGAGGACTTCGCCCAGGTGCTGAGTGTGCCGCCCGAGGACAAATACAGCCGCAGCTACGCCGAGATTGCCGCCGTGCTGCTGCACCTGCCCGCCTGCGGCGAGCCCGCGGTGCACGAGCTGCTGCGCCGCCTCACCGTCAACGAGCTGCTGGGCAATGCCGACGCGCACCTGAAGAACCTGGGCCTGATCTACCGCGACGGCCGCACGGCCGAGCTGTCGCCTGCCTATGACATCGTGGCGCTGTGCCTGTACGGCGTGAAGTCCGGCCACGCGCTGCGCCTGCTGCCGCCGGGCATCGCCCGCGACACCGGCGCGCCGGAATCACTGCTGTCGCCGGTGGCTGTGCGCGACTTCTGCCGCGCGCTGGGCATTTCCGCCGGACCGGCCGCAGCCGTGGTGCGGCAGACCGTGCTGGCCGCCGCCAAGACCTGGCCGGCGCTGATCCGCGCCGCCGGCATCACCGCGCACCAGCGGCAGACGCTGCTGGCGCGTATTGGCGCCCATGTACTGACGCGCCAGGTGCTGGCGCGCAACCCGCAGCTGGCGGGGCTGTGGGCGCCGACGGCATCACAGGCGTGAGCCAAACCCCCACGATAAAACTATCAAATAAATAGCAAGAGGCCCAGGCATTGCCTGGGCCTCTGCTACTTTTACCCAAGAATCAGACGTACAGCTTTTCCAGCGCGTCCCACTCGGGCTTGCCCACCAGGCGTTGGCGCTCGGCAAACGGCACCACCAGCGCCGGGTCTTCCTGCAGGCTGCGGGTGTCGCGCAGCACGGTCAGGGCGCGCTGCATGCCGGCCACGGCGCCCTGCAGGGCGGCGTTGGCGTACAGCACGAAGCCGTAGCCGAGCTGGCCCAGCTCTTCGGCGCCGACGATGGGCGTGCGCCCGCCGATCACCAGGTTCATCAGCAGCGGGCGGTCCAGGCGCCTGGGCAGGGCCCGGATCTCTTCGGCGGTAGTGACCGCCTCGACAAACAGGATGTCGGCACCGGCCTCGCCGAACTTCAGCGCACGCTCGATCGCCGCCTCGAAGCCGTAGCCGGCGCAGGCGTCGGTGCGGGCCATGATCTGCAGGTTGGGGTCCTGCCGCGCATCGACCGCCGCCTTGATCTTGTTGGTGGCCTCTTCGGTGGAGATGACGTCCTTGCCCGAGAAGTGGCCGCAGCGCTTGGGGCTGACCTGGTCCTCGAACTGGATGCAGTCGGCGCCGGCACGTTCCAGCGTGCGCACGGTGTGGCGCACGTTGAGCGCGTTGCCGAAGCCGGTGTCGGCATCGACGATCAGCGGCAGTTGCACCGCGTCGCGGATGCGCGCGGTGTGGTCGGCGATCTCGGCCAGGCCCATGAAGGCCTGGTCGGGCATGCCGAAGTGCATGTTGGTCACGCCGGCCCCGGTGATGTAGAGGGCCTCGAAGCCCAGGTCCTCGATGACCCGGGCCGACAGGGCATTGAAGGCGCCGGGCACGAGGACGCCGCGGCGGGCAGCGGCCAGGGCGCGCAGTTGTTGCTTGGTGTTCATGTGGTGAAGTTCGGAGGAACGAGCAGGCTCAATCGAGCGTGATGTTGGCGTTGCGGATCACGGGTGCCCACCGGGCGCGCTCCTGGGCCAGGAACAGGCCATAGGCCTCGGGCGTGCCGCCGACGATCTCGCCGCCGCTGCCTTCGATCATGGCGCGCAGTTCCGGCTCCTGCAGCGCCGCGTTCACGGCCTGGTTCAGGCGCCGCACCACGTCGGCCGGCGTGCTGGCCGGCGCCACCATGCCCAGCCAGTTGTAGGACTCGAAGTTCGGGATGCCCGCTTCGGCCAGCGTGGGCACCTGCGGCAGCACCTTGAGGCGCTGCTTGCTCGACACGGCCAGCGCGCGGATCTTGCCCGCCTGGATCGAGGGCAGCGCCGAGTAGCCCATCTCGAACATGAAGGCCAGGTGGCCGCCCATCAGGTCGGTGGCCGCCAGTGCGCCGCCCTTGTAGGGCACATGCACCATCTCGGTCTTGGTCTGGTAGGCCAGCAGCTCGCCCGACAGGTGGTGCGCGCCGCCCACGCCCGACGAGCCGAAGCTCAGTGCCCCAGGCTTGGCGCGCGCGGCGGCGACCAGTTGCGCCACGGAGGTGAAGGGCTGGTTCGGTGCCGTGACCAGGATCAGCGGCGCCTCTTCGATCAGGATGATCGGCTTGAGGTCGCGCTGCGCGTCGTACGGCATCTTCTTCATCAGCATCGGGTTGGTCACCAGCGGGCCGGGCGAGCCGAAGCCGAAGGTGTGGCCGTCGGTCGCCTTGGCGATGGCGTCCGTGCCGGTCACGCCGCCGGCACCGCCGCGGTTGTCGACCACCACGGGCTGGCCCAGCGCCTGGCCGAGCCGCTCGGCGATCTTGCGGGCCCGCGTGTCGGCGAAGCCGCCGGCCGCATAGGGCACGATCAGCTTGACCGGCCGCGTCGGCCAGGGGGCCGGGGCCTGGGCGGCCGCCAGCACGGGCAGCGCCAGGGCTGCGGCAGCAGCGAGTTGCAACAGGGTATGGCGGCGGGAGAGCGTCATCGAAGCTTTCTTCATGGGAATGGCAGGGGTGCGGCGGAGCATGGCGTCTGCTGCGCTCACTCGTCCTTCATGCCGGTGGCCTTGACCACGGCGCCAAGGCGTGCACGCTCCTCGTCCACGAACCTGATGAACGAGGCACGGTCGCCGCCGATGGGTTCGATGCCCATGCCCTGCAGGCGCTTGATGGTGGCCGGGTCCTTCATGGCCTTGTCCACGGCGGCAGCCATCTTGTCGAGGATCTCGGTCGACGTGCCGGCCGGTGCATGCACGCCGGCCCAGTGGGCGATGCGGATCTGCGGGAAGCCCTGCTCCACGGCGGTGGGCAGTTGCGGGTAGGCCGAGATGCGCTGCGTCCAGGTGGTGGCCAGGGCCTTGAGCTTGCCGCTCTTGAGGTAGGGCAGCACCACGATGCTGGCCTCGGACGTGGCGTCGATCTGGTTGCCCAGCACGGCAGTGACGGATTCCGAACCGCTCTTGTACGGCACCAGGTCGAGCTTGGCGCCGTAATCCGAGGTCAGCAGCCCCTCGACGAAGTGCGGCGTGCTGCCCACGCCGGCGGTGCCAAAGTGCAGCCCCGGGCCGGTCTTGGAGTGGGCGACGAAGTCCTTCAGGTCCTTGTAGGGCGAATTGGCCGGCACGATGATGACCGAAGGCGCCAGGCCGATCATGGCCACGGGCACGAGGTCGCTGTCCTTGTAGGGCACCTTGCGGATCATGCTGTTGGAGATGACGCCGGCCGCGCTGACCAGGAAGGTGTAGCCATCGGGCGCGCTCTTGGCCACGACGTCGGCACCAAGGACGGCCCCCGCGCCGGGCTTGTTGTCCACGATGATGGGTTGTCCCAGCGCCTTGGAGGCGCCTTCGGCGGCGGCGCGCGCCATCAGGTCGTTGGCGCCTCCGGCGGAGAAGGGCACGACCAGGCGGATCGGCTTGCTGGGCCAGGTGTCGGCCAGGGCCGGGGCGGCCTGCAGGCCCGCGATCAATGCGGCGGCGCAGGCCAGGGTGGTGCGGCGGGAGATGTCCATGGTGATGTCCTGTAGTACTTGTGGAGCGATAGCGAGGAACGGTGATCTGCAATCGTTGTGCCAACGCGGCAGGCGCAAGGCACTGGATCGCAAGCCATTGATCTGCAAAGATTTTTCTGCCCGCCTGCGCCAAGGGCAAGGCCCAACGTCTCACATTCGTTTCATTTATGAAAAAATGAATGGATGAATGCAACGCCCGAGCCTTCCCCGAAAAGTCTCCTTGCCGCCACACTGCTGCCGCGCATCGTCACGGTCGGGCGCTACCGCATCGGCCGCATGCTGGAGCGGCTGGCGCACACCGTGGAGGCGCAGGCCCGGATCGAGCACGTCCCCCTGAGCTTCGACGAGGCCGTGCGCGCCGTGCAGGACCTGCAGGCGCGCGCGCCGGTGGACGCCATCGTGGCCGCCGGCGCCAGCGGCGAATGGTTGCGCCAGCACCTGGACATCCCGGTGGCGATGGTGGAGATGCGCGGCTTCGACCTGATGCGCGCGCTGGCCGCGGCCCGCGCCATCTCGCCCCGGGTGGGCCTGGTGTCCTTCGACGGGCCGTCCGAACACCTGGCACAGCTCGACGCGCTGTTCGGCATGGGCATCGCGCAGTTCAGCTACCGCAGCCCCGAAGACGCGCCCGGCTGCGTGGAGGCGCTGCGCGCGGCCGGCGTGCGCGCCGTGGTGGCACCCGGCCTGGTGGCCGACCTGGCCGAGCAGGCAGGCATCGCCAGCGTGCTCATGTATTCCGACGAGGCCGTGCGCCAGGCACTGCAGGACGCCGTGCACCTGGCCCGCCACAGCCGCGCCGAGCGGGCACGCCACGAACGTCTGGGCACCATCCTCGGCCAGCTGCAGGACGGCGTGGTGGCAGTGGACCTGCGCCAGCGCATCGAGGCGCTGAACCCCGCGATGGCAGCGCTGCTGGGGGCCACCGTGCCGGAGCTCTCGGGCCGCGTGCTCGGCGACGTGGAGCCGGTGCTGGACCTGGGCGCCACGCTGCGCCTGCGCGAGGCGCCCGCGGACGAGGTGCTGCAGATCGGCGCGCGCACGCTGGTCGTGCGGCGCGCGCCCATCGTGGAAGGCGGCGAAGTCACCGGCGCGCTGCTGGTCTGCCGCGACCCGGCCGTCATCCAGCGCGCCGACCGGCACCTGCGCGCCGACCAGCGGCACCGGGGCGCTTCCGCGCGCTACCGCATCGAGTCCTTCAGCGGCGACAGCGCCGCCGCGCGCAGCGTGCGCGCGCTGGCGGCCGAATGCGCCGCCAGCGACGCCACGGTGCTCATCACCGGCGAAAGCGGCACCGGCAAGGAACTGGTGGCCCAGGGCATCCACAGCGCCAGCCGGCGCGCGGCGCAGCCCTTCCTGGCGGTGAACTGCGCGGCGCTGGGCGAGAGCCTGCTGGAGAGCGAACTGTTCGGCTACGAGGAAGGCGCCTTCACCGGCGCGCGGCGCGGCGGCAAGACCGGGCTGGTCGAGGCGGCCCATACCGGCACGCTGTTCCTCGACGAGATCGGTGACATGCCGCTGGCGCTGCAGACGCGGCTGCTGCGCGTGCTGCAGGAGCGCGAGGTGCTGCGCCTGGGCGCCACCGTGGCCGTGCCGGTGGACCTGCGCGTGATCGCCGCCACCCACGCCGACCTGGCGGCGCAGGTGGAGCGCGGCCTGTTCCGGCGCGACCTGTACTACCGGCTGGCCGTGCTGCGCATCGCGACGCCGCCGCTGCGCGAGCGCGAAGCCGACATCGCCCTGCTCGCCACCGGCCTGGTGCAGCGCCGCGCCCGCGCCGCCGGCCTGCCGGCGGCACAGGCCGCCGCGTGGCTTGCCGCGTTGCTGGAGCTGGCAGCCGGCTACGCCTGGCCCGGCAACGTGCGCGAGCTGGAGAACATGGTGGAGCGCCTGCTGGCCTGCCACGGCACGCTGGCGCCGGCCGGCCGGCTCGACCGCGCCCGGCTGCTGGAGGTGTTTCCCGAATGCAGCCAGGCGCGCCCGGCGCCGGTGCGCGACAGCCTGCTGAAGGACGCCCGCCGCGCCGCCGAACTGCGCCGCGTGCGCGAAGTGCTGCAATCGGTGAACGGCGACCAGCGCCAGGCCTGCGCCCTGCTGGGCATCAGCCGCGCCACGCTGTGGCGACGGCTGCGCGAAAACCCGGGGCCGGAATCAAATCCATAGCAGCATGCCCTTGCCCCAACTTGGTTCAGCACGCACAGGCAGCCGAAACCATGATTGCCACCTGGCATCTTGCTACGATAAATGAAGCGCCCTACTCCGCCGTGACGCCGGCCTGGCGGATGACCCGGCCCCACTTGGCGATCTCCGCCTCCAGGTGGCTGCGCAGGCCCTCGGGGCTGACCTTGTCCATGGGCACGATCTCGGAGCTGAGCTCGGCCAGCCGCAGCTTCACGGTGTCGTCCTGCAGCGCCACCCGCAGCGCGGCGTTGATCTTGCGCGTGACCGCCTCCGGCGTGCCCTTGGGCGCGTACATGCCGTGCCAGACTTTCACATCGAAGCCCTTGAGGCCCTGCTCATCCAGCGTCGGGATGTCCGGCAGGCTGGCCAGGCGGCGCGGCGTGGTCACGCCGAACACCTTCACGCGGCGGCCATCCTTGATGACCGGGGCGGTCTGCGTGGTCTGGTCGCACACCAGATCGACCTGCCCGCCCATCACGTCCTGCAGTGCCGGGCCGGCGCCCTTGTAGGGCACGGTGGTCGGGTTGACGCCGGCCTGCGAGGCGAACAGCAGGCTGCACAGCTGCGACACCGCCCCCAGCCCGGCATGCGCCATGCTGACCTCCTTGCCATGCGCCTTCAGGTAGGCCAGCAGTTCGGGCCAGTTGTTCGCGGGGAAGTCCTTGCGCGCCAGCAGCGTCATGGGCACGTCGATGACCTGGCCGATGTACTCGAAGTCCTTGAGCGGATCGAAGGGCAGCTTCGGGTAGAGCGCCGGTGCGGTCGCCATGCCCATGTGGTGGATCAGCACGAGATAGCCGGTGGGCGCGGCGCGCGCCACGCGCGCGGCGGCCAGCGTGCCGCCGGCGCCCACGGTGTTTTCGACCACCACCGTCTGGCCCAGCGAGCGGCCCATGGGCGCGGCCAGCAGGCGCGCCACCACGTCGGTCGGACCGCCGGCCGAATACGGCACCACCAGCGTGACCGGCTTGTCCGGCCAGGCATCCTGCGCCGCGGCCGGCACCTGCGCCGCCAGGGCCAGCACCCCCAGCGCGGCCGCGCACAGGGACTGGAGTCGTCGGGAAATGGTCTGCATGCTCTGTCTCCTTCGTTGTGGTTCTGGTGACCGGTGCGCCGGCTCCCGGGCCGGCGCTGCTGCGCCTTAAACGGCCCGCGCCATGCGCAGGGCGGCGATGTCCGCCTCGCTGCGACCGAGGCCGCGCAGGATGGCGTCGGTGTGCTGCCCCACGGCCGGGATGGCGTCCATGCGGTAATCAAAGCTGCTGTTGCGCCCGGGCGGCAGCAGGGCCGGCAGCGTACCCGCGGGCGAATCCACCGTACACCAGCGCCCGCGCGCCTGCAATTGCGGATGGCCCCAGAGCCCGGCCATGTCATTCACCCGCGCATTGGCGATACGGGCCTGGTCCAGCCGCTGCAGCACCGCCTGGGCCGTCATGGCGCCGAAAGCCAGCACGATGATCGCGCGCAGCTCCTCGCGGTGGGCGCTGCGGCGTGCGTTGCTGTCGAAGCGCGGGTCGGATGCCAGACCGGGCTGCTCCAGCACCACGTCGCAGAAGTCCTGCCACTCGCGCTCGTTCTGCAGGCCCAGCATCACGGTGCCGCCATCGCCCGCCGGGAACGGGCCGTACGGGTAGATGGTGGAATGCGCCGCCCCGGCGCGCGGCGGCGGTGGCGCGCCATCGTAGGCGTAGTACATGGGGTAGCCCATCCACTCGGCCAGGGACTCGAGCATGGACACGTCGATGTGCGCGCCCTGCCCGGTCTTGCCGCGCTGCAGGAGCGCGGCCAGGATGCTGCTGTAGGCATACATGCCGGCGGCGATGTCGGCGATCGAGTTGCCCGACTTGACGGGCTCATTCGCCGTGCCGGTCACGCTGAGGTAGCCGGCCTCGCTCTGGATCAGCAGGTCATAGGCTTTCTTGTCGCGGTAGGGGCCGTCTTCGCCATAGCCCGATATGTCGCAGACGATGAGGCGTGGGTACTGCGCACGCAGCACGTCTGCCCCCAGCCCCATGCGCGCGGCAGCGCCCGGCGCCAGGTTCTGCACCAGCACGTCGGCGCCTGCCACCAACTCTTGCAGCACGGCCAGCGCCGCGGGCTGCTTCAGGTCCAGCGTGAGGCTTTCCTTGGAGCGGTTGACCCAGACGAAGTGCGATGCCTCGCCCTCCACGCGCTGGTCGTAGGCGCGGGCAAAGTCGCCCGCGCCGGGGCGCTCGACCTTGACCACGCGCGCGCCCAGGTCGGCCAGTTGGCGCGTGCAGAAAGGTGCGGCAATGGCGTGTTCCAGCGAGATGACGGTGATGCCGTCCAAGGGTCTAGTCATGGCAGCCTCAGAACGACCGTGGCAGCCCAAGCAAATGCTCGGCCACGTAGGAGTAAATGAGGTTGGTGGAGATCGGCGCCACCTGGTAGAGCCGGGTCTCGCGGAACTTGCGCTCCACGTCGTATTCGCAGGCAAAGCCAAAGCCGCCGTGGGTCTGCAGGCAGGTGTTGGCGGCCTCCCAGCTGGCCTTGGCGGCCAGGTACTTGGCCATGTTGGCCTCGGCGCCACAGGGCTGGCCGGCGTCGAACAGCGCGCAGGCCTTGAAGCGCATCAGGTTGGCGGCTTCGGTCTCGATGTAGTCGGCGGCAATGGGGAACTGGATGCCCTGGTTTTGCCCGATGGCGCGGCCGAACACCTGGCGATCGCCCGCGTAGCGCCGCGCGCGGTCGATGAACCAGTAGGCGTCGCCAATGCACTCGGCCGCGATCAGCGTGCGCTCGGCATTGAGCCCATCGAGGATGTACCTGAAGCCCTGGCCCTCTTCGCCAATCAGGTTCTCTGCCGGGATCTCGAGCTTGTCGAAGAAGACTTCATTGGTCTCGTGGTTGACCATGTTCTGGATCGGCCGCACCGTCATGCCGTGGCCGATGGCGGCCTTCAGGTCGACGATGAAGATCGACATGCCCTCGGACTTCTTCTTGACCTGCGCCAGCGGCGTGGTGCGCGCCAGCAGGATCATCAGGTCCGAATGCTGGATGCGCGAGATCCACACCTTCTGGCCGTTGACCACATAGCGGTCGCCTTGCTTCACGGCCGTGGTCTTGAGCTGGGTGGTGTCGGTGCCCGTCGTGGGCTCGGTCACGGCCATGGTCTGCAGGCGCAGCTCGCCGGTCGCTATCCTGGGCAGGTACTGCTGCTTTTGCGCCGCGCTGCCATGGCGCAGCAGCGTGCCCATGTTGTACATCTGGCCGTGGCACGAGCCGGCGTTGCCGCCGGAGAGGTTGATCTCTTCCATGATGACCGAGGCCTCGGCCAGGCCCAGGCCTGAGCCGCCGTACTCGGCCGGGATCAGCGCGGCCAGCCAGCCGGCTTCGGTCAGCGCGTTGACGAAAGCCTCGGGGTAGCCCCGCGCATGGTCGATCTGCTGCCAATAAGCCGAGTCGAAGCTGCCGCACAGCGCACGCAGCGCCTCGCGCATGTCCTGATACGCGTCGGGGGTGGGGATCTGGGTCTTCATGGCGCCTCAACCCAGGGTGGCGGTGGCCTGCATGGTCAACCAGCCGTCGGCGTCTTCGGCCCACAGGCGCACGGTGCGGCCATCGGACTCGGGTCGGCCGTGGACGCGGAAAGGCGCGGTGTCGAAAGTCGGGCGGATGGCGCGGAACTCAAAGCGCGCCACCGTTGCGCCGGGCATCTCACGGCGCAGCAAGTCCAGCAGCAGCGTCGCGATCAGCGGGCCGTGCACGATCAGGCCCGGGTAGCCCTCGACTTCGGTCACGTAGCTGCGGTCGTAGTGGATGCGGTGGCCGTTGAAGGTCAGCGCGGAATAGCGAAACAGCAGGGTTGCGTCCGGCACGATGCGGCGGCTGAAGGCGGCGTCTTGCGGGGCGGGCGTGGGCACCGGCGCCGCATCGCCCGGTGCAGGCGCGGCGCGGTAGACGATGTCGTGCTCTTCCGTCAGCGCCAGGCCGCGCGCGTTGTGGAAGGCGTGGCGCACCAGCACAAACACCAGCTCGCCGCTGCGGCCGGCCTTGTGCGTGACCGAGGCAATGGTGGAGCGGCGCTCGGCCGCATCGCCGACCTGCAGCGTGTTGCCCGGCTCCCAGGCCAGCCGGCCGCCAGCCCACATGCGGCGCGGCAGCGGCACGGGTGGCAGAAAGCCGCCGCGCTGCGCATGGCCGTCGGGGCCCAGTTCAGACTGGCGGTGTTGCGGCAAAAAGTACAGCCAATGCCACAGCGGCGGCAGCGCTGTGCCGGTGGTGGGCGCCGCATCGTCGCGGTCCAGCGTGGCCGACAGCCCGCGCACAGGGGCGACAGTGATGCTGTCGTGTTCGCTCTCGCTGCGGCCCTGCCAGGATTGCAGATGGGCCAGGTCTTGGGGGGTCAGTGGTGTGGTCATGGATGGGCCGACTCTGGCGCTGAAGGCGCCCGGGCACAATCTGCCTATTTGCAAGCAAGCCTTCGGTTATGCCGAAGGCTCTCCCGCCATGCATTTCGACCTGACCGACTTGCGGCTTTTTCTGCGCACCGCAGAAGAAGGCAACCTGACCCGCGCCGCCACGCTGCAGCACCTGTCGCTGGCGGCGGCCAGCGCGCGCATCAAGGCACTGGAAGAACAGGCCGGCCTGCCCCTGTTCCTGCGCCTGGCGCGCGGCGTGCGCCTGACGCCTGCGGGCGAGGCCTTTCTGCACCACGCACGCCTGCTGCTGCAGCAAACCCACCAACTGCGCGACGATCTGCGCGAGTACAGCGCCGGCCTGCAAGGCCATTTGCGGGTGCAGGCCAACACCACGGCGGTGAGCGACATCCTGCCCGGGCTGCTGCCCGACTTTTTGGCGGCGCACCCGCGCGTGAACATCGACCTTCTTGAAAAACCGAACGCACTGATACCACAGGGCGTGCGCAGCGGCCAGGCGGATATCGGCATCGTCGCCGGCGAAACCGATACCCAGGGCCTGCAATCCATCCACTTCAGCACCGACCGGCTGGTGCTGGTCACGGCACGCAAGCACCCGCTGGCGCAGCGCAGCAGCATCGCCTTTGCCGACACGCTGGACGAAGACGCCGTGGGCATGGTGCAGGGCAGCACCTTGCAGGCTTTCCTGCACCAGGTGGTGGAGCGGTTAGGCCGGCCGCTCAAGCTGCGCGTGCAGCTGGGCAGCTTCGACGCCATGTGCCGCATGATCGGCAGCGGTGTCGGCGTGGGCGTGGTGCCTGAATCTGCCGCGCTGCGCAACCAGCAGACGATGCAGCTGGCGCTGGTGCCGCTGACCGACGCCTGGTGCGTGCGCGAGCGCTACCTGCTGGTACGCGATCGCGCTGCCCTGCCCTCCTATGCGCAGGCGCTGGTGGACCTGGTCTGCGCCTGGGGCCAGGCCGCCCCGGCAGCGCCGCGCGGCAGGAAGCGCCGCTGACTAGGCCGGCGAGCCCAGCCGATCGATCAGCGTGGCGCTGGCGGCGTTGAGCCCCAGCACCTCCACCACCAGCCCGTGGTGGCGCAGGCGCTGCAGCACCTTCTCGAAGGCCGCCACCGCGGTCACGTCCCAGAAGTGCGCCTGGGTAAGGTCCAGCCGCACGGTCTTGCCCGGTACTTCGCGCGGGTCGAAGGCATCGACGAACATGTCGGCCGAGGCAAAGAACACCTGGCCCGCCACGCGGTAGGTGCGCACGCCGCCAGCGTCCTCGGCCCGCACATGCAGCAGCCGCGCCACCTTGAAGGTGAAGAACACACCCGACAGCAGCACGCCCACAGCCACGCCTGCCGCCAGGTTGTGCGTGGCCAGCGTGATGGCCACCGTACCCAGCATCACCAGGCTGGAGGTGCGCGGGTGCCGGACCACCGCGCGCAGCGAACCCCAATCGAAGGTAGAGACCGACACCATCACCATGATGGCGACCAGCGCCACCACCGGCACCTGCGACACCCAGGGCTTGAGCAGCACCATCAGCACCAGCAGGAAGACGCCGGCGAACAGCGTGGACAGGCGCCCGCGCCCGCCGTACTTCACATTGCCCACGGTCTGGCCGATCATTCCGCAGCCGGCAATGCCGCCAAACAGGCTGGCCGCCATATTGGCCAGGCCCAGGCCGGTGCATTCGCGGTTCTTGTTGCTGGGGGTGTCGGTCAGCTCGTCCACCACGCTGGCGGTCATCATGGATTCGAGCAGGCCGACCATGGCAATGGCCAGCGCCGGCAGCGCGATGATGCGCAGCGTGTCCCACACCAGCGGCACGCCGGGCCAGCTGAAGATCGGCAAGGTCTCAGGCAAATGCCCCAGGTCGGCCACGGTCTTGAGCGGCAGGCCCAGCCAGGACGACAGCAAGGTCAGCACCACGATGCAGACCAGTGGCGAAGGCACGGCCCGGGTCAGGCGCGGCAGCCCGTAGATGATGGCCAGGCCCAGCGCCAGCATGGCCCAGGTGGCGCCGTTTGCGCCCGCCAGGTGCGGCAGTTGCGCGGCAAAGATCAGCACCGCCAGCGCGTTGACGAAGCCGGTGCGCACCGAGCTGCTGACAAAGCGCATCAGCACGCCCAGCCGCAGCAGCCCGAACACGATCTGCACCAGCCCTGCCAGCAGGCCGGCCGCCAGCAGGTAGCGCAGGCCATGCGCCTGCACCAGCGGCGCGGCCACCAGCGCCACCGATCCGGCGGCGGCCGAGATCATGGCTGGCCGGCCGCCGAAGAACGCGATCACGATGCCGATCACAAAAGAGGCAAACAAGCCCACCGCCGGGTCCACCCCGGCGACAAAGGCAAAGGCGATGACTTCAGGGATCAGCGCGAAGGTGGCGACGGCGCCGGCCATCAGCTCACGCGGGACAGAGGGGGCCAGCCATTCGGCCCGGTAGCGGGAAAGAGACATGGCGGGGATTGTCCCCGCTGCGCCACAGCCCACTGTCTTTCTAGAAGAAAAGTGCCTGAAGCCAAGGCCCCTCCTTGGCTATCAGCTATTTATTAAATAGCACCAAGTTCAGCTGCGCTCCGACACGCCGGCGCTTTCGAAGCTGGCCATCTCCGCCAGCACCGCGCAGGCCGACACCAGCAGCGGCCAGGCCAGCGCTGCGCCCGATCCCTCGCCCAGGCGCAGGCCCAGGTCCAGCAGCGGCTCGGCGCCCAGCTCGGCCAGCATGGCGCCGTGGCCGCGCTCGCCCGAGCGGTGCGCAAACACGCAGCGCTGCAGTACCCGCGGCTCCAGCCGCGCGGCGACCAGCACCGCGGCGCTGGTGATGAAGCCATCGACCACGATCACGCGCCGTTCCTCGGCCGCCTGCAGCACGGCGCCCACCAGGGTGGCGATCTCGAAACCGCCAAAGGCCGCCAGCGCATCGAGCGGCGCGGTGGCGCTGGCGTGCAGGGCCAGCACCTCTTCCAGCACCGCCACCTTGCGCGCCAGGCCGGCGGCATCCAGCCCGGTGCCGCTGCCGGTGCAATCGGCCACCGGCAGGCCGGCCAGCCGCGCCAGCAGCAGCGACGCAGCCGACGTGTTGCCTATGCCCATCTCGCCCAGCAGCAGCGTGTTGCCGGGCAGCGCGCGCAGCACCTCGCGGCCGTTGGCGATGGCGGTGTCGCGCTGCACGGCCGTCATGGCCGGCCCGGCAGAGGCATCGGCCGTGCCGGCGGCGACCTTGCGCATGACGAGCCCGGGCCGGGGCGCGAAGTCATGCCGCACGCCGCAATCGACCACGGTGAGCGCCAGCCCGTGCTGCCGAGCCAGCACGCTGACCGCGGCGCCGCCGGCGAGGAAGTTCTCGACCATCTGCCAGGTGACGTCGCTCGGATAGGCGGAGACGCCGCGCGCGGCCAGGCCGTGGTCGGCGGCGCACACCAGCATCTGCGGCGCCACCAGCGCCGGGCTGTCGGTGCCCAGGATGCAGCCGATCTTCAGGGCCAGTGCCTCGAGGCGGCCCAACGCCCCCTGTGGCTTGGTCTTCTGGTCGAGGCGGTGCTGCAGGCGGGTGGCCAGGGAGGAGTCTTCGAGATCGTGCATGGAGGAGTGAATCGTTCGGCGTGACCGCACCGAGTATCCGCCCGTTCGGCAGCCCGCTGCCTATGCCATGGCGAGCACGATGCGCTGCGCCAGTTCCAGCAAGGGGCCTTCCAGCGTGCGGGCCACATCCGTCGGCGATGCCGGGCCGGTGACGCTCATGTTCAGCACGTGCACCGGCTGGCCCGCCACCACCAGCGGCGTCGCCAGTGCCACCACCTCGGGCTGCCAGGCCGCCACGCAATAGCCGCGCCGGCCCACGTCCTGCACGGCGGCCTCGATCTCCAGCTCCAGCGGCGCCCAGGCCGCCACGCCGCGCCGCTCGCGGAACAGGGCCTCCAGCGCCTGCCGGCGCTCCGGTGGCGCAGCGGCCAGCCAGGCACGGCCCAGCGAGGTCAGCTCCATCGGCACGCGCTGGCCGGCGACGACGTTGCGCAGCGAGACGCGGCGGTTGTAGCGCACCGACTCCAGGTAGACCATCTCGTCGCAATCGGCCACGGCCAGTCCCACGTTGATGCGGTGTGCGGCCGCCACCTCCTGCATCAGCGGCGCCGCTGCCTGCAGCCAGGGCGAGCCTCCGCGCATGGCATGCGCCAGGCTCAGCACCAGCGCCCCCAGCCGGTAGGCCCGCCGGCCGGCGTCGTGCTGCAGCCAGCCGGCGTCCACCAGCGTCTGCGTCAGCCGGCTGACGGTGGCGCGCGGCAGGCCGGTGCGCTCGGCGATCTCGCCATTGCCCAGCACCTGGGAACCGGGCCGGAAGGCGCGCAGCACCTCCAGGCCGCGTTCGAGCGAGCGGTTGGCGGACGAGCGCCCCATGCGGGGCGGCAGGTAGGTCGGGCGTTCAGGAGGCATGGCGTATTCTGGCCCGCAAATTTCCACCTGTTGGAAATACGGCGGCGACAGTGCGCAGTATCTCGCATAAGCTGAACGCACAAACCAATGGCCGTTGCCGGCGCCCTGCCGGTACGCCGGGCCATGGATATCTGGAGACAAGACCATGCATTCAATCCCCCAGCGGGGTGGCCACCCCGCGCTGCCTTCCCGGCGCCAGGCGCTGCAATGGGCTTCGGCAGCGCTGCTGCCGGCCGCCGCAGGCGCCTGGAACACCGCCGCGGCGCAGCCTGCAGCCTTCCCTTCGCGGCCGATCCGCATCGTGGTGCCCTTCGCCCCCGGCGGCCCGACCGACCTGATGGCCCGCGCCATCAGCCGCAGCATGGGCCAGACCCTGGGCCAGCCGGTCATCGTGGACAACAAGCCCGGCGGCGGCGGCGTGATCGGGCTGGGCGAGGTGGCCAAGCAGCCGGCCGACGGCTACACGCTGGCCTTCCCGTCCATCCTGGCGGTGACCAACCCGGCGCTGATGCCCAACTACCCCTTCGACACGCAGCGCGACTTCAGCGCGGTCACGGTGGTCGGGTTCATTCCCCACGCGCTGGTGGTGCGGCCGGACTTCCCCGCCAAGGACCTGCAGGCGCTGGTGGCAATGGCCAAGGACAAGCCGGGCAGCCTGGCCTATGGCTCGTCGGGCAACGGCACTTCGGCCCACCTGGCCGGGGCGATGTTTGCCGAACGCGCAGGCATCCGCGTCACGCACGTGCCCTACCGCGGCGCCGGTCCGGCCGTGCAGGACCTGCTGGGCGGCCAGATCCAGTTCATGTTCCTGGACATGAGTTCGGCGCTGTCGCAGATCCAGGCCGGCAAGCTGCGCGCGCTGGCGGTGGCGCCGGCGCGGCGCTTCCCGGGCCTGCCGCAGGTGCCGACGATCGCCGAGCAGGGCTACCCCGGCTATGACATCCACGCCTGGTACGGCCTGCTGGTACGCGCCGGCACGCCGGAACCCGTGGTGCAGCGGCTCTACACCGAGGTCAAGGCCGCCCTGGCCACACCTGAAGTGCGCGACACCTTCCGCATGCAGGGCATAGAGCCCGGCGGCATGCCGCCTGCGGAATTCCAGCAGTTGATCCGCAGCGACCTGGCCCAGTGGAAGCAGACCGTAGACCAGCTCGGCATCAAGCTCGAATGAAGGAACAGCGCATGCGCATCGCCATCCCCGACGACTACCAGGACTGCGTGCGCGGCCTCGCCTGCTTCGGCAAGCTGGCCGGTCACGAGGTCACCGTATTCCACGACACGCTGCACGACACCGACGCGCTGGCCGAACGCCTGCGCGGCTTCGATGCCCTGGTGCTCACACGCGAGCGCACCGCCGTTACCGCGGCGCTGCTGGAGCGCCTGCCGCGGCTGCGCCTGATCAGCCAGACCGGCAAGGTGGCCGGCCACGTGGACCTGGCCGCCTGCACCGCGCGTGGCGTGGCCGTGGCCGACGGCCGCGGCTCCGGCGCGGCCACCGCCGAGCTGACCTGGGGCCTGCTGCTGGCCAGCCGGCGCCATCTGGTGGACGAGGCCAACCGCCTGCGCGCAGGCCAATGGCAAGGTCACCTGGGCCAGCAGTTGCAGGGCCAGCGCCTGGGCGTCTGGAGCTACGGCCGCATCGGCCGGCAGGTGGCTGCCTATGGCCGCGCCTTCGGCATGCAGGTGTGGGTGTGGGGCCGCGAGGCCTCCACCGCCGACGCCCGCGCCGATGGCTTCGAGGTGGCGCCCTCGCGCCAGGCCTTCTTCGCCGAAAGCGACGTGGTCAGCCTGCACGTGCGGCTGAATGCCGAGACCCGTGGCCTGGTGACCGCTGCCGACCTGGCGCTGATGCGCCCCGACGCGGTACTGGTCAATACCAGCCGCGCCGAGCTGGTGGCCGAGGGGGCGCTGGCCGCGGCCCTGGTGGCCGGCCGCCCCGGCTTCGCCGCGGTGGACGTGTACGAGCACGAGCCGGTGCAGGGCGCGCAGCACCCGCTGATAGGCCTGCCCAATGCGCTGTGCACGCCGCACATCGGCTACGTGGAGCGCGACAACTACGAGCGCTACTTCGGCACCGCGTTCGACAACCTCAATGCCTTTGCCGCAGGGCGGCCGCAGAACATCGTCAACCCGGAGGCCCTCGCCGCCACGGCGCGGCCGGAGACAACACCATGAACATGCATCTTTCACGGCGGCGCTGGCTGCAGTGCGCTGCCGCCGCAGGCAGCGCCACGGCGCTGGGCGCCTGGGCCGCCTTCCCGGACAAGCCCCTGCGCATCATCGTGCCCTTCGCGCCCGGAGGCGGGACCGACCTCATCGCCCGGCTGGTAGCCGACGGCATGTCCAAGGACCTGGGCCAGCCCGTTATCGTGGAGAACAAGCCCGGTGCCGGCACCATCATCGGCACCGACTACGTTGCCAAGAGCCTGCCCGACGGCAACACCCTGGTGATGGCAACCTTCGCCCACGCGGTCAACCCCGCGCTGCAGCCCAAGCTGCCCTTCAACCCGGAGCAGGATTTCGCGGCGGTGTCGCTGATCGGCACCTCGCCCAACGTGCTGGTGGTGCGGCCCGACCGGCCCTACAGGACGGTGCGCGAGCTGGTCGCCGCGGCCAAGGCCGCGCCGGGCAAGCTCACCTACGGCTCCTTTGGCAACGGCACGTCGGCGCACCTGGCCGGCGCGCTGTTCGCAAGCCTGGCCGGCGTCAACCTCACCCACATCCCCTACAAGGGCAGCAGCCCTGCCATCACCGACCTGCTGGGCGGCCAGATCGACATGATGTTCACCACGGTCGCCAGCGTCGCCCAGCACATCACGGCGGGCAAGCTGCGCGCCGTGGCGGTGACGTCGGCCAGGCGCTCGCCGGCCTGGCCGGACGTGCCCACCATCGTCGAAGCCGGCGTGCCCGGCTACATGGCAGAGAGCTGGTACGGCCTGTACGCGCCGGCCGGCACGCCGGCAGCCACCATCGCGCGCCTCAATGCCGCAGCGAAGCAGGCGGTCAAGGCGGACAGCTTCCGTACCCGGGTGGAGGGCGAAGGCCTGCTACCCGCGGCCGGCGCACCCGAGGAACTGGACCGCTACGTGCGTGCCGAGCAGGCGCGCTGGCGCAAGGTCGTCCAGGACGCCCACATCACCCTGGAGTAACCGCTCCATCCCCGCCCCCATAGATACCATGACCACTTCTTCTCCCATCGACCTGCAGGTGCAGGACGGCATCGCCGTGCTCGCGCTCAACCGGCCCGAAGTGCGCAACGCCATGGACGACGCGATGCGCGTCGTCCTGATCGAGGCGCTCGACCAGGTGGCACGCGACAGCGCCATCAAGGCCCTGGTGCTCACCGGCCACGGCAAGGCCTTCTGCGCCGGCGGCGACATCCGCGCCATGCAGCAGCGCGCCCAGGCGCCGGCCGGCGAAGTCGCCTTCAACGGCTGGGCCCGGCAGCAGCGCACCCACCACGCGGTTTCGCTGCTGCACGCGCTGCCCAAGCCCACCATCGCGGCGGTCAACGGCCCATCCACCGGCCTGGGCGCCGATATCGCCATGTGCTGCGACTTCGTCATGGCCTCGACCGGCGCCAGCTTCGCCTGGAACTATGTGCTGCGCGGCCTGATACCGGACGGCGGCGGCATGTACTTCCTGCCGCGCCGCGTGGGCCTGGTGCGCGCCAAGGACCTGATCTACAGCGGCCGCACCATCCAGGCGGAAGAGGCGCTGGCCATCGGCGTGGCCGACCGCGTCTGTGCACCGGAGAACCTGCTGGCCGACGCCCGCGCCTGGGCCGCGGAACTGGGCCGGGGCTCCGGCGCCGCGCTGGCACTGTCCAAGTCCATCCTCGACAAGAGCTTCGAGCTGAGCGCAGAGGAAGTGTTCGCCCAGGGCAGCCAGGCACAGGCCATCTGCTACACCACGGCCGAGCACCAGGCGTCGATCGCCGCCTTCCTGAACAAGGGCAAGGCATGAGCGCAGCGCCGGGCCGTTTCCAAGCAAGCTTGGAACACGAAGGTGTTCCACTGCACACTGAGCTCCCGTACGACGCCATTGCCCGGCTGCTGCGGCCGCGCACGGTGGCGGTCATCGGCGCCTCGGCCGATGCCGGCAAGACCGCCGGCCGGCCGGTGGCCTACCTGCAGAAGCACGGCTTCGGCGGCGCCATCTACCCCGTCAACCCGCGTGCGCAGGAGATCGCAGGCCTGGCCTGCTACCCGGACGTGGCGTCGCTGCCCGAAGCCCCGGACGTGGGCATCGTGCTGCTGGGACCCGAGCGTGCCGAAGCGGCTGTGCGCGATCTGGCGGCGCGCGGCACGGCCGCGGCCATCGTGCTGGCCGGCGGCTATACCGAGACGGGACCCGAGGGCGCGCGCCGCCAGCAGGCGCTCAAGCAGGCGGCAGGCGGCATGCGGCTGCTGGGGCCCAACACCATCGGCCTGGTCAACCTGACCGACCGCATCACGCTGTCGGCCAGCGGCGCGCTGGAGGTGGACGAGCTGCCGGCCGGCCGCATCGCCGTGGTGTCGCAAAGCGGCGGCATCCTGGGAGCGCTGCTGTCGCGCGCAGCGGCACGCGGCATAGGCTTCTCCAAGCTGGTGTCGACCAGCAACGAAGTGGATCTGGAGATCGCGGACTTCGTCGACCACCTGGTGGACGATCCGGCCACCCAGGTCATCGCGCTCTACATCGAGACGCTGCGCGACCCGCAGCGCTTTCGCGCCGCGGCCGAGCGTGCGCGCCGCGCCGGCAAGCCGGTGGTGGCCTTCAAGGTCGGCCGCTCCGAATCCGGTGCCGCCGCAGCCGTTTCGCACACCGGCGCGCTGGCAGGCGCCGACCGCATGTACGACGCCCTCTTTGCGCAGACTGGTGTGCTGCGCGCGCAGACCTTTGCCGACCTGCTCGACATTCCTGCGGCGCTGGCCACCGGCCGCCGCCTGGCAGGCCGCCGCGTCGCCATCCTGACCTCGACCGGCGGCGCCGGCACGCTGGTGGCCGACAGCCTGGGCCTGGCCGGCTTCGAGACACCCGCCCCGGATGCCGCCACGGCCGCGGCGCTGCGCGCGCTGCAGCAGAACGACCAGGCTGCGCTCGACCGCAACCCGATCGACGTCACCCTGGCCGGCCTGCAGCCCGACCTGCTGCGCGGCGCCATCGGCACGCTGCTGGCGAGCCCCGGCTACGACGCCGTGGTGGTGATCGTCGGCTCGTCGGCGCTGGCCATGCCCGACCTCATGGCCAACGCCATCGAGAGCAGCCTTCCTGGCACAGACAAGCCGCTGCTGGCGTACGTGAGCCCGCACGCGCCGCAGGTGGCACGCCTGCTGGGCAGCCGAGGTGTCCCGGCCTTCACCGCGCCGGAGAGCTGCACCGCCGCGTTCGCGGCGATGCTTGCGCACTGCACGGCCACGGTAGCCGCCGCGGCCAGCACGCCGCCGCTGGTGCTGGGCAAGCTGCCCCGCGGCGCGCTGGACGAACATGAAGCCAAGCAATTGTTCGCCCACGCCGGCATTGCCTCGGTGCGCGAGAGCGTGGTGCACGATGCGGCGGGCGCCGCGGACGCTGCCGCGGGCTTCGGTGCGCCGGTGGTCCTCAAGCTGCTGTCGCGCGACATCACCCACAAGAGCGAGGTGGGAGGCGTGGCCGTGAACGTGGCGCCGGACAAGGTGCCTGCGCGGCTGGCGCAGATGCAGGACGAGGTGTGCGCGGCGACCGGCAGCGTTCCGTCCCGCTGGCTGGTGCAGGAGATGGTGGCCGGCGGCACCGAAATGATCCTCGGCCTGCACCGCGACCCGCTGGGGACGGCAGTGCTGCTCGGCATGGGCGGCGTGACCGCGGAGCTGTTCAACGACACCGTGCTGCGGCTGCTGCCACCCGACGGCGGACTGGACCGCGCACAGGCCCTGGCCATGGTGCGCTCGCTCAGGACGTGGCCGCTGCTGGATGGCTACCGCGGTCGCCCCAAGGCGGACGTGGATGCGCTGGCCGACGCGGTGGTGGCGTTCTCCCGGCTGGCCGCCGCCCTGGGCGACAGGCTGGTCACGGCAGAGATCAACCCGCTCTTCGTGCTGCCCCGGGGCCAGGGCGTGCGGGCCGCGGATGGCGTGGCGGTATTGGCATGAGCCCCGGGCTGCGCGCTTCGCGCCCTCACTCCCTCCTTTCAAGGGGCACAGCCGGCGCCCTTGCTGCCTTGGTGACCCGTGGGCCATGAGACGGCAGGAGGCGTGGAGATAATCGCCGCCATGCCTCCGCCACCATCCAACGCCACGCCCCCGGCCACCACTCCCGACGGCAACCCCCACGGGCTGCAGCCGGGGCCGGAGTCCCTGCGCGCGCTGTTCATCGCCTTCACGCTGCTGGCGCTCCAGGGCTTCGGTGGCGTGCTGGTGGTGGTGCAGCGCGAAGTGGTCGAGCGCCGGCGCTGGATGAGCCGCGAGGAATTCCTGGAGGAATGGTCGGTTGCGCAGATCATGCCCGGGCCCAACGTGGTCAACATGGGCCTGATCCTGGGCGACCGTTTCTTTGGCTGGCGCGGCGCCATGGTGGCGCTGCTCGGGCTGATCACCGTGCCCATGTGCGTGGTGTTGACGCTCGCCGTGTTCTACGGGCACTACCAGGGCCATCCGGCTGTCTCAGGTGCGCTGCGCGGCATGGCGGCCGTGGCCGCAGGCCTGATCCTGGCCACGGGCCTGAAACTGGTGCCGGCGCTGCGACACCACCCGCTGGGATGGCCACTGTGCGCCGTGTTCGCCGGCAGCTGCTTTGCCATGATCGCGCTGCTGCGCTGGCCGCTGGTCGGTGTGTTGCTGGGCGTGGGCGGCCTGTCCTGCGTGCTGACCTGGCGAAGGCTCAAGCCATGATGGGCGGCAGCCTCAGCCTGGCCGACTGGACCGGCCTGTTCGTGCAGTTCATGGCACTGTCCATCGTGTCCGTGAGCGGCGCCATAGGTACCGTGCCCGACATGCACCGCTACCTGGTAGACAAGCATGCCTGGCTGACCGACCCGCAGTTCAACGCCTCCATCGCCATCGCGCAGGCCGCGCCGGGCCCCAACGTGCTGTTCGTGGCGCTGCTGGGCTGGAACGTGGGCCTGAATGCCGCAGGCGGCCCTGCTGCGGGGCTGCGCGCGTGGATGCTGGGAGCCCTGGGCGTGCTCATCACCATGGTCGGCATCCTGCTGCCCAGTGGCGTGCTGACCTATACCGCGGCCCGCTGGGGCCAGCGCAACCGCCACCGCCGCGGCGTGCGCGCCTTCAAGCAGGGCATGGGACCGATCGTGATCGGGCTGCTGGTGGCGACCGGCTGGGTGCTGGTGAGCGGCGGCTCGGCCACTTCGGCGCCCTGGACCATCTGGGCCATCGCACTGGTATCGGCACTGGTGGTATGGCGCACCCGCATCCACCTGCTGTGGGTGCTGGGCGCCGGTGCGCTGGTGGGCGCGCTGGGCTGGATCTGAATCAGGTAGCCAGCACGCGCGCGAACAGCTGGTTGCGGAAATGGATGCCCAGCCGGGCAAAGGCCCGGCTGCGGTAGGTCTTGACCGTGGGCAGCGCCAGCCCCAGGTCGCTGGCAATGCCCTCCTGCGTGAGCCCCTGCAGCATGCGCACGCAGACGGCACGCTCGCGCCCGGTCAGCGACGGGCACAGGCGCTGCAGGCGCGCATCGAGGTCGGCCGCACTCTCGGGCGCCAGGTCTGCAGGCGGTGACAGCGCTGCCGGTGCATCCAGCTCTATGTGCTTGCGTACCAACGCCAGCACAGCGGGCGCCAGCGTGCCGAAGGACTCCAGCGCCGCATCGCTGAACGGCCGCTGGTGGCGGTGGCGGTAGAAGTTGATCGCGAACACCGCGCCTCCGGCCTGCGGCTGCATGACCGATACGCGCTCGGCCACTCCGTGCGCCTCGTAGACCTTGGCACGGTGCTCGCGCGGGACCTCCTCGGCCGTGATGTGGCACAGGCGCGGGGCATCGGCCTCGAGCGCGTGCTGCAGGATGCGGTCGTCCCGGTGCGGACCGCTCAGGTAGGCACGCCAGCAGTCGCGCGTGGTGTCCGGCACCCCGCGGCTGGCAGACAGGAACAATGCCGGCGCCTGCGTGCGGCCGGCCCGGTAGACCGACCAGGACGCCGCGGGCAGCAATTCCTGCAGGCCGTCGAGCATGGCCTGCCCGAAGCGGGATTCGCCCAGGTGGCCGATCAGGCCGGCCAGCAGGTCGGCGCGCCGGTCCGGTGCCGGGGCGGGCAGCCAGCTTCTCATGGCAGTGGCAAGGGTGGGGGGCGCAGGCGCATGCCTGTCATCTTCTCGGATGACAGCACCTGCGCACACCGGGATTTACGCTAGCGCATGCCTTCCGACACCACTCCCCTCCTCCTTGCGACGCTCGGTACGCCCGTGCTCGAACCGTTCGCGGAACTCAGCGTGACCGTGGCAGAACCGCAGGACATCGGCCATACGCCGCGCGGCCGCCGCCGCCTGATCCCGATCACCGGCGGCACCGCCGTGGGCCAGGGCTGGCGCGCGCGCGTGCTGCCCGGCGGGGCGGATTTCCAGCTGCTGGCCCACGACGGGCTGGCCGATCTGGATGCCCGCTACACGCTGGAGACCGACGCCGGCGACCTGGTCTACGTGCAGAACCAGGCCATCCGCTGTGGGCCGCCCGACGTCATGGCGCGGCTCGCGCGGGGCGAGCCGGTGGACCCGGCGCTGGTCTATTTCCGCTGCGTACCCCGCTTCGAGACCGCCTCTGCCGCGCTCGGCTGGATCAACGAGCGCCTGTTCATCGGCACCGGTGCCCGCCACCCGGACCGGGTGGAGATGCGCTTCTTCACCGTGGCCTGACCGTTCCCATCGCCCACCCACAACACCAGGAGACACCCCATGCCAATACCCTTCCCCTCCTTGCCGCGACGCCGCCTTGGCCTGGCCACGGCCCTGCTCATGGCGGCCGCCGCGCTGCCCGCCATGGCCCAGACCAACGCCTATCCCAACCGGCCCGTGCGCATCATCGTCGGCTTCCCGGCCGGCACCGGCCCCGACATCGTGGCGCGCCTGCTCGCGCAGAAACTGTCCGAGGGCTGGGGCAACCAGGGCGTGATCGTCGACAACAAGCCCGGAGCGGGCGGCCTGATCGCGGCCAGCGAGGCTGCGCGCGCACAGCCCGACGGCTACACGCTGATGCTGGGCGAGACCGGCCAGCTGAGCATCGCGCCCAGCAGCTACAACCGGCTGCCGTACGACCCGCAGAAGGACTTCATCCCTGTGAGCCAGGTGGTCAGCTCGGACTTCGTCCTGCTGGTCAACCCGCAGAAGGTGCCTGCCCGCAACGTGCGCGAGTTCGTCGACTGGAGCAAGCAGCAGAAGGGCCTGTTCATGGCCACCTTCGGTGCCGGCACACCGGGCCACTTCGGCGCCTACATGTTCGGCGATGCCATCGGCCAGAAGCCCGAGCCGGTGCACTACAAGACCACCGCTGACGCGCTGGGCGGGCTCTACAGCGGCGATGTCTCGGGCGTGTTCGCCAGCGTCGGGCTGGCCACGCCCAACGTGCGCTCCGGCAAGCTGGTGGCGCTGGGCACCACGGGCGCCACCCGCAGTCCGTCGCTGCAGGAGGTGCCGACCATCAAGGAGCAGGGCTACGCCAGCCTCGAGTTCACTTCTTGGTTCGGCATCGTCGCGCCCGCCAGGACGCCGCCGGAGATCCTTGCCCGGCTGCAGGCGGACATCGTGAAGGCGGTGCAATCGCCCGAGGGCCGCCAGAAGATGCAGGACGCCGGCTTCCGCGTCACGGGCACCAGCCGCGAGGAATTCGCCCGCGTCATCGCGGCCGATACCGCCACCTGGGGCAAGGCCGTCGCAGCCACCGGCTTCAAGGCGGACTGAACGGCACGATCACAAGAAAAGACACAACACCATGGTCACCCCTACCCCCTCCCGTCGTGCAATGCGCACGCGCTTGACCCTGCTGGCGCCGCTGGTGCTCGCTGCCTGCGGAGGCGGCAGCAGCGGCGCCGCTCCCGCGCTCACTGCCGAGGCGGCGCAGGCCTACTGCCGCGCCCTGCCCGCCAGCCACGGCCTGGCCGCCACCAGCTTGACCACGACCTACGTGCCTGCAGACACCCAGCGGCCGGCGGGCGCCACCAGCGGCGCCTACCTGCCCGGGCACTGCGTGGTGCGCGGCGCCATCAACCCGCGCACCGGCGTCGACGGCAAGCCCTATGCCATCGGTTTCGAGCTGAGCCTGCCCGACAGCTGGAACGGCCGCTTCCTGTACCTGGGCGGCGGCGGCAACGACGGCACGCTGCGCGCCACCTCGCTGAGCTCCAGCATCTCCGGCGGCACGCCATCCCCGCTGGGCCAGGGCTACGCCGTGGTCTCCACCGACGCCGGCCACAGCGGCACCAGCGCGGATTTCGCCCTGGACCCGCAGGCGCGCATCGACCATGCCTACAACGCGCACGACAAGACCGCCATCAGTGCCAAGGCCCTGATCCAGGCGCGCTACGGCCGGCGCCCCGACCACTCCTACTTTTCGGGCTGCTCCGGCGGCGGCCGCCAGGGCATGATGTTCTCGCAGCGCTTCCCGGACTACTTCGACGGCATCACCGCCGGCGCGCCGGCCATGCGGGTATCCAGTGGCGCCACGGTGGCCGCCATGTGGAACAACCAGAAGCTCACCGCGATCGCCCCGCGCAACGCGGCTGGGGCTCCCATACTCTCCAGGGCCTTCAGCGACGCCGACCTGCAGCTCACAGCCGACGCCGTCAAGGCCGCATGCGATACCGCCGACGGCGCCCGGGATGGCATGGTGCAGAACGTCAACGCCTGCCGATTCGATCCGGCGGTGCTCCAATGCAGCGGAGAGAAGGCCGCCAACTGCCTGTCCGCCGCACAGGTCGGTGCGCTGAAGGATGTGTTTGGGGGCCCGCGCACCTCGGCGGGCAAGGCGCTGTACGCCGGCCAGCCCTGGGACCCGGGCCTGGCGGCGTCGGGCTGGCGCGACTGGACGCTCGGCAACTCCACCACCACCGTGCCCGACTCGCGCTACAACACGCTCATGGCCGACGCGCTGGTGCGGGAATTCTTCACGCCGCCGGACCCGGGCTTCGACATCCTGCGCTTCGATTTCGACACCGATCCGGCGCGCATGACCGCCTTCTCCGCCGTCTACGACACCTATGCCGACGCCAGCCTGTCGGCTTACCGGCAGCGTGGCGGCAAGCTGCTGTTCATCCACGGCATGGCCGACCCGATCTTCTCGGCGCAGGACACCATCGACTACTACGCCCGCCTCACCACCCAGAACGGCGGCCGCAGTGCCACCGAGGGCTTTGCCCGCCTCATGCTGGTGCCCGGCATGAACCACTGCTCGGGCGGCCCGGCCACGGACAGCTTCGATGCGGTCCAGGCCATGGTCGACTGGGTTGAGAAAGGCGTGGCGCCCGAGCGCCTGGCAGCGGCGGCCAAGGACAGCAACGTCTGGTTCCCCAACCGCACGCGGCCGCTTTGCGCCTATCCCCGCTACGCGCGCTACAACGGCAGCGGCAGCCTCGAGGACAGCGCCAGCTTCACCTGCGTGGAGCCCTGACTCCGCCCCTCGGGCCGGGCGCGGCCAGGCAGCGCCCCGCTCCTTCTTTGCATTCTCTTTACCTGGGCTGCGACGGATCGGACGTCTTGCTGCGTTGAAGTGACATGGGTGCGCCACCGCGCGCCCCGCCACATTGACCAGGAGACCTGCCATGCCCCACCCCACCGGCACACTCGCCGCGCACGCACAATGGCGTGCCACGGCGAGGCGCTCGGACCTTGACTGCGCACCGACCGCGGCGTTCCCCCCGACGTTGGCGCTTGCGCAGAAAGGGATGCGGGGTGCACGAGGATGATCCCGATGCCGAGTTGCTGGCCCGCGTCGGCAGGCGCGAGCCGCAGGCCGTGCGCGAACTGGTGGCGCGCAAGCTGCCACGGTTGCTGGCGCTGGCCCAGCGCGTGCTGGGCGACCGCGGCGAGGCCGAGGACGTTGCCCAGGAGGCCTTTCTGCGCATCTGGAAGCAGGCCCCGCGCTGGCGCCCCGGCCAGGCCCGCTTCGACACCTGGCTGCACCGGGTGGGACTCAACCTCTGCTACGACCGGCTGCGCCGCCGCCGCGAAGACCCCGCGGCCGATCCACCCGAGCAGCCTGACCCTGCCCCCCGCCCCGACGAAATACTGGATGCCGTCCAGGCGAGCCAGCGCATGTCTACCGCCCTGGCCGCACTGCCCGGGCGCCAGCGCGAGGCCCTCGTGCTCCAGTACTACCAGGGGCTCCCCAACACCGAGGCCGCAGCGCTGATGGGCATCAGCGTCGACGCCCTGGAGAGCCTGCTGGCCCGCGCGCGCCGCAACCTGCGCCGCCAGCTCGTCCACGCAAAGGAAACACTATGAACCCCGCGCGATTCCGCCAGCTCACCGACGCCTACGGCGGCGACCTTGCGCGCTGGCCCGCCCCGGAGCGCGAAGCCGCCCAAGCACTGGCGAGCCGCGGCGAGCCAGCCGTGGTCCGCATGCTGGAAGACGCCGCGGCTCTGGACGCCCTGCTGCAGGCCCACCGGATCAGGCCCCCGCATGCCGCCCTGGCCAGCCTGATCGTGGCCCGCGCACCACTGCCGCGTCCCGCGCCGGCCGCGATCCCGCGTCGCTGGCGCTGGGGCCTGGGCTTCGCCGGCCTGGGGGCGGCCGGTGCCCTGGCCGGTGTTCTTGTCACGGCAGGCGCCATGCCGGCCGTGAATCCCTTGGGCCCCCTCGGCGAGGCGTCCTGGATGGCCGCCGGCACGGTGTTCGGCACATCGACCTCTGACTGGAGTGACAACTGACATGGAAGCACGCAACCACAGAACCCTGCTGCTGCTCTCGCTGGCCTTCAACCTCTTCCTGGTCTGCGCCATTGCCGGCGGCGCCTGGCGCTGGTGGAGCCTGAATCACAGCCAGGCGCAGGCGGCTGCGCAGCAGCGCGGCCTGCGCTTCGCGGCGGACGGGCTTACCAGCGCCGAACGCCAGGCCTTCCGCCGGGGCCTGCGCGATGCCCGGCGCGAATCTGCCCCGCTGATCAGCGCCGCCAGCGAGGGCAGGCGCGAGGCGGCACGGCTGATGGCCGCGCCCGAGTTTGATCGCGCTGCGCTGGATGCCGCTCTGGCGCGAACCCGTGAGGCCGATTTCGCGCTGCGCACCCGGCTGGAGAAGCAGGTGGCGGACTTCGCTGCCACGCTGTCGCCGCGCTCGCGCGAGGCGCTGACCCAGGGCCTCACCAGCCGCGGTCCGCTGCGCGATTCCGCGGCACCCGCCAGTCCCGGCGCCTCATCCCCCACATACCCCTCGTCCACCGCAAGGAGCACCCCATGAGCGCACCTGCCCCGGCCGCCTCGGCCATTGCCCTCAACCGCTTCGGCCTGGGCGCCCGCCCCGGCGAACCCGAGCCGTCCGACCCGCGCGGCTGGCTGCTCGCGCAGATCGCGCAGTACCAGCCAGCGCCCAAGGCCTGGAGCGGCCAACCCGCCGCCAGCACGCTGGTGGTCGAGTACCAGCAGCAGATACGCAGCCTGCGCCAGGCCGACGAGGCCGCCACGGCGACCGCGCGCCAGGCGCTGCGGCAGAACGCGCGCGGCCACTACCTGTCGGCCGTGCAGGCACGCACCCAGAGCGCGCTGGACACGCCAACGCCCTTCGTCGAGCGGCTGGTGCACTTCTGGGCCAACCACTTCGCGGTGTCCGTCGACAAGAGCGTGGTGCTGAGCATGGCCGGCGCATTCGAGGCCGAAGCCATACGGCCACACGTGCTGGGGCGGTTCGAGGACTTGCTGCTGGCGGCCGAGCAGCACCCGGCCATGCAGCTCTACCTGGACCAGGCACGCTCGGTCGGCCCGGACAGCCCGGCGGCCCAGAGGGCGGCGCGCCGCAATCCCGAGCGCGCGCGCGGACTCAACGAGAACCTGGCGCGTGAAATCATGGAACTGCACACGCTCGGCGTGCGCAGCGGCTACCGCCAGGAGGACGTGACCGAGTTCGCGCGGGCCATGACCGGCTGGAGCCTGGGCGGTCTGCCGCAGGCAGGGCAGACGGCCGCGGCAGACGGCGAGCCCGGCGCCTTCGCCTTCCACCCGCAGCTGCACGAACCCGGGCCGCGCACCGTGCTCGGCCGCCGCTACGAACAGCCCGGCGAGGGCCAGGCGCGGGCCATCCTGCACGATCTGGCCACCGCACCCGCCACCGCGCGCCACATCGCCACCAAGCTGGCCTGCCACTTCGTGGCGGACACGCCGCCACCGGCGCTGGTGGACCGGCTCGCCGACGCCTTCACCCGCAGCGGCGGCGACCTGCCCACCGTCTACCGCACGCTGATCGAGGCCCCCGAAGCCTGGAGCGCGAGCGCCGCGAAGTTCAAGACGCCCTGGGACTGGATGCTGTCCTCGCTGCGCGGGCTGGGCGTGGACCAGTTGCGCAGCCTGCAGGTCGCGCCACTGATGGCACAGCTCGGCCAGCCCATATGGCGTCCCGGCTCGCCTGCCGGCTACGACGACATCGCCGCCAGCTGGGCTGCCCCGGATGCACTGGTGCGCCGGGTGGAAGTCGCCCAGCGCCTGGCGACGCGCCTGGGCGACGCCACCGACCCGCGCACGCTGGGCCCTGAGCTCCTGCCAGGCAGCCTGAGCAACAGCACTGCCAGCGCCGTGGCACGCGCGGAGAGCGCCTCCACGGGCGTGGCACTGCTGCTGGTTTCACCCGATTTCCTCCGGAGGTAGCACCATGCTGATACGCCGACACTTTCTCCAGATGGCCGCCGCCGGCGCGGGCGCCATGCTCGCGCCGCGCCTGGCCTTCGCCGATGCGGCGACCGACCGCCGCTTCGTCTTCGTCATCCAGCGCGGGGCGGCCGACGGGCTCAACATCGTCGTGCCCTACGCCGACCCGGCCTATGCACGGTTGCGCGGCGCCCTGGCCATCGACCCGGCTGCAGCCACACGCCTGGACGGCAGCTTTGCACTGCATCCGGCGCTGGCCGAAACCGCGAAGCTCTATGGCGCCGGGCAGGCGCTGTTCGTGCACGCGGTCGCCTCGCCCTACCGCGACCGCTCCCACTTCGACGGCCAGAACGTGCTGGAGACCGGCGGCACCGGACCCTACCAGGTGAAGGACGGCTGGCTCAACCGCCTGCTCACCCTGCTGCCGCAGCGCCGCGACGATGCCATTGCCCTGGCGCCCACGGTGCCGATGGCGCTGCGCGGGCCGGTAGAGGTCGGCTCGTACGCGCCGTCGGCGCTGCCGCAGGCGGCCGACGACCTGATGCTGCGCGTGGCGCAGCTCTACGACGCCGACCCGCAGCTCCACGCCCTGTGGAGCTCGGCCATGCAGACGCGAGGCGTGGCGGACATGTCAGGCAGCGCAGCAGACCGCGGTCGCCAGGACCCGGCCGCCCTCGGGCGGCTTGCGGCGGGCTTCCTCGGCCGTGCGGACGGCCCCCGCATCGCCATGATCGAGACCGGCGGCTGGGACACGCACACGGCGCAGAACGCGCGCCTGGCCGCGCAGCTCAAGTCGCTGGACGCCATGGTGGACGCGCTGCGCCAGGGCCTGGGACCGGTCTGGGACAAGACCACCGTCCTGGTCGCCACCGAGTTCGGCCGCACCGCCGCTGCCAACGGCACCGGTGGCACCGACCACGGCACGGCCTCGGCCGCGCTGCTGCTCGGCGGTGCCGTGCAGGGTGGCCGCGTGCTGGCCGACTGGCCCGGACTGGCGCCCGCCGCACTGTATGAAGGCCGCGACCTGCGCCCCACGCTGGGGCTGGACACCCTGGTGGCCGCCGCCGCCGGCGAATGCTTCGGGCTGGACCCGGCCCAGGTGGCACGCACCCTGTTCCCGCAGGTACCGCCCGGCAGCCGCCTGCCCCGTCTGCTGCGCGCGTAGGCGGGGCTGCAGGGCTGCCAGCGCTGCGGCTCGCTCAGGCCGAGGGCACGATCGCCTCGGCGTAGTCGTAGAGCGCGCCCAGGATCGCCTCGCCGCGCTCGTCGGCCGACTCGCCCAGCGCATCGATCTGGGCAAAGTACTCGTCCACGGCAAGCGCACCGCCGGCGCCTTCCAGCAGGCGCTCGGCCCGATGCGCCTCCCAGCGCTCGGCCTCCTCCTCCGACAGCGTGGCCGGGAAGTTGCGCGCACGGTAGCGGAACACCAGCTCTTCGAGCCGCGGATCGGCAAAGCTGCTGCGCGCGGCAGCCAGCGCCGTGGGCGACAGGCCGCGCAGGTGGTTCAGCTCGCGCCGGTCGTTGTTGCCGACGAAGCCGCCGTAGAGGTCTTCATCCACGTCGCGCGCAGCTTCGTCGGGACGTCGGAACACCTCGGCCCAGATGGCGGACAGGTCTGGCAGGCTGCGCGCGGCCTCCGCATGGCGAGCGGCCAGCTCCAGGTCGATCTGCCACCGGGCCGCCATGGCGGGCGTGAGGGTGCGCAGGTTGCCCACCACCATGGGCGACTTGTTCAAGTGCACGCTTTTCAGCGGCAGGCGCGACATGCCCTCGGGCAGGTCGGCGCTGCGGGTGAAGAGGCGCAGGCGGATGTCCTCGGCGCCGAGCCCTGCCAGCTCAGCAGGGTCATGCGCCAGGTCCCAGGCCAGGATCTCGTTCTTGTTGCTCGGGTGCTGGGCCAGTGGCCACATCACGGCGATGCAACCGCGCTCGGCCGGGAACATGCCCGACACGTGCAGAAAGGGCTTGGCGCCCTGCAGCGTGGCCGGCAAACCCAGCTCGGCCGCAACGCGGTCCTTCTTGTGCAGGCCCAGGGCGAACTCGAACAGGCGCGGCTGCTTGTCGCGGATCAGCCGCGCCAGCGCGATGGTGGCGCGCACGTCGGACAGCGCGTCGTGCGCCGCCTCGTGCAGCAAGCCGTTGGCGCGCGCCAGGTCCTCCAGCTTGAAGCTCGGGCTGCCGTCTTCCTTCTTGGGCCAGACGATGCCGTCAGGCCGCAGCGCGTAGGTCAGCCGCACGACATCCAGCAGATCCCAGCGGCCGCAGTCGTTCTGCCATTCGCGCGCGTACGGGTCCATCAGGTTGCGCCAGAAAAGGAAGCGCGTCACCTCGTCGTCGAAGCGGATGGTGTTGTAGCCCACGCCGATGGTGCCGGTCTGGGCAAAGGCCTGCTCGATCTGCGCGGCAAATTCGTGCTCGGGAACGCCGCGCTCCAGGCACAGCTGCGGAGTGATGCCGGTGAGCAGGCAGGCCTCGGGGTTGGGCAAGAAATCCGGCGCCGGCTGGCAGTACAGCATCAGCGGCTCGCCGACTTCGTTCAGGTCGGCATCGGTGCGGATCGCCGCGAACTGGGCCGGCCGGTCGCGGCGCGGCACCGCGCCGAAGGTTTCGTAGTCGTGCCAGAGGAAGGTGCGCATGCTGCAGAGGGGGAAAAGCGGCGAACCCGCGAGTATTACAGCAACGGCGAGAACAGCCGGGCCGTAGCGTCACCAAGCCGCTGCCAGAACGCAAGCCGGCGGTGCGCCGGCACCCGCTGCGACTGGCGCAGGTCGTATTCGAACTGGGCTCCCAGCGGGATGGTCAGGGCCGGACCATAGACCAGCGCGCAGATCTCGTAGTTCAGGCGAAAGCTGCGGTTGTCGAAATTGGCAGTCCCGACAAAGCCGCAGTCGTCGTCCACCACCATCGTCTTCGAGTGCAGCATGCGCGCCTGGTACTCCCAGACCTTGACCCCCGCGGCGATCAGTTCGTCGAAGTAGGAGCGCGCCGCCGCGCTCACCACCAGGGAGTCGCTGCGCCGGGGTACCAGCAGGCGCACATCCACACCGCGCAGCGCGGCGTTGGTCAGGGCCATCAGGGCGGACGGTCCCGGCACGAAGTACGGCGTGGTGATCCACACCCGGCGCTGCGCGACATGGATCGCGGCCACGACCATGCGGTGGATGGCCTCGCGCTCGTTGTCCGGCCCCGAGGCAACGATCTGCACCGGGTGCGGGCCGGGCGACGGCGGGGGCAGCAGTTCGGCAAATTCTTCTGCCGTATGGCGCCCATGCCCGCCGGTGGCATAGGCCCAGTCCTCCAGAAACACCGTCTGCAGCCAGCGCACGGCATTGCCCTCCAGCCGCAGATGCACGTCGTGGTAGGCGTCAGGACGGCGGCGCTCGTCCTCCTCGTCGGTCACGTTGAGACCGCCAGTGAAGCCCACCCAGCCGTCGCAGACCACGATCTTGCGGTGCGTGCGGAAATTGATGACCGGCCGCAGCCGCCGCCCGATGCGGGAGCCATGGAACAGGCCGACCTCGCCGCCGGCCTCCTTCAGCGGCGCCAGAAAACGCGGCCCCAGCCGCTTGGACCCCAGCGCATCCACCAGCAGACGCACCTTCACGCCCTGCCGGGCCTTCTGCGCCAGCAGGTCGCGCAGGGCTGTGCCGATGCCGTCGGGCTCGAAGATGTAGTACTCGAGGTGCACATGGTGGCGGGCGGCACGGATTGCATCGAACAGCGCCCCGAAGGTCTGTTCGCCCCCCACCAGCAGGCGCACGTCGGAAGCGGTGGAGACGGGAATGTCACAGCTCGCCAGGCCCAGCTGCCCCAGTTGCCGCAAGTGGCTGGGCGCCTGCGCAGCCTGTGCCCGCAGGCTGTCCAGGTCGGCCTTGGCATAGAGACGGGCCTGGCTGCGCAGCCGCTTGATCCGCTGCCGCCGCAGGCGCTGCGGACCAAAGAAGTAGTACAGGACAAAGCCCAGCACCGGCAGCGCCGCCATCGACAGGATCCAGCTCAGCGTGGACAGCGGAGAGCGCTTCTGCAGCACGATCCAGACCGCCAGCACCACGATGTAGCCCGTCCAGGCTATGGAGATTCCGGCCTTGACGGCCTCTGGGAGGACTGGAAAGTGGAGCACGCCCGCGTCGCCTGGGAAGTTGATGGATTCTAGGGCGCACGGTAACCCCGGGTTTCCGTCGCGCGCGTTCGGGGCCGCACAATCGGCAGCATGCACCTTCGCCTCCTGTCCTCGCTCCCCCGCCCCGCAACGCTGGCCCTCGCCACCCTGGGGGTGGCCGCGGCGCTGGCGGGCTGCGCCTCTGCGCCATCCGCAGCACAACCGGCCGCGGCAGTCGTCCCAGCCCCTTCCTCACCCGCGCCCACGCCGGCAGCCTCCGTCACGCCGGCATCGTCGGACACGAACGATGCGGCCCAGGAGCAGGGCTTCGCCAGCTGGGTGGCAGACTTCCGCGCCTACGCCCGCGCACAGGGCATACGCGATTCCACGTTGCGCGACGCCTTCGACCAGATCCGCTACCAGCCGCGCGTGATCGAACTCGACCGGGCGCAGCCCGAATTCACGCGCGCGGTATGGGACTACCTCGACAACGCCGTATCACCCCAGCGGGTGGCCCGCGGCCAGGCGCAGCTGCAGCAGGTCCGCGCCGAGGCGGATGCGGCGGCGGCCCGCTATGGCGTCCCCCCCAGCACCATCGTCGCGATCTGGGGCATGGAGAGCAACTACGGCAGCAACTACGGCAGCATCCCGACCATCGACGCCCTGGCCACGCTGGGTTTCGAGGGCCGGCGCCAAAGCTGGGCACGCGGCGAGTTGCTGGCGGCGCTGAAGATCATCGACAAGGGCGACATCGACCACCAGCACATGATCGGCTCCTGGGCCGGCGCCATGGGCCAGACCCAGTTCCTGCCCTCGAGCTTCCTGGCCTATGCGGTGGACGCGGACGGCGACGGCCGGCGCGACATCTGGGGCAGCATGGCCGATGTCATGGCCTCGACGGCGAACTACCTGGCGCGCTCGGGCTGGCAGGCCGGGCAGCCCTGGGGTACGGAAGTGCAACTGCCCGCCGGTTTCGACTACGCCCGTGCCGACATGGCCGTGCGCCAATCCAGCGCCCAGTGGGCGGCCGAAGGCGTGCGTGGCTTGCAGGGACAGGCCCTGCCCGAATTTGCCGAAGGCGCGATCCTGCTGCCGGCCGGCGCGCGCGGCCCGGCCTTTCTGGTCGGTCCCAACTTCCGCGCGATCCTGCGCTACAACAATTCGACCAGCTACGCCCTGGGCGTGGGCCTGCTGGCGCAAGCCATCGACGGCGCCCCCACGCTACAGGCCGCCTGGCCGCGCGACCTGACGGCGCTCACGCGCAGCCAGTTGCGCGACCTGCAAACGGCCCTGAACCAGCGCGGCTTTGCCAGCGGCACGCCCGACGGCATGATGGGGCCTAGCACCCGCGACGGGCTGCGCCGCTACCAGCGCAGCGTTGGGCTGCCGGCGGATGGGTATCCCAGCACGGAACTGCTGCAGCGGCTACAGCAGCCCTGAGCATGAAAAGGCCCCGTGATCGTTGCGATCACGGGGCCTTTTCATTTACCAGGAGCACCGCGGAACCGGCCATGCCGGGTCGCTGGTGTTACCCCCTCAAGGGCTGTGCGTCAGCCCCTTCAGTCTGCCGTGGCTTCTTCCGGCTCGGCCGGCTCTGACTTGGTGGAGCCTGAGCGATCCCGCTTGGGCAGCGGCGTGATGTCCAGCACCACTTCCGGCTCGGCCACACCTTCCTTCTCGACCAGATCGACCGTAAGACGGCCGCCATCCTGCAGGCGCCCGAACAGCAGCTCGTCGGCCAGCGCACGGCGGATCGTGTCCTGGATCAGGCGTTGCATCGGACGTGCGCCCATCAGCGGGTCGAAGCCCTTCTTCGCCAGGTGCTTGCGCAGCGCGTCGGTGAAGGTGACCTCCACCTTCTTCTCGGCGAGCTGCGTCTCGAGCTGCAGCAGGAACTTGTCGACCACGCGCAGGATGACCTGCTCGTCGAGCGCCTTGAAGTTGACGATGGCATCGAGCCGGTTGCGGAACTCGGGCGTGAACAGGCGCTTGATGTCGGCCATCTCGTCGCCCGCCTGGCGCGGGTTGGTGAAGCCGATGGTCGCCTTGTTCATGGTCTCGGCGCCCGCGTTCGTCGTCATGATGATGATGACGTTGCGGAAGTCGGCCTTGCGTCCGTTGTTGTCCGTCAGCGTGCCATGGTCCATGACCTGCAGCAGCACGTTGAAGATGTCCGGGTGCGCCTTCTCGATTTCGTCGAGCAGCAGCACGGCGTGCGGCTTCTTGGTGATGGCCTCGGTCAGCAGGCCGCCCTGGTCGAAACCGACATAGCCCGGAGGCGCGCCAATCAGGCGGCTCACGGCATGGCGCTCCATGTACTCCGACATGTCGAAGCGGATCAGCTCTATGCCCATGATGTAGGCCAGCTGCTTCGCCGCTTCGGTCTTGCCGACGCCGGTGGGGCCGCTGAACAGGAACGAGCCGATCGGCTTGTCGCCCTTGCCCAGGCCCGAACGCGCCATCTTGACCGCCGAGGCGAGCACTTCCAGCGCCTTGTCCTGGCCGAACACCACGCTCTTCAAGTCGCGTTCGATGGTCTGCAGCTTGCTGCGGTCGTCGTTGCTGACGTTGGCCGGCGGAATGCGGGCGATCTTCGCCACGATTTCCTCGACCTCGGTCTTGCTGATGGTCTTCTTGCGCTTGCTCGGCGGCAGGATGCGCTGGGCGGCGCCGGCCTCGTCGATGACATCGATCGCCTTGTCGGGCAGGTGGCGGTCATTGATGTACTTGGCGCTCAGTTCCGCCGCGGCCTGCAGTGCCGCCACGCCGTACTTCACGCCGTGGTGCTCTTCGAAGCGCGACTTCAGCCCCTTGAGGATCTCGATGGTCTCGGCCACGCTCGGCTCGACCACGTCAACCTTCTGGAAGCGCCGCGACAGGGCCGCATCCTTCTCGAAGATGCCGCGGTATTCCGTGAACGTGGTCGCGCCGATGCACTTGAGCTGGCCGCTGGAAAGCGCCGGCTTGAGCAGGTTGGACGCGTCCAGCGTGCCGCCCGAAGCCGCGCCGGCACCGATCAGGGTGTGGATCTCGTCGATGAACAGGATGGCGTTGGGCTTGTCCTTGAGCGACTTGAGCACGCCCTTCAGGCGCTGCTCGAAGTCACCGCGGTACTTGGTGCCGGCCAGCAGCGCGCCCATGTCGAGCGAGTACACGCTGGACTCGGCCAGGATCTCCGGCACGTCCTTCTGCGTGATGCGCCAGGCCAGGCCCTCGGCGATGGCCGTCTTGCCCACGCCGGCCTCGCCCACCAGCAGCGGGTTGTTCTTGCGCCGACGGCACAGGATCTGGATCACGCGCTCGACCTCGTATTCGCGGCCGATCAGCGGGTCGATCTTGCCGTCCTTGGCCTGCTGGTTCAGGTTGACGGTGAACTGCTCCAGCGGCGAGGCCTTCTCGTTCTTCTCGCCGCCGGCCTCTTCGGACTCGGCCTGCGGCTCGCCGGGCTTGGCCGGCTCCGGCGGCTCACCCTTCTTGATGCCATGGGCAATGAAATTGACCACGTCCAGGCGCGTCACGCCCTGCTGATGCAGGTAGTAGACAGCGTGCGAGTCCTTTTCGCCGAAGATCGCCACCAATACGTTGGCACCGGTGACCTCCTTCTTGCCGTTGCCCGTGGACTGCACGTGCATGATGGCGCGCTGGATCACGCGCTGGAAGCCGAGAGTGGGCTGGGTATCGACTTCGTCGTTGCCCGCCACTTGCGGCGTGTTGTCCTTGATGAAGTTCGCCAGAGACTTGCGCAGATCGTCGATGTTGGCGGAACACGCGCGCAGCACTTCCGCGGCGCTCGGGTTGTCCAGCAGGGCGAGCAGCAGGTGTTCCACGGTGATGAACTCGTGGCGTTGTTGCCGGGCCTCGACAAAGGCCATGTGCAAGCTGACTTCCAATTCCTGGGCAATCATGAGATTTCCTTTTGCCTTGCTGAGAAAATAAGACAGTACGTAGGGTTGGAGCCGCGTTTATTCAACCGGTTCACTTACGCACTGCAGCGGATGGCCGGATTTCTGCGCCGCCTCCATCACCTGCTCCACCTTGGTGGCGGCCACGTCGCGCGAATACACGCCACATACGCCTTTGCCGTCCAAGTGGATCTTCAGCATGATCTGGGTGGCCGTCTCACGGTCCTTGCCAAAGAATTCCTGGATCACGACGATGACGAACTCCATCGGGGTGAAATCGTCGTTGAGCATGACCACCTGGTACATCTGCGGCGGCTGCACCTTCTGCGTGCGCCGCTCCAGCACCACCGCATCGCCGTCGTCAAAGCGCGGCGCGGGCTTGCTCCCCGGTAGCGCCGGGGGTTTGGAGGGGTTTTGGGTCGCCATGAATTTCATTCTATCGGGGGCCATTGCGCACTGCAGCAGTCATGGAAATTGGTGGCTTTTCGGCGACTTCAAGTCCCGTGCTGCTGCGAATCATTCGTATACGATGACCGCCTGCCCACGGTCGGCCTGCGCCGTCCAGCTGGCCAGGGCCGCATCCGTGGGGTAGAACAGCGCGCGCTCGTCGAGCTTGAGATCCACGCCCACGGCCATGTCGTCCGCATCGCGCCGCAGCGACAGCCGCACTTCCATGCCGCGCACCAGCTCGCCCTGCTCGGACATCTCCCGCATCGGCGGGAAGTCACGCACCAGGCGCTGGATGTCCGGCGCCCGGCCATTGACCACCACGCGCAGGAACTTGCCGAAGCGGCAGCGCGCCGTGGCCAGGTCCCAGACCTGCTGCACGCTCAGGCGGAAGCCGCCCGTGAAGCGGTCGGGCTGCAGCCGCCCGCTGATGATGACCAGCTCGTCGTCCTTGAGCAGGCCGCGGTTGGCGTTGAGCACGCCCTCGTCGGCCGTGGCCTCGATCACGGCCGACTTGTCGTCCAGCTTGAACAGCGCGAGCTTGCCGCGCTGGCCGTTGATGACGCGCAGGTCGCTGATGATGCCCGCCAGCATCTGCGGCTCGCGGCTGTCCACCAGGTCATCGATCTGGCGCCGCACGAACTGCCGCACCTCGCGGGCCACCTCGTCGAACAGGTGGCCTGACAGGTAGAAGCCGACCGCCGTCTTTTCGTAGGTGAGCCGCTCCTTCACGCCCCAGGGCGTGGCGTCCACCAGTTCGGGCTCCTGGGTGCTGGAGCCGTGGCCGTCATCGCCCAGCATGTCGAACAGCCCGCCCTGGTTGGCATTGGCGATCTGCGCCGCCGCATAGTCGAAGGCACGGTCGATGGACGCCACCAGCGCGGCGCGGTTCTGCTGGATGGCGTCGAAGGCACCGGCCTTGATCAACGCCTCGACCGTGCGCTTGTTGATGCGCTGGCGGTCGACCCGGTTACAGAAGTCGAACAGGCTGGTGAACGGACCGCCCTGCTGGCGCGCGGCGACGATCGCCTCGATGGCCGACTGGCCCGTGCCCTTGACGGCGCCCAGGCCGTAGCGGATCACCTTGTCGGTGACCGGCTCGAAGCGGTGGTTGCCGCGGTTCACGTCCGGCGGCTCGAAGGACATGCCGAGCTTCTGCGCATCCTCGAACAACACCTTGAGCTTGTCGGTGTCGTCCATTTCCACCGTCATGTTGGCGCAGTAGAACTCCGCCCGGTAGTGCACCTTGAGCCAGCCGGTGTGATAGGCCAGCAGCGAGTAGGCGGCGGCGTGCGACTTGTTGAAGCCGTAGCCCGCGAACTTCTCCATCAGGTCGAAGACCTCGTCGGCCTTGTCCTGGGGGATGCCATGGGTGCTGAGCGCGCCCGCGCGGAACTTCTCGCGGTGCTCGGCCATTTCCTCGGCCTTCTTCTTGCCCATGGCGCGGCGCAGCAGGTCGGCGCCGCCGAGCGAGTAGCCGCCCAGGATCTGCGCGGTCTGCATCACCTGCTCCTGGTAGACCATGATGCCGTAGGTCTCGCTGAG
>Ga0116227_10001000_pt1 | contig 60447 bp, 50 predicted proteins | sample S1TSphgellanicum_FD_89693 | JGI IMG/M metagenome (GOLD analysis project Ga0116227, IMG submission 89693) | Host-associated microbial communities from peat moss isolated from Minnesota, USA - S1T2_Fb - Sphagnum magellanicum MG | ecosystem: Host-associated > Plants > Peat moss > Unclassified... | reverse complement strand
GATGGTGATGGATGATTCGAGCGGGCAGAACCGGGTACAGCTCTTTAGCAGCACGGCGAATTCTCAGTTGCATCTGGGGTACCTGGTGCAGCACACGGATAACACGCGCGGGGCATATCTCGGGACGGGCTTCGATCTGAAGTCGGAATCGTATGGTGCGATCCGGGCGGGGCAGGGGCTATTCGTGTCGACGCATCCGGCCACGGCGGCTCAACCGCTCAGCGCGGGTCCAGCGAGCGAGCAACTGGTCAATTCGGAAGCGGTGATCGAGAACCTGTCGCAGGCCAGTGTCGCGGCCAATGCGGAAACCTCGCAACCCGGTCAGGACGCCCTTAAGAAGTTCACCGATGCGACGCAGCACAGTGTCGCGCCGAGCGCCACATCGGGCGGCCGCACGGCCGGGGGTGGAACGGGCAACGCCAACGGCTTCGCCCAACCAGTCCTGCTGGCGGCAAGCCCGTCCGGCATCGCATTGTCCACCCAGCAGTCGACCCAGATCACGGCGGACCAGCAGATCAGCATCGTCAGTGGGCAGAGCACGCATGTGGCCACTGGCAAGTCGTTGATCGCCAGTGTCACGGAGAAGCTCAGCCTGTTCGTGCAGAACGCAGGCATGAAGCTGTTTGCGGCCAAGGGGAAGGTGGAGATACAGGCGCAAGGCGACGAGATGGCACTCACGGCGTTGAAGGATCTCACGATCACCAGCACGAATGGCAGGTTGGTCCTGTCAGCAGCCAAAGAAGTGTGGATTGGTGCGGGTGGCTCCTACATCAAGATCGGCCCCAATCTGATCGAAAACGGCACAGCGGGTCAGATTCTCGAGAAATGCGCGTCGTGGGACAAGCCGTCGGCGGCAACGGGGAATGTAAAGAACGCGCTGCCCAATGCGTCGCCGACCGCGCTCAAACCCGGTCATTCGCTCGATTTTTCGGGCTGAAGTGGCCGTCCCTGAAGTGCTCCGAGCGACGCTACGCGAACACACACCTATTCCATGACTTCGCCTCCGCATCATCCGCACCCGCATCACCATCCGGCGCCTGCTGCGCAACCTGCTCCGCCGCCGGAACCGAAGGATCTCCCGCCGGTTAAAAGCTGGGCGTATCCGTTCGCCACGAACAGCGGCAAAAACCCGCCTGATGCGCAGGACTACCTACAGGCGCTGGGAACGGCCGGGGACGGATTTTATCCGCTCGGCGCAAGCGGCATCTGGCACGGGGGTATTCACTTCGACCAGCAGACGGATGGCATGCTCAAACAGGGCGACGGCGTGCGCGCCATCGCCGATGGCGAGGTGGTGGCCTACAAGCTGGATTCGAAATATGTCGAGCTGAATTACAGCGACGACAGGAAGGCGCGTTATTCGACGGGCTTTGTGCTGGTCCATCACAAGCTCGCATTGCCGCCACTGCCAGATCCATCGAACACGAACACTAATGATGCCGCCAAGCCACCTCCTCCTGATGAGGTGCTGGACTTCTACAGCCTGTACATGCACCAGTCGGACTGGGCGAGCTATCAGGAGGCCGAGAAATCCGCCCCGCCTCCGGCCGATCCAACCACGCCGCCGACGCCCGCGATACAGCGCATGCCATTCTGGCAGGGCAACGCCTATTGCCGGGTAGGCGCCAAGGCGAACGATAAACAGACGCCGGCCACGAGTTCACCCAACCCGGTCGCTCCGGATGCACCTCCAGCGGCCAACGCACCGCTCCTTGTGGGTCTGCACATCCACGACAAGCCGAACGGGAGGCTCCTGGGGCTGCTACCGCAAGGTACGGAACTGACCGTGGCCACGACCTCGGCTCCGGGGTGGGTGACGATTGCCTCCATCAGCAAGGGGGCGCCAGTAAGCGACGTGCAGGGCGCCGATCCGAAGCCCGGCGCATCCAACGGCTGGGTGTTCCTCGACGATCTGGATTCGCTGATTGACCCCAGTCCGCTCGACGCAGTCGTCATACTTCCGAAGCCCTTCCGGGTGAAGGCCGGTACCCTGCTCGGACATGTCGGCCAATATGTCCGCCATGGCGACGCGAGCGTGTTACCTGCTGCATCGACCTCGCGACCACTACTGCATCTGGAAGTGTTCGCAGGCGACGCATTCGCCGCGTTCGTGGCCAAGAGCAGGGACCGTGCGAAGAAACTGCCGGACAATCAGAAACCCCTCTTGGTGGTATCGCCGGGTGCGGCGCTGGTGGATGTTTCGCAACCTGTTGACCAGAAGGTTGCGATCGGACTCACGCTGGAGCCCGTTGCCGGCAAATCGGGTAATGGACTTTGGACAAAGGTACAGCCGACGAAGATTGTCACCACACCCGCGCCACATGGCAATCACCATCCGACAACCAGCAAGACTAAAGAGGGGGACCCGTTCTGGGTGGAACGGGCTCAGAGCGGGCAGGTTGTTGCGGGTGTGGTGAAAGGCTGGAAGGAGTTTCCGCTGCAATTGTCCAACCCGAAGCTTGCGACCGCCAGCTTCATGGACGTCTTTGCGCCGCTGGAACTCTCACGACTGGGCGCCGACGCGCAAGCCGTCGACGACCAGGATGTCCACTGGTGGAAGATTGAGGTAGGGACGGGGACGGGCAAGAGCGGCTCCGGGTGGGTACGCGGCAAGGACCATCCCAATACGGAGTGGCAAAGCCCGTGGGCTTGGCCCGGATTCGAGGTCGTGGACGGCACCGAGGTGCCGATGGCGGACATGTTCAAGCGGTTCATCCTCGTGAACGGTCAGGCATTGCCTGACGAAGAAACGTCGTTCCAGGCGAGTGCCGTCACTGTCAACGGGAGCGACCTCTTTACGAAACTGGAGAAGGCGATCGATCTCGATGGGAACGGCACGGTCACCGCACAGGAACTGGCGACGGCGCACAGCACGTCGTGGCTCGCCGAGGCGCTGTCGCACCTGATTGTGCGTTACGAGACGGAGTGGGGCGGCGACCCGAAGAAGTGGCCCGCGCTCACGCCAATCATGAAGGAGCGTGCGCCAATCTGGAAGGATGAGTACCAGCGTATCCAGTCGCTTCAATGGTGGGATCAGGTCAAGGCAATCAAGGACTTCCCGTCAAGTCCGACGGTCTATCACTTTCATCCGATCGGACTTGTTGGGAATTTCGCGGACCTAGGTTTCCGTTTTACATTGGCAATGCTGACGCTTATATTTCCAGATGCGAACACCGCGTCTCTGCAGGCGATAGCAGATGAGTTAAATGCACATATCGACTTTTATCAGCTCGATACACCACTTAGGAGGACGCACTTCTTCGCCCAGGTCATGCAGGAGGCAGGGCGCCAGCTTACAGTCGAAGAAGGCTTTGTGTGGAAGGCGTCTTCACTGATCGCGAAGTTCTCGTATTTCGCCCACAATCCGGGTGACGCAAATCTGCATGGATACGCTACAAGCAGGCCAATTAAGGCGGATGGCACAGCCATGAATCAATCCGATTTTGAGGCGATTGCGAATGGTGCGTATGGAGGCCGAGCGGATCTAGGTAACGGCGATCATAATAGCGGCGATGGTTGGAAATTTCGTGGACGAGGTCTGAAGCAGTTGACCGGAAGGGCTAACTACCATGATTTCACAAGTTGGCATCAAGAAAACCAGGCTCAATGGCCGGATGACAGCGTGAATTTCGAGGAAACTCCCGACTTGCTGACACAGATGAAATACGCTGCGAGATCGGCAGCTTTCTTCTGGGTCAGACATGGGTTGGCGCTAAAAGCTGATAAAGGTCCAGGCGAATCGAATGTAAATGCCATTACGGCAATTGTTAATTTGAACACAGATAGCTATGCGGCAAGAGTTAACAATTTTAACTTCATTTATAGTCGGAAAATATTGGAATGAAACGACTCAGTCTGAAAGCGCTTGGCGCGATACTTATTCTCTCCTTGTTGTGCGCGAGGGCGGTTTATGCGCAGCCTACTGAGGAAACTTTGTGCGAGCCCCACGAGGAAGTCTATTTTAGCTGTCCCGTGAAGAAAAAAATTGTTTCGGTGTGCGCGTCTGGGAATGTCTCTCCGGATAACGGGTATGTCGAGTACCGCATTGGGAATTCTGAGCACATTGATTTCCAATATCCGGATAAGCCCTATCCCCCTGGGAGGCATTTTTCTATTAGCGATATAACAGGTGGAAATTTAAATATAGTCCATTTGAAATTCAGGTCGGGGGGCTACGATTACGTTGTCTACCAAGGAGATGTGAGCGGGGTTTATGTGAAAAAGAATGGGAAGACAGTTGCCAATTTGACCTGTGATGCCGGTATTTATCAAACTCTGAGTCCCAGGGCGATGCGTGGGATTAAAACGACGCCTCCTGTCGATGGGGTTGATTGATAGGGCATATGCACGTAACGGTCAAAGCGTCGAAGGGACTCTTCGGCTTTGACCGATTAGAAGGCGGGGTTCACGGAGTGTGGATCGGCGTCCCAACGAAGAACTCCCTGACAGTCAATTGACTTGAGCCGCTGCATCGGGAGCTCGGGTCGCGGGCGAAGACCGCGCGTCTCAGCTATGTATCACACATGATCTAGCGGGATAACTGAGAAAACACATAGATGATCGATCTTATTCGCTTGGGTGACGATACAGACCACGACGGTAAGGTGATCACTGCGTCGACGACCATGAGCTTCGATGGCAAGTTCGTTGCGCGTAAAGGGGATGAGGTGTCGTGCCCGAAGCATCTGACACCAAACCGAACGTCATCTTCGACGGCGACGAATCGATGACAGATGGCGGTATCCCGATCGCACGACATGGTTACAAGGCGACGTGCGGCTGCCATCTTATTTCGAGCCTTATCTGACTCAGGGGCAAGGGTGGCGTCGCACGGGGTGCAGGCAATTTCCTGCGACCGATGCGCTACGCCGGAATTCCGGCTGCGAGACTGCAACAAGGACTGACAGTGCGACGGTTAATCTGCGTAACCCCGAGCACGCCAGCATCGTGATGGTTAGTCCACCTGACGCCGCCTTGCGGGACGTCAGCGAACTACTCGCACTCGGGATATTGCAAAAGCCCACCACAACTCACCCGCCCCGCAATTTTTACCATCCAAAAAGCATAATCCCAACCCCACCAAGAAACATTTCCCGAAATGCCAGCCGCATTAAATTAAATCAGGTTCAAAAACACCAATATTTAACACTTTAACCCTGACATTAATTTGCCTCATTCCTCCGATCTTTGTAATATGCCGCAATAACGCGGGGGCGCGTAAGGAATAAAAAGAGGCGGTATGGGAGCACAGAACATAATCGGGGTTGAAATCAGCGGAACTAGCAAGCCACAAGCACAAGCTCGCCCGCAAAACCTCGACCACACTATCACTTCACCTCCTCGCATCACTGCATCTCAAGCCCCTCATCTCGCCCGCTCCCAACAAAAGCAAAAGAGAACCCGCCCATGAGTGCCGCTGACCTTCTGCGTGCGTTTGCATCGCCATCACTGTCCCAGGCAAACCGCTCATTCCGGCTTCATTGGGGCAAGTCCCAGCAAACCCTAGAACAGGTATTGATCGCGCAGCGCATCGACATCCGCGAAGGCCTATGCGCGGGGATCGAAGGCCACGTGACGTGTCTGTCCACGCGCGCTGACCTACCGCTAAAAGCCTTCATCGGCCTACCACTGTCCGTGCAACTGGTCACGGATCGTGGCGCCTTGCACCCCATCTGCGGCATCGTGACGGACGCACGCGCGGGTCAATCGGACGGCTCGCTGTCCACCTATCAATTGACGATACGCGACGCCCTCTCGGTACTCGAAGGCCGAACGAATACGCGCATCTTCCGCACGCTCAACGTCCCCGATGTGATCGAGCGGTTGCTCGGCGAGTGGCAGAAAAAGAGCCCCGCACTGGCGCGCGCCTTCGATTTCGATCTGGCGGCGGTGAATCGCAGTCAATATCCGGTGCGTGAAACGATTTTCCAGTTTAACGAGTCGGATGCGGATTTTGTCCGGCGTCTCTGCCGTCGCGACGGCATTGCATGGTTCACCGCGGCGGGCAAGCGCGGACAGGATCCCGCGAGCGACGGCAATAACGATTCGCCGGTCCACACGCTGGTGTTCCTCGACGATCCGATGAAGCTGCCCAAGTCGGCGGCCGGCACCATCCGTTATCACCGAGATGCCGCCACCGAAGAGCGTGACTCCGTCACGCTGTGGTCGGCATCGCGTCAGCTCGTGCCCGGCAACATTCAGCGCGCCAGTTGGGATTACAAGAGCGCCACGCTCGCGCAATCGAACGAAACCAACATCGTCGATCAGGGCGAGGCCGGCAACGACCTTGGGCAATTGCTGCGCGACTCGGCCATCGATGTGCCGCACGCAGGGGATTCGTGGGCGGACTATGAGCGGGTCAGCAAGACACGCATGCTCGCCCACGAATTGCGTGCCGCCAACGTCGATGCGGTCAGCGGTGTGCGCGACCTGGCCGTCGGCCGCTGGTTCGAGCTGACCGGTCATCCGGAAGTGGACACGCATCCCCAGCAGCAACGCGAGTTCATCGTCACGACGCTGCATCATCGCGGCGAGAACAGTTTGCCGAAGACCTTGAACGACCGCGCGCAATCGCTGTTCGAGTCGAATCGCTGGCACTTCGATGCGCCGCCGGCGGCCAGTCAGTCGCCCGCATCGAACAAGGGCGACACCGTCGAAACCCGCTACGAAAACACCTTCAGCTGCGTGCAGCGCGGCGTGGCGCTCACCCCGGCCTACGATCCGCGTATCGATCTACCGCGGGTCTACCCCATCACGGCGCTGGTCGTGGGACCGGCGGGCGAGGAAGTGTATTGCGACGAACTCGGCCGCATCAAGGTGCAGATCCAGGGGATGGACGCGGATGATCACGCGCATGCGCAAGGCGCCGGCACCAGCGGCACCGACAAGGACAGCGCGTTCGTGCGCGTGAGCAGCAGTTGGGCCGGTACGAACTATGGACACGACACGCTGCCGCGCATCGGAATGGAAGTCGCGCTGGACTTTCTGAATGGCGATCCGGACAAGATGTTCGTGACAGGTGTGCTGCACAACGGGCCGAACATGCCGGCTACGTTCAGCCACACCGGGTCGTTACCCGGCAATCGCTTTCTGTCGGGGATGAAGACGAAGGAGATCACCGGCAACCGCTATAACCAGTTGCGCTTTGACGATACGGCGGGGCAGATCAGCAGTCAGTTGGCGAGCGAGCATGCCGCCAGTGAGCTCAATCTTGGCTACCTGACCCAACCGCGCGAGAACGGCAATGGCCAGGCACGCGGCGAGGGGACGGAGTTGCGCACGGACGCGGCGGCATCGCTTCGCGCTGCCAAAGGTCTGCTCCTGACCACCTACGCTCGCAACAAGGCCGAAGGTCATCAGCTCGATCGCGACGAGCTGACGCAGTTGCTCAACGAGTGCGGCGAACTGTTCAAGGCACTGGGTGACTATGCCGGCCAGCACGGCGGTCAGGCGGTCGACCTCACCGGTCAGACCCAACTGAAGACCGACCTCGCCGCATGGCCTTCCATCCAGACACCGACCGGTGACGGCAAGCCGATCGTCGCGATCGGCGCGGCCGACGGCACCGTCAACCTGACGCCCAAGAGCCATCTCACGTACGCCGGGTTGAACATCGATACGGTCGCGCAGCAGCATCTGCAACTCAGTAGCGGTCAGCACTTCAGCGTGCAGGCCGGACAGGGCGTGCAGCTATTCGCGCAAGCGAACGGATTCACCGCCATCGCCAATCAGGGAAAGATGCTGTTGCAAGCGCAGGCGGATGACCTTGTCGTCAACTCACAGAAGAACGTGCAGGTCACATCGAGCGCGGGCGAGGTACTCGTGACCGCCAAGAGCATCCGCTTCGTCGCGGACGACGGCAGCTTCATCAAGATCGGTGGCGGCATCACGATGGGCTCCAACGGCGCGCTGCAGGTGCACACCGCAAGCCACGATTTCCAGGGGCCGTCGACGGAGCAGGCCGACAAACCGAACTTCGGCAAGGACGGCACGAAACAGCAGTTCCTGCTGCATTACCCCGGCCATACCGAAGCCGCCCCTAACGTCGCTGCCAATCAGCACTACAAGATCACCATGGACGACGGTCGCGTCGTGCAGGGCGTCTCGGATGCGAAGGGCATGACGCAGTCGGTGACGGGCGACGTCATGCACATCGCCAAGCTCGACATCCTCAAACCCTCGCTGTGAGCCAAACGCCAGATATCACCATGGACGATTCACCATTCGATACCGTCGCCCAGCGCACCAGCACCACGCTTCCCAATTGGTGCAGCTTCAGCCTCGCGGAACTCCCGCCGGAAATGCCTGGCACCGCGATCCTGATTCACGGCGTGAACGACTTGGGCACCGACTTCGGTACCGTCGAAGCTGGCCTTTGCGAGGGCCTCAACGAACGGCTCAACCGCAGCGATCTCAAGGCGGGCGTCTACACCCAGGGGCGCATGGCGAACGAAGACCGCAAGGTCACGAAAGACGATCTGTTCAAGGACATGGACGGCGTCCTTTACCGGCGCAGTGAACCGGATGGCACACGCAGCGTGCTGATTCCGTTTTACTGGGGATACCGCGCTGCGCCGGACGAAATCGGCAAGCAGAGCATTAACGGGCAGGTGGTGGATATTCACGGCAACCGGCTGGACAAGAATTTCGCCAAGAACGGAGGCATGTTCGCCAACGCGACTACCAACATTCCGGACATGTTCAACACCCACTTCAAGGGTGGCCTCAAAACGAACATGTTGGAAAAGTTGCAGCACGATCCCACTCACCCTCTGCTCGAGGCGCCTAATCGTCACTACATGGTGTTGGCCGCACGTCGGCTCGCGATGCTGGTCAAGCAGATCCGGAACATTGACCCGGACGAGACCGTCTCGATCATCGCGCACAGTCAGGGCACCGTCATCAGTCTGCTGGCGCAGGCGCTATTGATGCAGGCAGATAGCAGCGACGGCTCCAGCGCGGCGGCCAATCGCCCGGCCGATACGCTGGTGCTGATCGACTCCCCATACAGCGTGATTGCGCCATGGATGGACCGCGCGACCCAAACCGGGGACGAGCAGCAAACGGCGTATGCGCGTGCACGAACGCTGATTGAACTGGTCAAGCTGGTGGGTGACGGCAAGCATCCGACGCCGGAGTTGGATCAATTGCTGCCGAATACCGCGGATTGCCGCGGACGCGCGGGTCCTGCATGGACGCCGACACAAGCCAAGCGCTTCAATCCCAAGACCGATGATGCCAACAAGGCAGTCGTCTTTGCCGAGCGCGATAACCGGGGCAAGGTGTATCTGTACTTCTGTCCGGAAGACGCCACCGTCGCCCTTAAAACCGTACAGGGCATCGGTACCAACGGTGTGCCCGACACGGCTGCGGTCCATGATCCCGATGCAGGCAAAACGGTCGACATGCCGTTGATGACGCCTCTGATCGCGAGCGGCTTCCACCAACGCGTGTTCACCAGGCGTAAGCGCAACGGTGCGACGGTTAAGGTCGGAACTGCACCGCAGGTCTACACCTTGCGCGAGAAGGGTGAGACTAGCCACGGCACCACGGGCTTCATCAACACGCAGATCAAGCAGGGCGGCAACTCGGTGGGCGCGACCCGTCAGGTGAACGGTGAGGAACTCAACCCGCCGTTTGATCCGGATTTGCAGGGCAACGTCATTCCGGGTACGGAAAACAAGCCCATCGATGCGAATGAAACCGCGCCAGGCAAGCAGAGCTGGGATCAGATGGAGACGGAGGTGGCGCTCACCCGTCTCAAGCTGCAGACGCTCACCGATCAGCCATTGCCCTGGCCGGGCGCGGGCGTGGACCCGTCCAAACCATCGGTTGCGGAAGTGCAGGCACAGTACGATGCCAATCCTGATCCTGATGATCGCTGCCAGGTGTTCGATGTGACCGCGGGCAGTCCGGTGGCGCCGGATGTGCGCTATGTGACGCGGACTGAAACCCCCAATGAGGCCAAGGTTCGACTCATGAACGACCCAAAGCGGCTGGGCGACAGCTCCTATCACTCGGCGATCATGAGCGGGCAGAAGAACCATCGCTATGGCACCGCGATGGATGTTGCGATTGGGCAGGGGAAAGCATTGGATGATCTGGAATGGGGGACGCTACTGCGCTTTATCGCTGACTGGCGAACGCCATTGGGCATGATCTCAGTAAAATGTCGTGCCAAGTATCCGCAACTGATTCCAGGCATGAGAGCCTTGGTCGAGGCGACGTGCGAGTACTACACGAGCGGCGCCTTTCCGACGGATCTCGTTCCCGAAAAGCCGCCTAAGCCAGTAGTCAGTGAAACCCTGACCATGCAAAATCAGGTGTCCCGCGAGGCCACTCGCACCCCAGCAAACACCTCAGGGGGGACGATATGATCGCGCCGCGTCTAAACGGTATAAGGTGGCGGCTGTTTCTCGGATTGCTGCTAGTGCTGATCCCACTGTGGGGGTTGGTCTTTGAATACGTGGTGGTCGGTCACGCCCCCAGTTACGGAAATATGCAAATGAGTGGACATCTTCGCGCTTGGGTAACTCCTCCGCTGATCCTGGTGTTAGCGTTGTTTCTCGGTCAGACGGCATTTGCAGGCACGTCGAATTCCACGCAGGACAAGGCAGGCTCACCCGCGAAAGCACCCGACACATTGCCGGCGCTCGCAACGAACTCGTCAGATCCACGTTTCACGCTCGAAATTCGCGGCCTCGGCGTCGTAGTGGACAAATACCGTCAGAGGGCGCTATGGGAGCGATTGGACGAGGTAGGCGCCAAGGGCACCTTGTTGCCGCAAGATCCCAAGGCATACCCATGGTCATCGAACGATCGACTCTTCGCGGCCCAACAGCGTGAAGGGAACGCGTTGGAATACACGCTGCCCAATGGCTGGGTAGAGCGTTGGCCGATTCCGGTAATAGCGATCGGTCCGGCGCGTAACGATCAGGATGGGTACGCAGATCGCATCAACGAACATGTGGTGTTAGCCCGTCAGGGAGCGGGCCTCGGAATCACGCTATTTACGCAATTGGGCGCCCTGCAAGCTAACGACAGCGACAGCGTTCTACGGACGCTATTCCAGGTATTTGAGCAACATCCGGAACTACCGGCTGTGGTGGTGCTGGCTGAAGACGGTGCTTTGACTCGCGGATACATGCGCACACCTGGCAACGAGGTTCCCAAGGACGGCAACTTCGTACCCAAACAACCCGATAGCTTCGTGGCGTTGCTCGTGAGCCGTAAAGACCGGGTCGACCGCGACATCCGTCCGTACGTGGTGAACGTCCCTTATGACATAAACCTCAACGACACCAAATACGACATCATCAAACTGTGGAATTACTACTGGGCGCAAGAGAAGGTCTACGACAAAAATCACATGGGCTTCATGTCCTACGACTACTGGCAAAAACTCGTCCCCGACCTCCTAACCCAGGTATCCAACCGTGGCCACGGCGATTTCAAACCCAACCCATGGGTACCGATCCGCTGGACCGAATGGCAACTGAAGCAGTATGACGACGCACCTTTGCTCGGCTACCTGCATCGCCCGGTCGACGTATCGTTCCTTGATGAAGACGGCAAGCCCATGAAGCGTCTCGCGCGCGTCGCGAAGCTGAAGGAAGCATGGACGCAGGCCATGGGCACGCTCCCAGAAGGCGAGGCACCGGCGCGCGTATTCTTCGACCCGGACTCATCATCCGACGCGTGGATCACACTGACCCAGGCGCTGCACGGCAACGCACAAAACCTCGACCTGGACGACCCGGAAGAGGGCTTCAACACAGCCCAACGCGTCGGCGACACCGGCACCGCCTCACCGTGGGTGCAGATCGGCCTCGCCGTGATGCGCGGCTATGCCAAGGGCGGTACCAGCGCGACGGTGAATCTGCGCAACCCCGACCACGCCAGCATTGTGATGGTCAGCCCACCTGACGACGCATACCGGCAAGCGCATTCGCAACTCTTCAGCTACGGCGTGAAATAGGAGCAGTCAGCCATGCCCAAGCCGTTTATCGTTGTCGGCGACACCCATAGCCACGGAGGTCAAGTGATAGCGGGTGCGCCTGGCTCCAATACCGGTGGCAAGGCGATTGCCCGGATCGGCGATCCCGCGATATGCCAGATTCACGGCCCCACGACCATCGTGACGGGTGACAGCAACGTCAAATACGCCGGCCAGCCCGTCGCCCGCGACGGCGACAAACTGGCCTGCGGGGCAACCTTGATCGCAAGCCAGAGCAAGACCGGCAGCCAGTGACGTCCATGACACGCATTGGCGCGGTCGCGTTTAGCTAATTCAATCGAGCCTTCGCCATGTCCGCATTTCCGACGCCCGCTGAACTGACCCAGATCCTGCCGTTCGCCGCACCCGCCCGCCCATGGCGGCTCGTACGCTACGCCTGCACGGACTGGCTGGTCATCGGACTTTGCTGGACTGCGATGGCGCTGCTGCGCAATCCGTTCGTGTATGGCGTGTGCCTCCTGCTGATCGCAGGCCGTCTCCAGGCACTGGGTGTGATCCTGCACGACGCCTGCCATCTGCCGTCACGCCGCAGAACGGTACCGCTCGCCTTCGTCGACGCCCTGGCGGGCTGGCCGATCGGCTCGTCGATCGCTGCCATGCGCTATCACCATCTGCGCCACCATCGCGCGGTATGCACGCCAGAAGACCCGTATCTGCATCACCTCGCCGCACGCGGCGGTTGGGTGAAGCGCGCCATGATGTTGCGCGGCGCCTTGCTGCCGTTCTGGTGGCCCCTGCGTGCGCTGACCTCACCTATTGCATTGCTCTGGCCGGCGTTCCGGCCTTGGTTTGCGCGAGGTTTCCTGCAGGAACGCTCAAAGCGCGACTTGCGCCAGCACGCTGAGATCATCGCGTGTGCCCGCGCCGATCTGCCTCACTGCGTGGCCTATCTGCTGGCCATTGCGGCCGTCGTGCATTGGCAATTGCCGTTCTTCACGTACTACGGACTGCCGTGGATTCTCGGCGGCATCATGAATGCGAACCGCGTGCTGATCGAACACGATCCCGTCGAGAATGGCGAGCGCTCGCAGGAAGCGGTGTGGGCGATGACCCACACATGGCACTATGGCTGGCTCGGCAAGCTCGTGCTGTTTCCTCGCAACATCGGCTTCCATCAAGTCCATCACGTGTACCCGGCGCTCGCCCTCGAGCATCTGCCTGAGGTGCATCGGTATCTGCTTGATCGTCTGCAGACGTCGCCGTCGAAGACCTGAACTCGCAAGCGTTCGCAGTCCCCGCTCACCTAGAGTTCAAACCGCATCGGCTTCTTGCCCTGCTGCGCTTCCGGCAACGTTTCGCCGCGCCTCACGGCGGCCAGTAGACGCTCGATGCCCACATGGACCACATCGGCGCGCACATTGTGCGCTTCGAATCCGGGTGCGTTATCCAATCCCTGCCGATGCGCCCGCATGATCCGCACATCCTGCTGGATCACGACGTGGGTGTACAGATGGAGCAGGGGCCGCAACGCGCGCAGCAACCAGCGCGGCAATGGGAAGCGATAAGCAATGTACGTATAGACGCGCGAGCGCCATGCATCGATCGGCGTGATCTGACTGACGATCAGGAATCCGGAGCGACTGCCCCATGAATAATCGCAGCGCGTGACGTTGGGCGCGAAGAAGCGGTCGGTGTGAACCAGCGGTTCGTGATCCGGATTCGTGAGCCAGTCCATCATGCCGATCTTGTCGTGATCGTCATGATAGGTCACTTCGACACTCTCAGCCTTCAATGCCACCGTCGCTTCCATGGCGCTGCCGCGACTCGAACGGAAGATGCCGTCGTGCACGAACACGGTATGCGGCACGTCCATGAAATTCTGCGCGAGCATGCCGATGTCGCCATCGAACGTGTTCACCATGAAATACGACTGCCACGGTTTGGTGCCGTAGAACGGCATGCGGAAGATCGGCTTGGCGTCGGCGTCGTCCGTGCCGAGATAGACCCAGACGAGACCGTCCTGCTCGCGCACCGGGAATGGCCGCTGGCGAAACGGATAGTCAGCCGGCTTGGCCGCAGGCTGCATACCGTCGATGGTGGGAATATGCACGACCCGACCCTGCGCGTCGTAGCGCCAGCCGTGATACGGACAGACGAGGCAATCGCCCGCGAGCTTGCCGGCGGACAGGCGCGTGCCGCGGTGGACGCATTGATCGACGAGTGCGGTGACCTCGCCACCGCTTTGACGAAACAGCACGATGCCGAGGTCGAGAATCTTCACGCCCAGCGGTTTGCCGCGCCGCAGTTCGCGCTCAGTGCAAGCGACGAACCACTGTTCGTGAAGTCCGTCGCGGGGCGCTGTCGTATCGGTGCCGATGGCAGGATTCTTTTGAAAAGCGATAACGTGATCGGACGGTTGATCGGTAGTCGACATGGGTCAGGCCGTCATGGCGAGCAGCGCATCTGCGGTAGCCAGCCGATTGATAAGGACGCGAGGCTTGACGTCGCCCGCTCGCACACCGGTTCGCTCGGCCGCCTGTTGCAGGGCATCGGCGAGACGGGTAGGGGACCCCCGCAGCGAGCGTACGCGCAACGGTCCGAGCTGGCCCAGACGGCGCGCATGAGCGTAGTGGAAGGAACGCATCAGTCCTTCTTCGACCGCTGCACGTATAGCCTCAGCGTCGCGAGGTTCGGCGGTAGCGATCAGCATCATGTAGTGCGGCGGTTCACCCGCCGCGCACGGCGCCACGCACGCGCTATCGTGCCCATCGAGCACGGCAGAGAGGAGGGCGTCTAGCATCTCCTCATCGAGCTTCTCACCGACCAGGTCGCTTTGCGTCGCAGAGCGGCCGACGAATTCGACGCGCGGCGTACGGCCGGCCATCGAAGCGACGCGAACACGATCTCCCAACGCATAGCGATACAGGCCGCCGCCCGTCGTCACGATGACCTGCGCGGTATCGCCGGGCTTTAATGCGTCGGCATCGCGCACGTTGCCGTCGTCGAACAAAAATTCCAGGAAGTGGCTTTCGATCGCAAGCGGACAACCGGCACCCGAACTGAACGGCAGACTGATCACCGCTTCGGTCGCAAACAGGCCTTTCGGCAACCAGCGCACGTGCGGGAAACGTTCGCGCAACTGCGCGGCATACTGGCGGCTCGGACCGTCCATCCAGCAGCTCACCGCTGCGAGCTGCGGCCACAGCGCATCGCAGGTTCCAGTCGCGAACGCCTGTTTGAGCGCTATCTTGCGCTGCGCCGCCAGGGTCGCGTCGAGCCAGGCGAGCGTCTCGGCATGCTCGGGCGCGCCGGCGTCGAACAACGGACGCAGCAGACTGGTGAGGAAGGTCGGACTCCACACGCTGATGAACGCAAGATCGTCCGCGGCGATCAGCGCGAGCAGCGTCTGTCGGCGCCATGCGGATACGTCGTCATGCCCAAGCGGCGGAATGAGCAAGGTCGGCGCAAGGCCTGCGATGAGACTGCCGCCGAGATAATCGAGATCACTCGTCGAGCCGATGGCAATGCCGTTAGGCGCGCGGCCTTGCGTTTGCAGCGGCGGCGACATGGACCAGTAAGCGCGTCCTGCGCCGATCTGAGGCAACTGCCGGTACAGATCGGCCAGCCACACCGTCAAGGCCTGCTGCATTTCCGCGAGGAAGGCCGGCGTGTACGGAATCAGTTTCTGCTGCGCGCTGTTGCCGCTCGTGCGTTCGAAAAACTGCGGAGGCTGCGCGGTCAGCACCGCTTGCGTATCGCGCTGCGCACGCTCGATCCATGGCGACAAGCCGGCGTAGTCGCGCACCGGAACCCGCTCACGAAAGCGCGTCACGTTGGCGATATCCGCGAAACCATGCTCGCGTCCGAACGCCGACTCGCGATTGTCCGCCAGCAGTTGCTTCAGCCGCTGCGCCTGGACGAGAGCCGGTGTCTCGAGCGCGGCCTCCCACGCGTCAAGCGCGGGTTGCGCGGCTGCGGCGAACGACTGCCAAGCTGCGCGTGTGCCGTGAGTATCCGTCGCCATCAAAAGTAGGTTTTATCGAGTTGGCTCAGATCGGCCGGAAGCCGGCGCGGCGGCAAAAAGATCTGCAGCCAGCCGAACCAGAGCGGACGAGTCTCGGCGGCGTTCGATGCCGCGTGCAACTGTTGCCAGCGCAACCCCGGTCGCCGGTGATGCGTGAGGTTGTAGTTGAAGTTCAGAAACGCCCAGCGGACGAGGATCGGTGCACGCATGTTGTAGGTGCCTTCGACGACGTCAAGGGGCGTGCGCATGTGATAAACCCATTGCAGCGACGACCAGGAAAACGCGAAGGCCACGTACGCAATCAACACGACCACCGGTTCCCAGTCCAGCAGCCATCCTACGAATAGCCACACCGCAATGCCGCCCAGGACTTCGAAACGAATGCGTTGGAAATCGCGCAGCGAAAAGTCCTTGAATGCCGCAGCGTAAGTATTGTCGTCACCGCGCTTCGACCAGTTGTTCGCCACGCCCGCCGGCAGCAGCGCCAGCACGATGCTGCCCACGAGGCCGCCGAGCCAGATCCCGCCGAGAATTGCCGAATAGTATTCGGCCCACTTGCGCGGCAATGACTCGCCCGGACTGGCGAAGTCCGCGCGCTCGGCGCGCGTGCGATTGCGCACATGATGACCGAGGTGATTAATGTGAATCAGTGTGGCAGAAGCGCCGAACATCGTAGAGGCCCACCACATCATCATATAATTCACGCGACCATGGCGATGTCCGAAGCCGTGAAATGTCTCGTGCATCATCGAAAAAACACCCTGCATGATGATGCAAAACGGGATCAGAACCAGCCATTTAAGCGGACCCACACCGGTATGCGATAGCCACGTGAGAATGCCCGCCCACACCGAAGTCTGCAGCATCAGCGCAAGCAGATTCGCGCGGTCGAAGCGGTGTGATGAAGTGGCGTCGTCTTGCACGTTCGGTTTGGGCATACGGGAGATGAAGGCCTTGATGTACGCGAAGAATACATCGGATACCTGTGTTTTATCCAATCTCGAAGAATGCATACCGCATAGTCTGCTGCGCGCTCAATCGACATGACCTTCTTTAACAGACGCTCGAACGTTGCTCGCGTAACGATGCCACCCGCCGATATTCCCACGCGCGACATGCGTTTCACGCTCGACGCGACGGTTCCGCGCTATTGGTATCGCGGCTGGTGCCACGTCACGCGTTTCTTCGATGCGTTTTCGATCATGTTTCCGCTCGGCGAGAAATTTTTCATCGACAGCGTGAAGCACTTTCGCGACCAGATACCCGCTGAGACGCCGCTAGCGGCCGAGATCACCGGCTTCATCCATCAGGAAGGGACGCATATCCGCGAGCATCGCCTCTACAACCTGCGTCTCGCGGCCCAGGGCGCGCCGATCGATGCATTGGAGGCGCTGATCCAGCTCCGTCAGCAGAACAGCTTGCAGAGGGTCTCGCCTGCGACACGGCTCGCGCTGACGGCCTGTCTGGAGCACTACACCGCCATCCTCGCGGACCAGCTGTTGCGTCACCCGGAAATACTCGACGGCGCCGATCCGGCCATGGCCGCGATCTGGCAATGGCATGCGATCGAAGAAACCGAACACAAGGCCGTGGCGTTCGACGTCTTCGCCGCGACCGAACCGAGACCTCTACGGCGCTATCTGGTTCGTTGTGGCGCGATGCTCGGTGTATCGGTGTACTTCGTGATCGACCTGACCTACTTCGTCTATCGCCTCGCGGCTTGCGACCGGCAACGTGGCAATTGGCGCGAGTGGTGTCGTTTGCAATGGTGGCTGTTCGTGCATCCCGGTATATTCACCCGCGTGCTGCCGGCATGGCTTTTCTGGTTCGCACCGTGGTTTCATCCGAACCGCATCGATAGCCGGGCGGTTCTGCAGACCGCCCGCCGCGCACTCGAAGAGCAAAGCTGAACGGAAGAATCGTCTTCAGGCCACCTATGCGAAACGCATGATGACAGCGAAGCCTTGCTGGACACCCCACGGCTTCGACGACTGGCGCCGCTATTATCCCGCGACGCCGTTCGTGCCCGCCGCAGAGGGTCGTGACTGGACCGGTCGGTTTATCGACTGCTGGAATCGCTCGAGCTCGCGGCTGCCGCGGAACACGGTCGTCGTCCTTGTCGCGGGTCTGTATTCGGAGTGGCTGCCGCGCTGTCATCGCGACGCGCTCCACGCGCTGCGCGACGCGGGATATTCGGTGCTGCGCGTACCGGTGCGTTCCTCGCGCGGTGTCGTCGAGCAAGGCCGGCATATCGCCGCCACGCTCAATGCCTTTTTGTCGGACGGTCACCGCTTCGTTGCGTTGACGCATAGCAAGGGCGGCATCGACACGCTTGCCGCTTGCGTCAGCGACGCGTCGCTACGCACGCGTTGCGATGGCATCGCGTTGGTGCAACCGCCCGTCGGTCCGGCGTCGCTGGTGGACGACATGCTGGGCTGGGGCGCGACGCCTCCGCTCGACGCCATGCGTTGGCAGGACAGCGTCGGCCGGCGGTTGCTGCGCACGCGTTGGGTCGCTGACGGCACGCGGGACATCAGCAGTCGACGCGATCCGCGCGTCGCAGCAATGCTGGCAAGCATTCCCACTGACTTGCACTGCGTCCACGCGGTTAGCTGGTCGATCGAGCGCAGTTCGCGTTTCGACGCCTATCACGAGCGGCTGAATGCGCGCCGGCCAGGTTGTGCGCATGATGGGCAGTTCTACCTCGAGCATCAGGTGCTGACCGGCGTGCCGCAGGTGTGCCTGCCGCGTCTCGATCATGGACAGCCGGTGCTAGGTGGACTGGGCTTCGATGCCGGCCGCTTCTGGCTCGCGTTGGCCGATTTGCTGCACGCGACTAGCGGGGATGATTCTCGGCGGGGCGCTGGTGCGTCACACCAGATAGATTTCGAAACCCGGTATGAGCGCGGCTGACGCAGCGTCGATCGGCGACGCCGCGCCGGCAGTCGATAGGGTGTACAGATCCATGGAAATGCGCGTCGAACGGTAGCGCGTCATGGCGGGCCAGAGCGGATCGTCATCGTAAAGGCACAACTGCATCAGCGCATACTCGTGACGTACGCGCGCCCAGGCTGCGTCGAGCAAAGCGGCGAATACATGAGGGTCACGCTGTCTCACCTGCAGATGGGTTAGGTAAATATCGCGCAACGCCTGACCCGGCGCGGCGATCCGGGGACGGCCAAACACAGGCGCCATCGCATTGAATGCAAGCCGGAGGGCCGCGATAGGACGCGGGAGCCGCTCCAGCACGATTCGCTTGATCTGCGCGGCATCCCATGGCGCGAGGCAGCCGAGCAGGTTGCCGCGTGCATCGAGCGCCAACAGGAATGATTCGATGCCGAAGTCGGGCCACGTCTGCAAGCGCCGCGCGAACTCGTCTTCGGAGAACACACAGCCGAACGGCTGGTCAGCCGATTGCGTATCGAGGAAGGCGCGCAGTGCGTCGGCATGATGCGATTGCGCCTGCACGATGCGAAGCGAATCTGAAGTGCGAGCGGCGCTGCGCCAGCCGCGTTGTCCGTAGATCGATACGTTGCTATAGCCACGCCAATGCGTCAGCGGGAGTCGGCCGCCTCGTCTTGCGCCCAACAGCGACTGCGAAGCCAGCCGGTTGTCGCGGATCATGCAGCAGTAGGCATGTTGCACGCCCGCCTCCTGTTCGAGATCGGTGAGACGGGCACGCACTTCTTCCATCCATGCGCGCGATAGCTGCCGGTCAGGCACGAGGCGCAAGTCGCCCAGATAGGCAACCGGCCGCACCAGCCCGCTCAGATAGCCGTGCCGAACGACGAGACTCGCAACCCCTCTCATGTCACCTCGTTCATTCTCGGCCAACCACGTACGATGATCGATGGCATGACAACGGTGCAGCGCGAAGTAGTCGGGGGCACGGTCGAAGCGCAGCGGCAATGCGCCTTGCATCGCGTGCTGCGCCTGGAAATCGAGGATGCTTGAATTGTCGGCGGCGTAAGCGCGACGAATCTGCAGCGATTGCGTCGATTGCATCAGGCGCGGCGGAACAGGCGTTGCGCCATCGGCCGCAGGTTCGTCAACGACAATTCGCATAGGCAGACGAGCTCGTCGCCGCGCGCGTAGTGCGGATTGCGCTTCAGAAAATACGCGACGTCGGGCAAACGGCAATGCGCTTCCGATACTTCGGCGAGCGCGGGCGTGAGGCGACCTTGCGGCTTGGCGAACGACAGCACGCCGTTCTCAGCGTTGTAGGCCGTGCCGAACCGCTGGACTGCCAGGTGATCCATCAGCGCTTGCGTAGCCGGCGGCGTCACCGCGTCGACGCGCGGCGCGTAGTCGTGCGCGAACGCGCGCAGATACCGGTAGGTACGATGGCCTTTGCAAATCAGGAACCAGTAGAACGGTATATCGGGCGCCTGGCACTGAAGTTCGCCGGCGAGACGAATCCATGCGAAGGCGAGTTGCTGACTACCCCAGTGCGCCGGATCGATGATTGTGTCACCCGAAAAGATCACACGTAGCGACGCATCGCGCCACCTTGTCGTGTAGAGCTTGAGTGTCGAGAACCCCTGAATTATGCCGTCTGCATCGCGCAAGATAATGCAATGCGTTTTGTCTTCGAGGTCCTGATCAAACAGTTCGCGCTGGGCATCGCAATAGGATGCCGAGTAGAGCGAGAACATCCGGTCGATTTCAAACGCGCTCAAGGTGACGCGTTCAACGGGCATGGCGCTAAGGCGCATGAGTGACTTCTGCATGACTGAACACGTTGTTATGATACTCGACCGAGCATCCATCTTTTAATCCATGGAAACGTCATCGATCCGCCCCACTGCAAGCGCGCCGTCGGCGGTCGGGTCGCTCACGTGGCTGATCGTGTACCTCGCCGTATCCGGCGCTCTGTACTTCTTCGTCACGCACTTCCCGTTCGGCACAGTGCGGATCATCACGCCTTCCGCGATTGATGCATGGGTACCGGTGTTGCCTGCCACCGTACCACTCTATCTGAGCTACTTGTTAGTGATGCCCACTCTGGTGTGGTGCGGTCGCGGACAGCGTTGGCTGCCGCCGGCGTTTTTTGCCGGTGCTCTCGCCACGGGACTGTGTCTCGTCAGTCATTTGTTCTGGCCCACTGAGATTGTGCGACCCGTGGCTGACGCGGGTTGGCTCGCATGGTTGCATCGTATCGACTCGCCGCTTGCCGCGTCGCCGAGTGGTCACGTCGCGCTGCCGGTCGCCATCAGTGTGGTGCTGGCGACGCTGCGTAAGCGCGTTGCGTGGTGGTTCGGATTGTGGAGCATGGTGTTGATGTTGACCGTGTTGACCACCGGACAGCATCTGTTTGCCGATATGGCGTATGGCTTCGTAGTGGGCGTGTTCTCCGGCACGGTCACATTTGCGCTGCAGTATTCCCGGGTGAATTTGCGCTCGATGACGATGATCCTGCTGGAGTGGTTAGCGATCGTCGTGACGCTGCGCGTGGCCGTTGCTGTCGGCGACTGGCGACTTTATGCGCTCGCTTGCCTCGTTATCGCGACGCGCCAGCATGCGCTCTTCATCCTGTATCACGACGCCACGCACTACCATATCAGCCGGCATCGCTTCACCAACGACTTTCTGATCAACCTCGCGATTGGTGTGCCGGGTGCCGTGCCGGTTGAGTTCTATCGACCGTTGCATCTTGAGCATCATCGACATGTCGGCACGGCTCACGATCCCGAGCGCCGCTTTCTGTATCAGAAGCAGCCGTGGGAGTTTCAGCCGCTCGATACCGTGCGTCTTGTCAGGCAATTGCTCGGCGACCTTCTGCTGGTCAACACCCTGCGCACGATGCGCGCTTACAGGAGCGCGGGTGGCGCTGTTGTGCGTCCGACGGTTCCATTGCTTTGCGCAACGATTGTGTGGGCTGTCATCGTCGCGCTGCTGGTTTATCTCTGTGGAATGCGCGCGCTGCTCCTGTTAGGCGCGCTCTGGTTTGGACCGCTCTTTACGTTGGGCGTGCTGCTGCAAAAAATCCGCAGCTTCGCCGAGCATAGCGGCGGCCCGGGCGTGACGCCGGGTTGGGAGAACTGGACCTATGCGTGGCGCGTGAGATGGCTTAGCCGACTGTGCATCTGGCCTTATCACATCAATTTGCATCTTCAGCACCACCGCAATCCGAATGTCGCGTGGCACGACTTGCCGTCTGAGATCCGATCCGACGATCCGATGCTGTCGTCGCGTGAACTTCCTGGCTTGCTCTGGCTGGGATGGCCTCTCAAGCCCCGGGCGCGAGCGGGGCGCAGGCCGTGAAGATGTTCCATGAAGACGATGACCGGGGGCCGGTGTGAAATTCCTGAATCAAACGAGCTTTATATTCTTCATTTCGACATTCATGCTGCCTTCCTGGGCGGACGATCGCGGTGTAACGCTGACGTCGCATGACGTGCCCTATCCAGCGACGATCACGTTGAAGGATGTGGGCAAAGACACAGCGGGCAAGAGGATCTTTTCTTACCAAATTAGCCTTGCGTCGAAAACGTGTAAATCGGCGATCTCAGGGGTGGCAAAGTTCTACTCCGAGAAGGACGCGGCGGGGGATGACTCGACGTTCCTGCCGGACGGCGAGGGGGTTGATATAAACGTCTTCAAGGACAATGGTGCAAATGGTCAGGTGACCATTACGGTGGACACTGCCGGACGGCCGAGATATGCCGGAGTGGATATAGAAAATGCTCACGCAGGTGGATGCATCACTAAACCAGGCGTGGGATGGGATTTCTATGATTGGAATGCTGGAAAAGGGTGAGATTTTCCCGGCACCGGCACCGGCGACAAGACCACTGCGAACACCATGGCAGTTGCCACGGCAACTGGGATCCAAACAACTCACGCAAACCTGAACATAATGCTCAAGCCTCTTATTGCCTTGTCTATCTCCGCTGGACTGCTCACGTGCAACGTCAGCGTCGCCCAGGCCGAGACATTTTCCTGTCACGCCACCAGGAACACCGTGGACCACTTCATGGAAGTGACGATTCAAAACGGGACGATCAGCACGTTCGACTACTCCAGCTCGACACCGGTAGCCGGTAGCGTGAACAACTGCATGGTGGCTTCAAACGGGGCGAAGGTGACCCAGTCATCCAACGGGGCTCAGGTGTTCGCGTTGCCAAACGACGATACAGTCACCGTGTCGAAGCGAGGCAAGCAATTTGTGTTCGATTTCTCGAAGGTATCGTTGAGCGACTTTTGCGGACAGTCGTCGACGATGGCGACGCATCTGACCATCACCCCCGGCGTCAAGCGATGCTCCGGCATCGACAATTTCTGACGGATGGATCCCTTCGTCTAACGAAAGAAAAGGACTAGTCACGTGAATAACAGATTTAACGACGGCAGCGCAGGGGATGCCAACTACGGCACGATAGGGATTGGTTACACCTCATACCGGCAACCTGATCCCCACATTGAAGGGTTCATCCGGAACGCACTCGGCGATGCCCGTTCGGTTCTCAACGTCGGTGCCGGCGCCGGATCGTATGAGCCTGTGGACCGCAATGTCGTCGCGGTCGAACCGTCGGCTTCCATGCGCGCGCAACGGCCGGCACACCTGCCCGTTGCAATCGACGGGGTAGCGCAAAGCCTGCCCTTCGCCGACGCCAGCTTCGACGCAAGCATGGCCACGTTCACGGTTCATCAATGGCCGGACCTTAAGGCCGGGCTCGCCGAAATGCGGCGTGTCACACGTGGCGCTGTTCTGATTCTGACCTGCGATCCCGCTCGACTGGATTGCTCGTGGCTGGCGACGTACGCGCCCGAGATGATCGCGGTCGAGGCACGGCGATATCCACCCATCTCTGCAATCGTTGAGGGCTTGGGAGGGCAGACGATCGTTCAGCCGGTGGAGATTCCGCTGAACTGTACGGATGGATTCAGCGAAGCCTATTACGGCAGACCGGAGAGACTGCTCGAACCCGGCGCACGACGCGCTAACTCCGCGTGGAGTTTCGTCGAGGCGGGCGTCGAGGAGCGCTTTGTCGATCGACTGAGCCGCGACCTCAAGGATGGGGCGTGGGATGCGCGGTATGGGTCGCTTCGCACGCAGCCCTTGTTTGATGGATCACTGCGACTGATCATCGGGCAGCCGTGATCGTGCTGTGGCACGTCGAAGCCGAAAACGGCACCCTTGTTTGACACAATCAACTTCTAACGGAGACCCCGCTGCATGCCCCAAGGAATAGAAGCGACAAAGAAAGACATCCCCAGCAGCAAATGGCTGCTCTCCCTGGCCAAATTCTCCGCTGCTGGCGCGATCGTCTGCATCGTGAACATGGTTTTCCGTGGCAACCTGAACATGTCCGCTGGGACGGTGGAGTGGCAGTTCTCAGACGTGCTGCTGGTCTTTCTGATCGCAACCATTGTGAGTGTACCGACGGCTGTTCGTGATGCAGCCGGCGCGAGCGGTAAAGCTGCGCCGCTCAGTCCGAAGGCGCGTTACAGGATGATGGCTTTGCTGTTCGTCGTCGCGGTCATTCTTGCTGCGATCTTTAAGTGGTTCACACGATGAGATCGATTCTTGCCCGCCATGCTGGCAGTTGAGCATCGGCAAAGATCCGCATGATGCGATTCCGCAAGCCTATGATCGTCGCCTGTCTCATGGCGGCTCTCGTGTCGCCGCTGGCGCAGTCTTCGGCGCTCGCCAATCCGGTCGAACAGTTGGATATCGGGCGCCTCAAGATCGAGCAGCAGTCCGGCTCATACATCCAGTTCGATCTGAAAGACGGCAAGTCGATTCGTGTCGACGATCGCGGCGGTGCCTTTTGGCCGCAGATCGCGACGGACAGTCACGGCAGGTTCTATATCGGCGACAAGATTCTCTCCGCTGACACTGGACGCCTCATCGCAGACGACCACAAGCTCGAGCGGGTGATCCTGGGCCCTCACTACCGGATCGAGCCCGACGTTTCGGGAAGGGCGTTTCGCATCGCTGAAGGCAAAGAGACGTGCACGCTCACGCTGAAAAGCCTGGGGATCCAGGCGAAAGATGCCCGCGCGCTCGAGTTGTTGAAGAGCACGAGTATCCGCTTTGTCGATTCAAGCGGACCGCTGATCGGTCTGCTCACCTTCGTGGGCAATGAGCCATCGGACACCCGCTATCGGACGGTGAAGATTGAACCGGAGTCCTGCCGAATCGTGGCATCGACCGACTTGGGAAATCCCGACAACCTCGTCGAGCTTGGATGGTCCCCGCAAGGGCACTGGTGGATCGTGGGATCGACCGAGACCACGCTGCTGCGTTCGAACGACGGCGCGCGTTGGTCGGTCGTGAAACTACCCGAACAGATTTCTGAACTCGTGAGTGCCTATGTGGCCGACGATCAGCATATCTGGCTTGCCGCGGTCGACAGCACGCTCGCGCTCGACGACGGCCCCTTGATCGTCCATTCCGAGGACGGCGGAAAGAGCTGGGCGCCGTTGAAGTGGGGCGATCCTCTCATCAAGGACATTCCGCCGTTCTGGCTGGAAGGGCAAATACGGGCACACGCGAAGGAGATGAATTAACGTAGCATGACCCAGCCCCGACAAACCATCACGCGAACTCATCTCATGCGACTTGCACTGGTATTTCTGGCAACGATGTTGCTGACCCGTTCGGTTTACTGTGCTGAATCGGCCACCTCGATCGAGAGCGGGGATCTCGGGCCCGTTCCTCAGGAAGTCGCCGCCAAGGTGACGGTCGACAAGTCATTCGGGGCCTTCAAAAGCCTGGCGTGCAAGATCAAGGGGAAAGCGGTTTCGCTCTCCACCGATCAATCAACGACAACATGGTTCGTCACGACCGCCGATGCCTGCGGTTGGGGCGCCGCCTTGGGACCGATATGGCTCGTCGAAGACAGGATAGGCCTGGGCGCGACGGTGATCCTCTCGACCGGCGGCTACGCCCTGTCACCTTCCGCGAAGTCTCACAACGGTTTGGCGGACGTGATCATTCTGGCGGGCACTGCGTCCGGCAACGCCTCGAAGCGTTACACCTTCGATGGAAAGTCTTATGGACCACACGGCTCAGAGAAATGAGCGACGACATGCAAACCCTCTTCCTGCGATTGGCAGCTTCCCTGTTCTCCCTCCTCGCATGCGCATCGTCGATTAGCGCTCACGCGGACCAACTGGCCTCAGTCAAGTACGTGGAGTCGAGTCATTCCGTCGCGCTCATCGACGCGAACAACAGCGCCACGCAATGCGCACTTGACCGGCAAATCAAGAACATCTCGCCGCACCTGAACTGGAACAAGCAGGTCATTCTGCTTTCGGACGTTGATTACGTGAGCGTCGCCGACGTCCTCGCATGCCGCGGTGGGAAGGTCTCCGCCTCGCGGATTCCAGCCCGCGTGGGCTTTGTCGTCGACGTGAATCTCAAGAAGAATATTTACCTGTCCCTCGACGCAGTCAGCGCCGGTCCTCTCACCTTCGCGGCGACCGTGGCGCGACTCGGCAAGACGACTCCGCTTGCGGATTTCCAGGGTATGTATATGCCGGGGAAGCGCTTCGAAAAGATTCAGGAAGAGGGCTTTGACTACGACGATTCAATGCCCGGGCGAATCTCTCCTGATGGACGATACGTGAGCGCCAACGGATCAATGGACTGTACGGATGACTCGTACCCGGGCATCTGGGATCTGCAGACGAGGAAGAAAGTCGTGCGACCGGATGGTTGCGAGCAGCTATTTACCAACGGGGATGACTAGGGAAGCGAGCGTTCAATACAACGGATGTATTGAACCCCTCATTGGAGACCTGTGCCCAGCATCCCGCCGCCAAACTCAAAAGACTCACTCCCGCGCCATATCCCGCGTCATCAGAAACTCCCACGTATCGTTGGACCAGAGCGCGAAGCCATACCACGGACTCGATGGCGTTCTTGCCTGCAATGACGCATGGGGCGCCGCACACGTTGCATTGTCGCCATAGCCGACCAGCTCGGTCACGAGTGTCCCGGCGTCGTGCAGCATGTCGTCGGGCGTTTGATTGGCGACATAGCTGGAATCACCGCTTTGCGTATACGCACGCAACACGGCTCGCCCGATCGAAGGCGCATACCAGAACACTTCCTTGCTGAATCCGGAAACCGAGCACGATGCATCGTCGCAATGTTGCGCGTGCAGCATCGCACTCGACGAGTGAGGATCGCTTTTGGTCCACGCAGTCGTCCGCTCGATCACGAACGTATCGAAGGTGCCCGCACCCACTTTCAGTTTCTGTGTCGCGCCGACCTGGCTTAGCGCGACTGCATGGTAGTGGTATTGCCATGACGCGTCGTGGCCGAGTTGCGAAGTCACGGTTTCGTCGAACTCGTCCGACCATCGCTTGTCCTTCACGACCGGAAAGTCCAGGAGTCTGCGCTGACCGTGGCGAGTGGCGTTGAGCGTGGAGTAGGTGTCGACCTGTTCGTCGATCTTGATCGGCGCACTACCGCCGCCGGCTTCGTAGCTCGCAATGTTGGATGTCACGCCTGTGAGCGTCATGGGCGTTACGCGCCCTGCGCCGATGCTGTAGCACCAGGTCGTGCCGGCGGCTGGGAGGTCTCGGGCTTGCGCGGGCAACGTAGCGGCCGCTGCGCTCGCGCATGGCGCATCGCACAGGCCCACTAGCACGACAGCCCCGAATATCAGTTGCGCGAATCGTTGATGTTGTTTGAGAAGCATGAACCTGGAGGGCGTCATTGATCTGTCGGGCATCATGCCAGCAAAAAGATCGAATGAGAAATCCGGGTCATGACGTGATGCTCTATGCATCGCGAGAGCGTCGACGCACTTTATTCCGACCACCCGATCCGCTCAAAAATCGCCTTCAACTTCGCCCCCCGCGCGGCATTCAACATCACCGCCTGCGCAACCCGTCCCTGCAAGTGGGCGCGAAAATCCGCGTGACCCGCGCGGTTCTGCGAAGCGGCGCCATGTCGAACGCAGTTCGTCAGAATCGCCTTGAGCGTATCGAACTCGCTCCGTGCCAGGTTCGGATGCTGGTTCACCACAACCCCTGCCAGGTGCTGCCTGGCACCGCGCCGCATCACGCGTGTCTTGCGGAACTGGATCGAGAATCCCTCCTCAAGCGCAATCGCCGCGACACGAATCGACAGACGCTCGACGACCCGCGCCAGATCCTCATCACCTGAAAACGCCAGGTCGTCCGCATAGCGTGTGTAAGTGGCCCCGAGCGCACGTGCGAGACCCGCGAGCCGAAGGTCGAGCCGAAACGCGCAGAGATTGGCGAACGCCGGTGACGTGGGCGCGCCTTGCGGTAAATGCCTCGTGCGATACCGCTGCCGCTCCTGCCATTCCATCTTGCCCCGCACATCCGCCGCCAGCAGACGCGCACTCGGCACCCGATTCGTACACACCGCAGTCAACGCCCGCGCGACCTCCTGCGGATATCCCAGCGTTCGCAACAACGCATGAACGCGCGGGGCATGCACGGACGCAAAGAAATCCGCAAGATCGAATCGAACCACTACGGCCTTACCCGCATGCGGCGCCGCATACGTCACGGTATTGCGGCCCTTGCGAAACCCATGCACGCAATCGTGCGGCGGCACCCGTTCAAGCAGACCATGAAGAATCTTGCGCTGCATGCTCCGCAAGCGCGACTTCGGCATTTCGATCAGCCGGCATCGGCCGTCGCGTTTTTCGATTGCCTTGTACGAATAGTGATGAAGCGGCGTGCCTGCACTCTGCGGCATGACACGCCAGCGATCCGCAAACCACTCGAGGTCAGCCGGCTCTACTTCCAGCCAGGAAGCCAGATCGCCAAGCGTCGGCAACTGCGGCAGCGCGACCTCGCGCAAACTCGGTGGCGGCGGTTGTTGCGTGGGAGGCCGGCGCAGCACCTGCGCGATCACAGGTCGTATATCGCTTTGCCAAGCGGCAACAAACCCCGCTGTGCCTGCAATAACCATCGACACTTCTTTACGATCGACACTATCCCAGCGCGCGCCGAAACGCTTCGCAACCTTGCGTGCCAATCCCCGCATCCATTCCGAACGACCGCCTAAACAACGGGTCATGCGCTCGACAATCGAGTCAGGTTCCGCCGGCCCGGCAAGCATGGCGTCGGCGATGGCGTAGGTAACGTGTTGGAGCGACGATAAGCGCATAGCGTTAGAGGAGGCGGGCCAGCGAGTCAACGCGTCTGGTGCTGCGTGAGCTGATTTGCGCACCGCGCAACGCGGGCTCATGCGACGAACTGCGGAGATCATGCTGATCCACGGGGTAACCCCGTAGTGCCGGGAACATCGACTGCCTGTCCCTTGGCGAGCTTGACCCGCTGTCCCGCGAGCTGACGATAGTCGAGCGAGGAACCTGTGTCAATGCTTAGGGGTGTCGAGCAATTTCGGGATATCCTTTGACGCGCCAGCCAATCCGTCACTACACCTGCAACAATGAAATTCCTGTTTTCTTGCCTGCGCTCCGCGATCCTGAGTCTGTTCGGACTGATGTTTCTGCTGATCGGTGTGTTTGTCTTCCACGACGCAGTCACGCTGCTACAGGCGCGCAATTGGCCTATGGTGGCCGCCCATCTGGACCGATGCACCGCTCAGCTTCGCTATAGCAAGAACGATGCATCGTGGCAGATGACGGCAGACTTCAGTTACGGGGCGGGACTCGCGCAACACTTCGAAGACATCTGGTCGCCCGACGACTCGCCGACCTACACCCGCTCGCAAGTCGATCTCATGAGTGCGAGCGAAGCGTCGGCCCTCATCAAGCGCTTCTGCGACCGGCAGGTAGCGGCTACCTTGCGCGTGTCGCCCAGCGATGCAACGCGGGCACGCAGAAGCGAGGCGGTCGACAACGGTGACTGGAAGGGGGACCTGGGTGGTGGCGTGGTTTGCGTGCTGATGGGAGTGGGGCTGGGCGCGCTCGCCTGGTCTTTGTTGCGCGGGAAACCGAAGGTCGCGGCCACGACGCGCGGCAACACGAGGGTCAGGGAACCGGCGCCGCGCACGCGTGCTTCACGGAAATAGGGAAGCGCGCATGAGGACGGCCGCAGGGGTTTATTCCCGCTCGGGTATCTCCAGATCCAGTAACGCCGAACTAAGCGACTTGCCATGCGCATCGAGCGCAAGGGAACGCGTCACACCACCACCTAGCGCATCTCTCAGAACAAAGTTCATCGCACTGATCAGCGGCAATGTATAGCGCGTGACGTCACCGTGCACGACGTCGCTAAGGTGAGCCTTCACCCGTTCCTCAGTGACATGCATTAGCAAGTGGGCGTAGTCCCGCTCGTCGTAACAGATCACCGATACGTTCAGCGTATTGCCCTTATCCCCAGTTCGCGAATGCGCGAATTCTCGCAACTTCATCTCAAACCTCCACGATCTCGAACGTCGGCTTCACCTGGTCACGTGGCAGCAGAACCGATTGCACCGCCACAACCTCGCGCGTATTTTTAGTCACGCCGCCGCCGCCCGCAGGACCGTTCGTATAAAGCGTTTCCACTTCATTGCCGAGCCGAACCGCTTCAGCCTTCGACGCCGTCCTGCCGGTTACTCGTACTCGCACTTCATAGGGTTCCGCGCCGCTGCTGCTGCCGAGTGTCGATCCATACAGTGAATCCACGCCGATCAAATCGAAGCGCAACTCGCTGGCATCCACGCCAGTGATCACCAGCCGCTCCCGCACAATCTCCAACGCGAGTCGTCCGCGTGCCACTGCGCCGGGTCCGCCATAGGAAATCTGTCCTTCGCCGATATACCCATCAACGTAAGCGACGGAGACCTTGAGCGTCGCCGTGCGCGCCGTGCCTCGTCCGCCGGACACCCGCACACGATCCTTCGCTTCCTCTGCGATTCGCACCTGCGTGAAGTCGGCCACGACATCGGGCTGCAGATAGCGCTGCGGATCGTGGATCTCGTAGAGCAGTTGTTCCTTGCAGGTCGCCGCCGTCACGAAGCCACCCGCGTGCGGAACCTTGGTGATCACCACCGCGCCATCCTCTGCAACTTCAGCAATCGGAAAACCCAACCGCGCGAGACCGGCGACGTCCTTGAAGCCCGGATCGGCAAAGTATCCGCCGGTGATCTGTCCGGCGCATTCCATCAGATGCCCGACCACGGTGGCTTGCCCGAGCCGTTCCCAATCGTCGAAGCTCCAACCGAACTCGTGAATCAACGGCGCGGTGAACAACGAAGGATCAGCAGCACGTCCGGTCAACACGACATCCGCGCCCGCCTGCAGCGCCGCAACGATCGGCGCGGCACCGAGATACGCGTTGGCCGATACGATCCGCTCATCGAACGCGGCCACAAGATCACCGGATTCTTCAAAGCGGTAATCACCCTGCCGCACCACGTCGAGCACATCGTCACCCGTTACCGCTGCGATCTTGAGACCGGCAAGCCCAAGCTCGCGAGCAATCGCCGCCGTCTTGCGCGCTGCGGCCAACGGATTCGCCGCCCCCATGTTGGAGACAATCCGCACACCATTGCGCTTCGCCACCGGCAACACTGCCCGCATCCGCGCTTCAAGCAGCGGGTCATACCCGCTCTCGGGATCAAGGCGGCGCGCCTGCTGCGCCAACGCAATGGTGCGCTCTGCCAGGCATTCGAAGACGAGATAGTCGAGCGCGCCGTGCATCGCGAGTTCTACTGCGGGCTCGATGCGGTCGCCCGAATAACCGGCGCCGGCACCGAGCCGGACCACACGAGGAGGATGCGCTGAATTCATCGCGGCTCAACCCGATCAAAGAGGAAAAATGCCCAGCACGACGCAGGCGATCGTCATCACGATCGACGCACCGAACAGGAGGGGAAAGGTGAATTTCTGGTGATCGGCCAGATCGATGCCGGTCAGCCCGCAGACGAGAAACGTCGCGGGCGTCAACGGACTGATCGGAAAACCGGTGGTCATCTGTCCCAGCAATGCCGCCTGACCGATCTTCACCGCCGGCACGCCGAGCTGACCGGCTACTTCTGCAATCACAGGCAGTACACCGAAGTAGAACGAGTCCGGGTCGAACAGCAGGCTCAGCGGCATCGACACGAGGCCGAGCACAACCGGAATATGCGAGGCCATCGTCGCCGGTACAAAACCCACGGCGGTTTGCGCCATCGCCTTGAGCATGCCGCTGCCCTGCATGACACCGGTGAACACGCCGGCGGCGAGCAGAATGCCCGCCATCATCAACGCAGCGCGGGCATGCGCATCGATGCGCTGGCGCTGCATGTCGACGTTCGGATAGTTCACCAGCAACGCCACGCACAGCCCCACCATGAACACGAGCGCGGGCGGCACTTTCTCACCCATCACCACCATCGATCCCAACACGATGACGGTCAGCACAATGTTGAACCAGAAGTTGCGCGGGCGGCGCAGCGCCTTTTGCTCCTCGGTGAGTTCGCGCTGCGGCATCGGAACGCTGCCCGCCGCGGCCGTTAGGCCTAACCGACGTTCCTCACGCCGACCCAGCCAGAAGGCCATGCCGAACACAAACACCAAACCGACGATCTGCACCGGAATCAGCGGATTGAAGAGCGCCGAGATCGGCAGATGCAGTGAAGCGGACGCGCGAATCATCGGCCCGGTCCACGGCAGAAAATTGATGCCGGCCGCCATCGACGCCGCCGCGGCCAGCACGCGCCGGTCCATGTTCAAACGGTCGTAAAGCGGCAGCATGGCGGGAATCGTCACCAGAAAGCACACCGCGCCGGAGCCGTCGAGGTGGATCAGCAACGCCAGCAGCGTCGTGCCCATCACGATGCGCGTCGGCCGCGTGCCGACGGTGCGCAGGATGCGGTCGATGATCGGGTCGAGCGTCCCGGCATCGGTGATGGTGCCGAAGTAGAGAATCGCGAACACGAACATGCCGACCACCGGCGCGAGGCTCTTCAGGCCGTCGATCACGAACTTGCTGGTTTGCAGCCCGAAGCCGCCGATCAGCGACGCGGCGATCGGCACGATGATCAGCGCGACGAGCGGCGACATCCGTTTGGAAAGGATCGCCGCAAGCAGGACGACGATGGTCAACAGACCCAATAGTGGCAGCACGTGTTTGTCTCCGATCTTGTCTTTTAGTGTCGACAAGCGTAGGTTCCACGCATGAATAGAGCAATTGAAATGATTTGATCGCAGCAATCACACTACGTAATGGATCTGAATCTCCGCGAAATCCGCGCTTTTATCGCAGTCGCCGAAGCCGGCAGCTTTACCCGGGCGGCGCTGCGGCTGCATTTGTCCCAACCGGCGCTGACGGTGCAGATTCGCCGGCTCGAGGAGACGCTGGGCGCGCGTCTTTTTGATCGCAACAGCCGCAACGTCGCGCTGACGCCGGTCGGCAGAGAACTGCTGCCGGTCCTGCAGAAGTCGCTGCGGGAGATGGAGCATGTGCTGCTCGACGCCCGTGCGTTAAGTGACGGATCGACGGGCACGGTGCGAATTGCCTGCTTGCCGTCGTTCGCGGCGAGCCTGCTGCCTGACCTCGTACGTGACTTTCGACAACAGGTGCCGGGCGCGGTTTTCGACATTCGCGATGTGGTGGCGAGCGTCGTCAATCGGCTTGTCCGCAGTGAAGAGGCCGATCTGGGGCTCACCGGCGGCGAGGTGGTCGACCCGTCGCTCGAGGTGCTTCATGCGGGCGAGGACCGGCTTTGCGTCGTGTGCCCCGTCGACCATCCGCTCGCAAGGAAACGCCGCATCACGCTGGAAAACCTGGTGGGGTACCCACTGGTGCTCACCGCTGCGGGCACGAGCGTGCGGGCAGTCGTCGACGCGGCATTCGAACAGGCTGGCGTGGCGCCCGTCCTCACTTGCGAACCCATGTACATGATGACCGCTGTCGCGATGGTGCGCGCCGGTTTAGGCCTGACGATACTGCCCGGCTCGTCGCGTGAGATTCATGCCGAGCCGAGCGTGGTGGCGCGCGTCATCGACGATCCCCGTTTCGTACGGCGCATTGCGCTGATCAAGAAGCGAGGCAGAACCTTGCCGCCGGTGACGGAAGCGTTCGTGACTGCGCTTGCGCCCGCGCTCGAAGGCACGAGGAAAGGCAAGGGCAAGTAGCGAGTTATCCACACGCGCATCTGGACAACTCCGGGATAAAGCCTCTAACTTCCTGTGGGCCGAACTTTGATAAAACGTCGAGCCGTTCACGCGCGTCAAAAGTTGTCCCTGGCTCAAGACGGCTGTGCACGAACGGCACCTAGGGTTATCGAATCCGTAGAGCCTTGATCCGTCAGTGAAGATCGGAGTTATCCACAGAAAGAGGCGACCCTTGTTAACTATTACTACGTATATATATGTATACAGTGAAAGACAAAGACAGGGCCAGCACTACGCTGCGGCCAGAGCGCGCAAATGCTTGGCAAGACGCGAACGAGCTCTTCAAGACAAAGACCTCAGACCAACGGTAGGCAGATCTCCGTCACCAACTCAGACGGGGCCGTGTCTTTAGGGTTGTTCAGATACTCTTCGAAGACCGGCGCATCGGCGGCCTCCCGTCCCGACTGCACCAGCCATTCCCCATATAGCCATTGGTAGGCGCCGGCCATGTCGGCGTAGGGTCCTTTGTGTCGCAACACCGCGTACGGCCCACCGCGCACCACCGTCAATGCAACCGGTGCAGCTACCTCAACCGTCCGTGCCAACACCACCCCCGCCTTCGAGCGCAACGCAGCCTCAGCGACCACGCCCGGATCGTCGTAGTAGATGCCCACCATCCGCATCTCAGGCGACAGCAGGTCGCGTGCAGCCAGCCATCCCACCAGCGCATCGAACGCCTTGCCGATCTGCATATACGAGCCCGTGTGATCGAGCGTCACAACCTGCATGGCGGGGACTTCCCGAATCTCCACTTCGCGCGTCGTCATTTGATCGTCTCCTGATAACGCCGGCTTGAACCGGCTATGTGTACCCTGCTTGCGATACTGCGCCGGCGGCATGCCGAACACCGCCCGAAAAGTCCGCGAAAACGACTGCAAGCTGCTGTACCCCGAGCGTTCCGCGATCTCTGCAATCGGCATCGAACCATTCGCCAGATAGCCCGCCGCCCGATGCAGACGCAACCTGCGCACCGTCGACGCCACGGTTTCGCCGTGCATCGCCTGATAGATCCGGTGCCAGTGATACGGCGACAGGCAGGCGATTTGCGCGAGCCGCTCGATATCGAGCGGTTCATCGAGGTGATCGTAAATATGCTCGAGCACGCGGTTCAGGCGTGTTTCGTAGCGCTCCCGGTGACTGAGATCGTTCATGTGCGTGAGGTCCTGTGCGTCAGGAATAGAGCAACGCAGTGCAAGAGGCGAGTGCGAACAAAAGTACCACGCCTTGATTTACCAAATCCTGCGGACTTGACCCGAACGGCCCAATCAAAATTCTCCTGAATCGGCATTGCAGTGCAACAAAGTCAGGGCAATAGCGTGAAAACAGGCAATATCTCTCCTCACCCCGAACTTTGCCGATTTTCGATAACGCCTCGATTAATGGCTTACTACCATCGGCTGACGCCTGCCCGCTCGCGCGCTGCGCCTTCCACGGCGGCTCGTAGCACCACAAGCGGCTAAACCAGGGAGCGTCGAATGAAAGCAGAGTCGAAAAGTCAGCACGTAGGACAGGTTACGCATCACGAGTTGAAGCAGACGCTCGGCACGTGGCAACTGTGGGGGATTGCTGTCGGACTCGTCATCTCGGGCGAATATTTCGGCTGGAGCTATGGCTGGGCGAGCGCCGGCACGCTGGGTTTCGTCTTCACGGCGATCTTCATCGCCGCGATGTACACCACCTTCATTTTCAGCTTCACCGAACTCACCACTTCGATCCCGCAAGCCGGCGGCCCCTTCGCGTACGCACGCCGCGCCTTCGGTCCGACGGGCGGCTATCTGGCGGGCGCCGCGACGCTGGTCGAATTCGTGTTTGCACCGCCGGCCATTGCGCTTGCCATCGGCGCGTATCTGCATGTCCAGTTTCCCGGTCTCGAACCGAAGCACGCGGCGATGGGCGCGTATCTGGTCTTTATGGCGTTGAATATCGTGGGCGTGCAGATCGCAGCGGCCTTCGAGTTGTGCGTGACGGTACTCGCGATCTTCGAACTGCTGGTGTTCATGGGCGTGGTGTCGCCGGGCTTCGAGTGGGCCAACTTCACCAAGGGTGGCTGGTCCGGGGCGGATACCTTCAGCATGGGTTCGTTCCACGGCATGTTCGCGGCCATTCCGTTTGCGATCTGGTTTTTCCTCGCCATCGAAGGCGTGGCGATGGCCGCCGAAGAAGCGAAAAACCCAAAGCGTTCGATTCCGATTGCCTACGTCACCGGTATTCTGACGCTCGTTGCACTGGCGATCGGCGTGATGGTGTTCGCCGGGGCGGCAGGCGACTGGACCAAGCTTTCCAACATCAACGACCCGCTGCCGCAAGCGATGAAGTTCATCGTCGGCGAACACAGCGGCTGGATGCACATGCTCGTGTGGCTCGGCCTGTTCGGCCTCGTCGCGTCGTTTCACGGCATCATCCTCGGCTATTCGCGCCAGATTTTCGCGCTGGCCCGCGCCGGCTATCTGCCGGAGTGGCTCTCGAAGGTGCATCCGCGCTTCAAGACGCCACATCGTGCGATTCTCGCCGGCGGCGTGATCGGCATTGCCGCGATCTACAGCGACGAGCTGATCCAGTTCGCCGGCCAGACCTTGACGGCAAACATCGTGACGATGTCCGTGTTTGGGGCTATCGTGATGTATATCATCAGCATGCTGGCGCTGTTCAAGCTGCGCCGCACCGAGCCGAACATGGAGCGGCCGTTCCGCGCGCCGCTGTTCCCGTTCTTTCCGGCATTCGCGCTGGTGGCCGCGGTGATTTCGCTGGGCACGATGGTGTATTTCAACTTTCTCGTTGCCGTCGTGTTCGCGGCCTTTCTGGCGTTGGGCTATGTCTACTTCCTGCTGACGCGTCACCAGCGTGAAGTCGCCCCGGCGGATGCGTTGCTCGAAGATTGACGGATCAAGCCGCTGCGTAAGCCGCGGCGACGGAGTCGTGAAGATGAGCTATACGGAGATCATCGGCAGTCGCACCTACCGGTTTGCCGATCTGAAAACGCTGCTGGCGAAGGCGAGCCCGCTGCGTTCGGGCGACCAGCTCGCGGGCGTCGCGGCGGCCAGCGAGGAAGAGCGCGTGGCGGCCAAGATGGCGCTCGCGCAGGTGCCCCTGCGGACCTTCCTCAACGAGGCGTTGATTCCGTACGAAAGCGACGAGGTCACGCGGCTGGTGATCGACGACCACTCGCCCGAGGCCTTCGCCGAAATCGCCCATCTGACGGTGGGCGATTTTCGCAACTGGCTGCTCAGCAGCGAGACGGATGCCGCGGCGCTCACCCGGATCACAGCGGGCCTGACGCCGGAGATGGTGGCGGCGGTCTCGAAGCTGATGCGCAACCAGGATCTGATCGCGGCGGCACGCAAGCGGCCGGTGATCACGCGGTTTCGCAATACGGTGGGCTTGCCGGGTCATATGTCGGTGCGTCTGCAACCGAATCATCCCACTGACGACGTCAAAGGCATCGCCGCCTCGATGCTCGACGGCCTGATGTACGGCTGCGGCGACGCGATGATCGGCATCAACCCCGCCACCGACAGCCTCGCGGCGATCACCACGCTCCTGCTGATGATCGACGACTTCCGGCAGCGTTACCAGGTGCCGACGCAATCGTGCGTGCTGACTCACGTGACCAACACGATTGCCGCGATCAACAAAGGCGCGCCGGTCGATCTGGTGTTCCAGTCGATCGCCGGTACGGAAAAAGCCAACGCCGGTTTCGGCATCTCGCTGGCGCTGCTGCAGGAAGCGTATGAGGCGGCGCTGTCGCTCAAGCGCGGCACCGTCGGCAACAACGTGATGTATTTCGAAACCGGACAGGGCAGTGCGCTCTCGGCCAACGCGCATCACGGCGTCGACCAGCAGACTTGCGAAGTGCGCGCGTACGCGGTGGCGCGCAAGTTCAATCCGTTCCTCGTCAATACGGTGGTCGGCTTCATCGGCCCGGAGTACCTGTACGACGGCAAGCAGATCACGCGCGCCGGTCTCGAAGATCACTTCTGCGGCAAGCTGCTCGGCGTGCCGATGGGCTGCGACATCTGCTACACGAATCACGCGGAAGCGGATCAGGACGATATGGATAACCTGTTGACGCTGCTCGGCGTCGCGGGCATCAACTTCATCATGGGCGTGCCCGGTGCGGACGACGTCATGCTGAACTATCAGAGCACGTCGTTTCACGATGCGCTGTATGTGCGCGACGTGCTGGGCCTGCGGCGAGCGCCCGAATTCGAAGAATGGCTGGAGTCCATGCAGATCGCGGACGCGCGCGGCGTCCTGCTCAACGGCGCGACGCGGCAGCCCTTGCTGGAAGGCGCGCGCGAATGGATGGGGATCGCATGAGCAAGGACCTGCTCGAGAAGAATCCATGGAGCGCGTTGCGGCAGTTCACCAACGCGCGCATTGCCTTGGGCCGCGCCGGCAACAGCCTGCCGACCGAGCCGCTGCTGGCGTTCAATCTGTCGCATGCGCAAGCTCGGGATGCGGTGCATCAACCGCTCGATGCGGACTCGCTGCACGAGCAGTTACGCGCCAGCGGCTTCACGACGCTCGATGTCCATAGCGCGGCGCCCGACCGGCAGCATTATTTGCGGCGTCCCGACCTGGGGCGGCGTTTGGCGGACGAGAGTCGCGAGGCGCTCGCTTTGGCGCAGGCCGGCACCGAGTCGCCGGATGTGGTGTTCGTGATCGCCGACGGCTTATCGGCGTTCGCTGCCGCGAAGCAGTCCATTCCGCTAATCCAGGCGGTGTGCCCGAAACTCACGGATTGGAAGATCGGCCCGGTCGTGGTCGCGCGGCAAGCGCGGGTGGCGCTGGGCGACGAGATTGGCGAGCTGTTGGGTACCAGGCTGGTGGTGATGTTGATCGGTGAGCGTCCGGGCTTGAGCTCGCCGGATAGCCTCGGCATCTATCTGACCTATGCACCCAAAGCGGGCTGTAGCGATGCGCAGCGCAATTGCATTTCGAACGTGCGGCCGGAGGGGTTGAGCTATGCAGGCGCGGCGCACAAGCTGCACTATCTGCTGACGCACGCGCGTCGCCTGGGTCTCACCGGAGTGGGGTTGAAAGACGATAGCGATGCGTTGCTGGAAGCAGCGCCGCAGACGCCCGCAGTCAGCGGCACAGCGGCGACGGAGTAACGCGAAACCAGATTCAAACGAACCGCCCGTTCACGCATCCGCGCGCTCGACCGGATGCGTTTCCAGCCACGCATTCTCATCGTCTTCAAAGAGTCGCGAGCGCGTCAGAAACCTGAGCCCTGTCGGCCGCTCCAGCGAAAACATGCCGCCATTGCCCGGCACGGCGTCGATGATCAACTGCGTGTGCTGCCAGTATTCGAATTGCGATTCACTCATATAAAACGGCACGCCCGCAATCGTACCGAGCTTGACGTCCGATGAGCCGACCATAAAGTCGCCGAGCGGAAAACACATCGGCGCGCTGCCGTCGCAGCATCCGCCCGACTGATGAAACAGCATCTGCCCATGTTCGGCGCGTAACTTCCCGATCAATTCCTCCGCCACCGGCGTCACGATCACGCGTTCCACTTCCTTGCCAGCCATGACGATTCCTCACCTGAAAAGAGAGCGAGCCGCACGAGGCGGCCCGCCGCCCATCTGGAACGTCTGGCGCTGAAGAAGACGCCGGGCCGCCCCAAGTTTTCTTGCCCCCCTCGGGAGACCTGGCGCGGAGCGCCAGGTTTGGCGGCATCAGAAGAAGCCGAGCGGCTTCTGGCTGTAGCTGACGAGGAGATTCTTGGTCTGCTGATAGTGGTCGAGCATCATCTTGTGATTCTCGCGGCCAATGCCCGACTGCTTGTAGCCGCCGAACGCCGCATGCGCTGGATACGCGTGATAGCAATTGGTCCACACGCGGCCCGCCTGAATGCCGCGTCCCATGCGGTAGGCAAGCGTGCCGTCGCGCGTCCAGACGCCGGCGCCGAGACCATACAACGTGTCGTTGGCGATTTCGAGCGCTTCGTCTTCGGTCTTGAAGGTCGTCACCGACACCACCGGTCCGAAGATTTCTTCCTGGAAAATGCGCATCTTGTTGTTGCCGCGGAACACGGTGGGTTTCACGTAGTAGCCCTTGCTCAGCTCACCGCCGAGCGTGTTGCGCTCGCCGCCGATCAGGCATTGCGCGCCTTCCTGCTTGCCGAGATCGATGTACGAGAGGATCTTCTCGAGTTGCTCCTGCGAGGCTTGTGCGCCGATCATGGTCTTGCTGTCGAGCGGGTGGCCTTGCGTGATCGCAGCGACGCGTTTGAGCGCGCGTTCCATGAAGCGGTCGTAGATCTTCTCGTCGACCAGCACGCGTGACGGACAGGTACAGACTTCACCCTGATTCAGCGCGAACATCGCGAAGCCTTCGAGTGCCTTGTCGAAGTAGCTGTCGTCGTGGTCCATCACGTCGGCGAAGAAAATGTTCGGGCTCTTGCCGCCGAGTTCGAGCGTCACCGGAATGATGTTCTGGCTCGCGTACTGCATGATCAGGCGGCCAGTGGTCGTTTCACCCGTGAAGGCGATCTTGGCGATGCGCTTGTTCGAGGCGAGCGGTTTGCCGGCTTCCAGACCAAAGCCGTTCACAACGTTGATCACGCCGGCCGGCAGCAGATCCTGAATCAGTTCGAGCAGCACCAGGATCGAAGCGGGTGTCTGCTCTGCCGGCTTCAGCACGACGCAATTGCCGGCGGCCAGTGCCGGTGCGAGCTTCCATACGGCCATCAGGATCGGGAAGTTCCACGGAATGATTTGTCCCACGACGCCTAGCGGTTCGTGGAAGTGGTACGCCACGGTGTCGTCGTCGATCTCGGAGATCGAGCCTTCCTGGGCGCGTACGCAACCGGCGAAGTAGCGAATGTGATCGATCGCGAGCGGGATATCCGCCGCCATCGTTTCGCGCAGCGGCTTGCCGTTGTCGATCGTCTCGGCGACGGCCAGCTTCTGCAGGTTCGCTTCCATCCGGTCGGCAATGCGGTTCAGGATGTTGGCGCGATCGGTGGTCGAGGTTTTGCCCCACGCCGTTTTGGCGCGATGCGCGGCGTCGAGTGCGAGTTCGATATCGGCTTCGCGCGAACGTGGAATCGAGGTGAACGGCTCACCGGTGATGGGCGAGATGTTGTCGAAGTACTCGCCGCCAACCGGCTTGACCCATTCACCGCCGATAAAATTCGCATACTGCTTTTTGTACGGGAATTCGGTGGTCAGAAACTGCATCTCAGCGTGATTCATCTGTCTGCTCCTCACATGTTCGAATGGTGAAAACCCGGCGCGGTGATCCGCTTGCCGCCCGTCGCATACGCCAGAAACGTGCCAATGCACACGATTGGGGAGTCATGCTGGCCCAGTGGGCACGATCGCGCTGCGTCGCGGCCCGCACTGTTCAGGGTGTTCATGACGGCGCGTGCTGTTTCTGAGCACGGTGTGCATGGGATGTTCAGGAAGTGAGCAACTGGCGGTCCGCCTTTGCTCGACCGCTGCCCAGGCGAGTTCGGCACAAGACTTGCGTTCGGCTTCCACCTCCTGCGTGCTCCGCTTCCTGGCAGATCCGGTATGACCATAGAGTTCTCCTGCATTGACGCTGATCCGCTTGCTGCAGACGCGGTATCGGCGCAAGCGCCATTCGCTGCGTCGGGTTTTCGTGTGCAGACCTGCGTCGCGCACGATGCCGACGAACAGGCGCGCAACCTGCACGGCTGGAGCCAGACCTACGATCAACTGACGACAGGCCGTTTCGTCGGCACCATTACGGAGTTGCCGCTCGATCACATGCAGGTGTTCTGCGAAACCACCAGCCACACGCTGCGGCAAACCTGCGAGGTCCAATCGGACGCGTACTGGTTCGGCATTCCGACGTATCGCGAGCCAGGCGGCGATGCAACCGGCAAACACGCCCTCGGACGAACCGGACGCGTCGATGCCAGCGTGATCGCGGACGACGCGCTGGAGTGCCGGCCGGGTGGCATCGAATTCGAGTTGATCACGCCGGAGGGATTCGAGATTTTCGGCGTCGTGGTGAAGGGTGAGGTACTGCGCCGCTATGCGGCCGAGGTCGAGCAGCTCGCGCTCGCCGAGCATCTGCCCAACACCGAAGTCATGCGGATTGGCCTCGCGCGCAAGGAGCGGTTGTGCGCCTCGTTGCGGCAGATGCTCGATGAGAGCGCGTCGAATACGGTGCCGTTGTCCGCGTTGGCGCGCGATAACCTGCAGGCGTCCGTGCTGGCCTCGTTATTCGATCTGGGTTCGCTCACGTCGTGCGAACCCGTGGCGATTCCAACGCGGCCGCGCCGTCGATGGATCGTGTCCGAAGCACGCGAGTATGTGCTCGCCAATCGCGAGCGCGCAGTGAATGTGCCCGAGTTGTGCGAACGGCTGCATGTGAGCCGGCGCACGTTGCAGTATTGCTTTCAGGATGTGCTCGGGATGGCGCCGGCCGCTTATCTGCGGATCATCCGGTTGAATGGTGCGCGCCGCGACCTGTGCGGCGCGTCGAGTGACCCGCGGCCGGTTCAGGACGTCGCCGCGGCCTGGGGTTTCTGGCACCTCAGCCAGTTCGCCACCGACTACCGCAAGCTGTTCGGTGTGCGGCCTTCGGAGACCTTGAAGGCGGCGATGAGCGGACGGGACGCGCCACTCGTTCGCGCCGTTCACGACAGCGTACTTACTTGCGCAACAACCTGAGACCGTTGCCCACCACCAGCAGGCTCGCGCCTGCATCGGCGAACACGGCCATCCACATCGTTCCGTAGCCCATCAGCGTGAGCGCCAGGAACACGGCTTTCACGCCGAGCGCCAACGTAATGTTCTGCACCAGTACCGAATGCGTCGCCTGCGAGAGGCGGATGAACAGCGGGATCTTGCGCAGGTCGTCGTCCATCAGGGCGACGTCGGCCGTTTCGATGGCGGTGTCGGTGCCCATCGCGCCCATCGCAAAGCCGATGTCGGCGCGCGCGAGCGCCGGCGCATCGTTGATGCCGTCGCCGACCATCCCGACCGTCGCACCTTGCGCGGCCAGCCCTTCCACCGCCTTGAGCTTGTCTTCCGGCAACTGGTCGCCGTGCGCCCGGTCGATGCCGACCTGCTCGGCAATCGCTGCCGCCGTGTGCGGGTTGTCGCCGGTCAGCATGGCCGTCTGCACACCCAGCGTGTGAAGATCGGCGATGGCGGCGCGGCTGCTGTCTTTCACCGTGTCGGCGACGGCGAAGAGTCCTAGCACGCGCTCGGCGTCCATCAGCATGACGACGGTCTTGCCCTGGCGCTCGAGCGTCTCGAGCCGGGCTTCGAGCTCCGCCGAACAGCGTCCGAGTTCATGCACCAGCCGGTGGTTGCCGAGCAGATACGGCATGCCGTCGATGGTGCCGCTGACGCCGCGTCCCAGGATGGCTTCGAACGCTTCTACGGGCGAGGAGACGATGCCGTCCGCTTTGGCCGCGTTCGCAATCGCCTGGGACACCGGATGATCGGAGCGGCCAGCGAGGCTCGCGGCAAGTCTGCGGCAGCGGCTGGGCTCGAGATCCGCGCGCAGTTCGAAGTCCGTCTGAACCGGTTTGCCGTGGGTGATCGTGCCGGTCTTGTCGAGCGCGAGCCACTTCAGCTTGCGACCCTGCTCGAGGTACGCGCCGCCCTTGATCAGGATGCCCTGGCGCGCGGCCGCGGCGAGGCCGCTCACGATCGTCACAGGGGTGGAGATCACCAGCGCGCACGGGCAGGCGATCACCAGCATCACCAGCGCCTTGTAGACCCAGTCGTGCCACACGCCGCCGAACAGCAGCGGCGGGACCACGGCGACGGCCAGCGCGATGGCGAACACGATCGGCGTATAGACGCGGGCAAACTGGTCGACGAAGCGCTGCGTCGGCGCCTTGGCGCCCTGGGCCTCTTCGACGGCGTGGATGATGCGCGCGAGCGTGGTGTTGCTGGCGGCAGCGGTCACGCGGTAGTCGAATGAGCCGGCCTGGTTGATCGTGCCGGCGAAGACGGCGTCGCCCTCGGTCTTGTCGACGGGCAGGCTTTCGCCCGTGATCGGCGCCTGGTTCACGCTGGAGCGGCCCGCGACGATCTCGCCGTCGAGGCCAATGCGCTCACCCGGCTTCACGCGCACGATCTGGCCGGCGACGACCGATTTGATGTCCACGGCTCGCCAGTTGCCGTCGGGCTGTTGCACGGTGGCCTGCTCGGGCGTCAGTTGCATCAGGCCCTTGATGGCGTTGCGGGCACGGTCGAGCGATTTGGCTTCGATCAGCTCCGCGATCGTGAACAGGACCATCACCATGGCCGCTTCCGGCCATTGGCGCAGGACCAGCGCGCCGGTGACGGCAATGCTCATCAGCGCGTTGATGTTGAGGTTGCCGTTGCGGATCGCGAGCCAGCCTTTTTTGTAGGTGGTGAGGCCGCAGGAAACCACGGCGACGATCGCGAGCACCGCCGCGAGCCAGCTCGGCGCGCCGAGCCAACTGGCGGCCTCGGAGCCGACGGCTGCGGCGCCGGCCAGCGCGAGCGGCCACCAGGGCTTGGGCGGTGCAGCCGGGACGCCTGTGAGCGGCGTGGCGGCGTCGGCCAGTTGAGGATCGAAATCGAGCGAGCGCAGGCTCGCCAGGATCGAACCCAGGGCGTCCGGCGCATGCACGACGGTGAGTACGCGCTGCATCAGGTTGAAGTCGAGGCTCCGCACGTACGGCATGCGGCCGAGCTTCTTGCGGATCAGCGCCTCTTCGGTCGGGCAGTCCATCTGCATGATGCGGATCGAGGTGCGCACGTTGTCGCCGATGGTTTCCGGTCCCGCGAGCTTGGCGAGAACGGCTGGAGCGGCGGTGCAGCAGGCGTCGGTGTGGGCATGAGCGTGGTCGTGGTCGTGGCCATGCTTGTGGCCGTCGCCATGGTCATGCCCTGTATGAGCGTGCTCGTGATGTCCGGCATGCGCATGGTCGTGCGGCTGACTGCCCTCATGTTTATGCCTATCCACACGCACGTCGCCCGAAACCCTTTCTGGGTGGGCATGAGCGCACGATTCACCGGGCTCGTGACGGTGTGTTTCGGCGGGGCTGGCGTTAGGCATGGTGGCTTCCTGGCTAGATTTGTGGTCTAGTAAACACCTTGAAGCCACTACAAGGTCAAGGACGCAATCGGGAGGCTCCATGAAAATCGGCGAACTCGCGAAGATTGCCCACTGCACTACCGAAACCATCCGCTTTTACGAAAAAGAGGGCCTGTTGCCCGAAGCGGACCGTACCGAAGCCAATTACCGCAGCTACACGGCGCGGCACGTCGAACGCCTGCGTTTTATCCGCAATTGCCGGGCGCTCGACATGACTCACGACGAGATCCGCGCCCTGCTGCGCCTGACCGACGCCCCGGCCGACGGCTGCGGCGCGATCAACACGCTGATCGACGAGCATATTGCGCACGTCGATACGCGGATCGACGAGCTCAAGCAACTCAAGGCGCAATTGACCACGCTGCGCGAGCAATGTCAGACCGAACAGGCGGTCGAGGATTGCGGCATCGTCCATGGCCTCACCGACATGGAAGTGAGCGCACCCCGTTCCCGGCATACCCATCTGGGTTGAGCGGGCATCGCCCCGCCGCGCCGAATTTATCGCCCTGCCGCCTCTGCGCTCAGCGCTGCAGGGCCGAATCAACAAACGAATCGAAGTTGGAGAAGCAACGTGTTCAAGTGTAGAAACCAGTCCTGCGAAGCGCAGTGGGAGCAATCGGATGTCGTCATCAAGAACGAGGGCCAGGGGCTCCTGTTCCGCTGTCCGATGTGCGGCGCGCGCAATTACGTCGAACGTTTCGACGCGGACGATGGCTCGGTGGTCTACGAGCAGATTGAAGGCCGTCCGTCCCTCGGCCCCATGGCCGAATAAGCCCTTAGCCTTCAGCCGATAGCGAGCCATCCTTATGAATAGTCCCACCCAAGCCGGCGCGCCGTTCAGCCAGTTGTCGTTGCCGCCTGCCGTGCTCGCCAATCTGACCCAGCTCGGCTACGTCGACATGACGCCGATCCAGGCCGCGAGTCTGCCGGTCGCGCTGGCCGGCCACGATCTGATCGCCCAGGCGAAGACCGGCAGCGGCAAGACCGCGGCGTTTTCGCTTGCGCTTTTGTCGCGCCTCGATGCCCGCAATTTCGACGTGCAGGCCATGGTGCTGTGCCCGACGCGCGAACTCGCCGATCAGGTCACCCAGGAAATCCGCCGCCTCGCGCGCGCCGAGCAGAACATCAAGGTGCTGACGCTGTGCGGCGGCACGCCCATGCGTCCGCAGACGACGAGCCTCGAACAGGGCGCGCACATTGTCGTCGGCACGCCGGGGCGCATCATGGATCACCTCGAGCGTGGCAGTCTCGCGCTGGGGGCGCTGAACACGCTGGTGCTCGATGAAGCCGACCGCATGCTCGACATGGGCTTCTTCGACGACATCGCCACCGTTGTGCGTCAATGCCCGAAGGAGCGCCAGACGCTGCTGTTCTCCGCGACGTATCCGGACGGAATCGGCAAGCTGAGCCAGCAGTTCCTGCGCAGTCCGAAGGAAATCAAGCTCGAAGAGCGGCACGACAACAGCAAGATTCGCCAACGTTTCTACGAAGTGACGGAAGACGGCCGGCTGCACGCGGTCGGGCTGCTGCTGAATCACTATCGTCCGGTGAGCACGCTGGCGTTCTGCAATACCAAGCAGCAGTGCCGCGATCTGCTCGACGTGCTGCGCGCGCAGGGTTTCCATGCGCTTGCACTGCACGGCGAACTCGATCAGCGCGAACGCGACCAGGTGCTGATCCAGTTCGCGAATCGCAGTTGCTCGGTGCTGGTGGCCACGGACGTCGCGGCGCGCGGTCTGGATATCGCGCAACTCGAAGCGGTGATCAACGTCGACGTGACGCCGGACCCGGAAGTGCACGTGCACCGCATCGGCCGTACGGGCCGCGCCGACCAGGAAGGCTGGGCGCTGAGTCTTGCGAGCATGAACGAGATGGGCCGCGTCGGCGGTCTTGAGCAGGCGCAGGGGCGTGAGGTGGAGTGGCATCCGTTATCGGAGCTGACCTCGACCAGCAACGAGCGCCTGCTGCCGCCGATGGAAACGCTGCAGATTCTCGGCGGCCGCAAGGAAAAGATCCGCCCGGGCGATGTGCTCGGCGCGCTGACTGGCGAAGCGGGATTCGCCGGCACGCAGATCGGCAAGATCAACGTGACGGAATTCTCGACCTACGTCGCCGTCGAGCGCAGCGTCGCCCGCGACGCGTTGCGCAAGCTCAGCGCCGGCAAGGTGAAGGGCAAGAAGGTGAAAGTCCGTCTGATGGACGAGTAGGCGGCAGGAACGGCTGCGCTCGCACGGGCGCAGCCCTGATGGTTTCCCTCGCGTTTTTTGCATGACACGGCTCGCTCGCAGCCATCCGCCGTTCGCCCGCCTCCGCCGGTTTCTGCCTGATTCTCCTGAGCCTCTCCTGCTTTCCTCCGCCCCACAGGGCCTGGCGCTCGCCATGACGTAAACGCATGCCGCGCATGACAAAGTATCGATTGTGACCGCGCTTTGGCTGATGCCTAATCGTCAGACCGGCTGGAGCGCATGGGACAAGGCGCTCCGCAGCCTCGCCTCCGATGGAGAAACCGTTATGCAGAGCGCCTTGCACGCCCGCTCGAAATTGCCCGATGTAGGTACCACGATCTTTACCGTGATCGGCCAGTTGGCCGCGCAACACGAAGCGTTGAACCTGTCGCAGGGGGCGCCGAATTTCGCACCGGACCCGCATCTGGTGGACGGCGTCGCCGCCGCCATGCGCGCCGGACATAACCAGTACGCGCCGATGGCGGGCATCGGTGCGCTGCGCGAAGCGCTCGCCGACAAGGTCGAGACCCTGTACGGCGTGCGTTACGACCCGGCTACCGAAGTCACCGTGATCGCCAGTGCGAGCGAGGGACTGTATTCGACGATCAGCGCGCTCGTGCATCCCGGCGACGAAGTGATTTACTTCGAGCCGTCTTTCGACAGCTATGCGCCGATCGTGCGCCTGCAAGGCGCCACGCCGATTCCGATCAAGCTGTCGCTCAGCGATTTCCGGGTGAACTGGGACGAGGTGGCCGCGGCGATCACGCCGAAGACGCGCATGATCATCATCAACACGCCGCACAACCCGACGGCGACCGTGTTCAGCGATGCCGACATCGAGCGCCTCAAAGCCGTGACCCGCAACACCGATATCGTGGTGCTGGCCGACGAGGTCTACGAGCACGTCGTGTTCGATGGTGCGAAGCATCAGAGCATGGCGTGCTATCCCGAACTGGCGGAACGCAGCGTGATCGTGTCGTCGTTCGGCAAGACGCATCACGTGACGGGCTGGCGGGTCGGCTATTGTCTCGCTCCCGCCGAACTGATGGACGAGATCCGCAAGGTCCATCAATTCATGGTGTTTTCCGCCGATACGCCCATGCAATACGCGTTCGTCGAAGCACTCGCCAAGCCGCAAACCTATCTCGGGCTCTCGGCGTTCTATCAGCAGAAACGCGATTTGCTGGCGCATGCGTTGCGCGACTCGCGCTTCGAATTGTTGCCGAGCGAAGGCAGCTTCTTCATGCTCGCGCGCTTTCGCGGCTTCTCCGAGGAAAGCGATAGCGACTTCGTGTTGCGCCTGATTCGCGATGCGCGCGTGGCGACGATTCCGCTCTCGGCGTTTTACACGGACGGCACCGATTCCGGCCTGATTCGCCTGAGCTTTTCGAAGGACGATGCGACGCTGATCGAAGGCGCGCGGCGGTTGTGTGAGATCTGAGAAACGTCGGATCACGCCGCCGGCACCGAGGGCGGCAGATTCGATGCGACGTCAAATTCAAAGTGAAGAAGCTACGATGAAACTGCTCAAAACCCTGTTCACGCTGGCATGCGCGCTGGCGTCAGTCTCTGCCTTCGCCGCCGATGCCGGCACCTTGCGCTTCGGTCTCGAAGCGCAGTATCCGCCGTTCGAATCGAAAGGGCCGAGCGGTGAGTTGCAAGGCCTCGACGTCGACATCGGCAAGGCCGTCTGCACCACGGCGCACTTGACGTGCAAGTGGGTCGAAACTTCGTTCGACGGCCTGATTCCCGCGCTGCAGGGCCGCAAGTTCGATGCGATCAATTCGGCGATGAACGCCACCGAGAAGCGCCGCCAGGCGATCGATTTCACCAGCGTGATCTACCGCGTGCCGACGCAGTTGATTGCCAAAAACGGCAGCGGCCTCGTGCCCACACCCGAGTCGCTAAAAGGCAAGCGCGTCGGCGTGCTGCAGGCGTCGATCCAGGAAACCTACGCGAAGACGCATTGGGAAGGCGCGGGCGTGAACGTCGTGTCGTACCAGGATCAGAACCAGATCTACGCGGACCTGGTGTCCGGCCGCCTCGATGCGACGCTCCTGCTGGCGCCGGCAGGGCAAGCGGCTTTCCTGTCGCGACCCGACGGCAAGGACTTCGCCTTCGTCGGACAGCCTGTGCGCGACGATAAGATTCTTGGCAGCGGCATCGCGTTTGGACTGCGCAAGGGCGACACCGCGCTGCGCGATCAACTGAACGCGGCGATCGCGAAAGTGCAGGCCGACGGCACAGTGAAGACGTTGGCCCAGAAGTATCTGGGCAATATCGACGTCTCGCCGAAGTAAGCTGACCTCATGCGTTCTGCGGAGTCTGATCGGCGCTGCGAAACGCGTTTTCCGCGTTGATCAGGCGACGCTTGAGCATAGGCACGTTGTTCACCACGCGCAGACCGGTACGCATCGCGCCGAGCGCCACGCGCCCGACCACCGGACGATGCAGCGCACCGCGATCGTCGAACTGCTTGCGCGATTCCGCGACCGCGTGAAATCCGTAGCGGCGCATCTCCGCCTCGTATCCCGCGACCGCGTCGTGCCCCGACAGCCTGCCGCGTTGTGCGTCGCCGAGGCGGGCCGCCAGCAGCGCCGCATCGCGTAAGGCGGTGTTGGCGCCGATGCCGCGGCCTGGCGTCATCAGATGCACCGCATCGCCGAGGACGGTCACGTTGGTCGTGGGCCAGGCGTCGACCGGCAGCGAGGTGCGGACATCGACGCTGAAGGCCGTGCTCGAATCCGACGCGCGAATCAGCGCGCGCAGGTTGGGATGCCAGCCGTCGGTGATTTCGGTGGCGAGCGCGAGCAGGGCCGGTTGTCCCAGCGACTTCGGATCGGCCGGCAGATTGCGCAGCGCGCCCCAGACACCCCACATCAGATAGTCGCGGCTGTTGTCAAACAGCAGACCGGGCCAGCGCGCGAGCAGGTCGGCGTCGCTGCTGCCGATGCCTTCCTTCAGCCCGTCCACTCCCCACGGGAATTCCATCACGTGAACGATGCCGCCGAAGCCCTTCGGGGCATTGATCAGCGTGATGCCGTCCAGCACCTTGGGCGGCAGCAGCGCGCGCGTCGCCGCGCTCATCGGCACCTTGGCCGCGATGCTGACGATGCCGGTGTTGGCGAGCCGCGCGTCCGGTAGCAATTGACGGCGCACCTTCGAGCGCGCGCCATCCGCGCCGACCAGCAGATCCGCAGTGGCGTGGGTACCGTCGGCGAAATGCGCGGTGACGCTGCCGTCCGCGTGTTGTTCGTAGGCGGTGAAGGTCTTGTCGAAGTGAATCTGCTCCTCCAGGCCGGTGAGCAGAACCTGCCGCAAGGTCATGCGGCTCACGGATTTGCCGCCGCTCAGCGCTTCGTCGTCAATCGGTACGGACAACAACTCGGTCATGCGCTCGGTCAGGATATTGAAGTGGTGGGGCGTGCGTGCGCACGTCGCGAGGAAGGTCGCGAACAGATCGGGAGGCAGACACGCCTTCAGCGACGCGACGCCCTGTTCGTTGATGCCGACACGATAGCCCTGCAGACCGTCGACGCGGCTGCGATCCCGTTCGTAGACGGCGACCTTGAGGCCGGCCTGCGTTAGACCGTGCGCGAGACACAAACCGCCCGTGCCGGCGCCGATGATGATGACATTCAAAGGTTCGCGGCTCATGACTGGCTCTCCTTCCTGGCGGCGGGTTTGACTTGCTTGTAGGTGGTGGCGTCGGCGGGCAGGATGAAGCGTTGGGCGATTTCTTCCAGCCACTCAGGGCTCCATGTCAGCGTGCCGGCCTTCAGGTCTGCGACTACCGTACGTACCCACTCCAGTTCCGCTGTCAATTGCGCGCGTACCAGTTCGCCTTCGAGCAGGAACAGGCGCGGCACCTGGACGGCGTTGGCTTCGTCGGTCATGGCGTCGATGCGGACCAGTTCGCGCTCGAGCGCGCCGACGCGGGTTTCGAGCTGGCGGCGCACGTCGTCGGGGGACAGCAGCGGCAGGAAGGAGAGCGCGGCCGGGAAGGCCGGGAATTCACGCGCGGGCTGGGCAAGCTGTTCGCGCAGCCACAGGCGGGCGGTGTCGCGGCCGGCTTCGGTGATTTCGTAGACCGTGCGCTCCGGAAAGGCGCCGTCGCGCCCGGTTTCGCGGATCGCGATCAGGTCGCCGCGCAGCAGGCGGTCGATGGTCTGGTAGAGGCTGTTGCGCTGGCCGACGTTGATGACCTCGTCCTTGCCGCGCGCCTTGATGAGCTGCTGCATCCGGTAGGGATGCATCGGGGCTTCAGTGAGCATCGCGAGGACGGCAAGCGCGAGCGGAGAATGACGAACCATGGGCTATGACTAGTGTAAATGTAGCTAGTCATAATATAACTATCGAGATAAGCTTGGCAAGCGCTCTCCGAGTACGTCCTTCTATTGTTCTTCTATCGGGTCGCCGTGGTAGAAGACCATCCAGTCGCCGAAGAACCGTCCGTCGTACGGAATGGTGCTGTTCACGATATCGATGACGACTTCGTCCTGCACACCGATCAGGGCGTCTTCTCCTTCCGCCTCGCTCGGCGCGGGAAAGAACAGTCTCGAGGTGGCCGGATCCGCGAAGCGCAGGTAGAGATGGGCGGCGTACGCGGTTCTGACGTGACACAGCGGTCCAATCGCGGGGCCCGGGTAGCCCAGTCCGCCCAGTGGCGTATCGAGCTGGTTGCGGCCATGAAGCAGCCCCAGATAGAGTCCGTGGGGCGCATCTTTCATCTTGCCGTAGAGCGGCAGCGCGCGGTCGTCGCGGCAGAGGAAGTGCACATGGTCGATGGAAGGATGGGCATCCCGTAGAGCGGAGACACGAGGCGGGACGGTCGCGAGGTCACCTTGCAACGCAGTGTGTGCGCCGCGCGGCGAGCTTGCGTCAGGTAGCTGGAGAAAAAAAGAAGCCATGGGATTCTCGCGTTAAAGCGTTCGTGGTCAGATTGCTTCGGGTCGCCACCTTCGCGCCGTCCGTTATGCCGCAAAAACTCGGGCAATACCTCTCCATCGCAACGCCCGTGGCAGCTTTGGCTTGGGACGTTGCGCGAGGGTGTGCTTGCCAGTTGCTGCCGTGACGCCGATCGCCGCGTGATGCTTCGTGAGCGGCCGGGTGGTGTCAGGCGCGACGGTCCAAACGTGTCGCGGTTGAAAACTCGCCCACCGCCGGGATGTCGCCCAGCCCTGCTTCCCTGCCGCCGGCGTATCCGTCCTGATCAGACTGCGGTTGGTCCACGCCGGAGATTCGCATTGCGACGACGGTCGCAACCGAACTGCCGTACACGTTCAGGGCGGTTCGACCCATGTCGAAGAATGCGTCGATTCCGAGGATCAGCACGACGGCCTCAACCGGCAAACCGACCGCCGTCAGCACGATGGTGATCGCAACGATCGCTCCGGACGGAACGTTTGCCGCGCCATCGATCGTGATGATCGTCAATACGACCACCGTCAGCATCAGCGGCCATGTCCAGACGAGGTGGTAGGCGTCCGCCAGGTAACCCACCGCCAGCGCCGTGTAGAGAACGGCCCCGTCCCGGTTGAATATGTAGGACAACGGCAGAATGGTCGACGCCACGGAGGGCGGCACGCCCATGTCCGTCAGTTTCTTGAGATGAACCGGAAACGTGATTTCCGACGAACGCGTGGTGAAGGCGAGAATCAGCGGCTCGCTCACGTGCTTGATGAGCGCGATGGGCGACCGGCCGATCAGCTTGACGATCGCGCTGAGTAGCACGGCAAGAATGGCCATGCCGAGATAGGCCACGCCGAGCAGCTTGAGCAACGGCATGATGCCGGCGAGTCCCTTCGATGCCAGCAGCGTGGCCATGCCGGCGAAAATTGCGAGCGGCGAGAGCGCGACGATCCACTGCGTCATTTTGAAGAGGGCCGCCAGCATGGACTCGAGTACCGCGATGAAGGGCACGGCCCGTTCCTCGATCGCGGATAACGCCGAGCCCAGCAGGACACCGAAGACCAGGATCGGCAACGAGTTGCCGGCCGCCAGCGCCCCGACGATATTGGCCGGCACGAGATCGACAACGAACTGCGTCCAGTCGAGGCTGCTAGCCAGGTTCGCAGGCATCGCGGCGGTATGCGTGAGACCCGCCCCAAGGCCCGGCCGGAAAAACATGTTCAAGCCGAGACCGAGGACGCTGGACACCACGGTCATCACCAGGAAAAAGGCGATGCTCAACGCTGCGGTTTTTCCCAGACGTCCGCGTTCCACGCCCATCTTGAACACGCCGACAGTGACGGACAACAGGATCAGCGGCATGACGACCATCTTGATCGCATGTCCGAAAATGGTGACGACAAACGCAAGCTTGCTGCCTACGCTCGGAGCAAGAATTCCGGTCAGTACGCCTAACACCAATGCAATCAGCATTTGCGCCGGAACGGAGATTCCTTTAGTTCGAAGATTCATGTTGGCCTCGGATGATCTGGATTCGCGCATCGGTTCCATCCACAATGTGATTCCACATATGACGTCGTGCTTCTTCCGGCTCTTTGGCGGCGATGGCGGCGTAAATATTCAGATGCTCCAGCGTGCCCCGGCGCACGGTAGCGGCGTCGCTGCGCGGCAACTCGTTGAGCGCCAGACCGGTTTGAGCCCGTAGCCCCGCGTAGGTCGTGAACAGGCGATCGTTTCGCGAAGCCGCAAACATCTCTTGATGGAACGTCCAGCCGGTTCGCTGCTCGTGCATCAGATCGATCGCTTCGGTATTGATGATTTGCCGCAACTGGTCGATCGCCTTGATCATTCCTTCAGTTGCGCCATTGATCGCAGCGAGATAAGCGGCCGTGCTCTCGAGGGCGAGACGCACCTCGAAAATTTCGCGCAGGTCGTTCGTGTCCGGCGCGGCGACGTAGGTGCCTTTGCGCGGAACCACCTTCACCAGTCCTTCGACAACCAGACGTTGTATCGCAGAACGCACCGGCGTATGCCCGAGCATCAGTTCGTCTGCGATGCTCCGTGGCGATACCGGTTGATCAGGCGCGAGCCTGCCATCCAGAATGCGTGAGCGGATCTGGGCGTATGCGGCTTGCGTATCGGATGGGGCGTTTTCCAGCATCTGAGATCTCAGTTGAATTTCTTATAGGACAAATTTGAGACGAGCCAAGCGTAACGTATGGCGTGATCAAGCGAACCTGTCAGCCCTGACAGGATGGCCCGATGCGGCTGCTGAAGTTTGTTGAACGGTATTGCGCTGTTGAAGCGGACCCGGTAAGTTCGCTCGGGTTATTTCATTCGATGCCGGCAGGTGAAAATTTCGCCATGCACTAGATGGCTATCGGTCACTCAACTGCTCCACCTTGCAGCGTGGATATTCTCGAACCATGTCCCAGCATCGCACGCTTTTCTCGGTTTGCTCCGTTCCGGCTGAATGGGTTTATCCGCTACGCAGCGCCGTCTTATTGGAGGGGCGATCCGATTCGTGCCGCTTTCGCGGAGACGATGAGGCGTCGACCTTGCACCTCGCGGTTTATCAGGATGAACGAATCGTTGCGGTGGCGACGGTGTGTCGCGAAGCGCTAAGCGGTTCGGTTAGCGACGCCGAATGGCGCTTGCGCGGCATTGCCGTAGAGGAAGGGTTGCGCGGATATGGACTTGGCCGCTTACTGGTCAAGCTGTGTCTCGATCACGTTCAAAAGGAAGGCGGGAGACTGGCCTGGTGTACCGCGAGAGAGACTGCCCGGAAATTTTATGAGCTGCTGGACTTCGTTTCTTTCACGCCGCCGTTCACGTTGCCGTCGAGAGCAGGTGTTCGGTTTTATGAAATGCACCATGTGCTGCCCGGTGGGCACGGGCCGGATGTAGATTGATTCGGGTTGCTTAGTTTTTTGGGGCGTGGGCGCGTTTGCACTGGTTGATGACGATGCGCGAACACGCGTCCAGGTGGCACTCGCCACCTGGACAAATCTATTCTGATGCGCCGTGCTTCGGCGCACCATGATTCCGTTAGTCAGACATCGCCGTGCTGGTTGCCTCGGACTGCACTAACTCTCGCACGATCAGATACACCGCCGGCAGGTCGTCATCGTCGCGCCGCCAGTCGACGGGCTCGTCGAGATCGCCACTGCACAGGCGACTGTCGTCAAACCTGGCGAACATCATTCGGATGGTTTCTTTGTTCCGTGCCCGGAAGCCCGGATTCTCGAACACTTGCTCGTCTATGGTTTGCAGCGTGCGCCAGGTGGGCGACCCCGAGCCGCTCGGATAGGCGCGCCGGCCACTGCCGATATGACGCTTCGCCACCGTGACGATGACCTGCTGGAGGTCAAGCGAGGCGGCTCGCAGTTCACGTTCCAGGGCGACTTGATTGACGTTACCGGATTCTGTTTCGAGTGCAGTGGCGTTGATCATGATGTTGTTTTCGTCAAAAGGCTGGGCAACGGATTGCGTCAAACGTGACGCTTTAACGGTGTCTCGCCACGCTGCGCGAGCAACTGACGGATCTGGGCGAGGTAGCTATCGCCGACCGTGCAGTCTTCTACAGGACGGCTGCGCTGATTGGGTGCCGGTGGCCGCACCCCCAGATAGCGGCACACCGCGGACAGATACGGCTTGCCGTGGCCTCCCAGATGCCGCGCGGCACTCGCCACGCGTACGTCCCCAACGTGCTTGCACAACCAGGCAAGCGTTTCGCTGTCATCGTCGTTCAAGATGCGTATGAGGTGGTTCATGGCGGACCCTGTATATGCATACACCTGTAAATTTATACAGTATTTTGGTGGGATGCAAGGGGGATTGGAGATTTGGGGTGGTGGCGGGGTTGTTTGGAGGTTATGCGGGCGAGCGGTTCGCGGGGTAGGGCGTGCAGACGAACGGTGGGACTCGTCTTCCTCGGAAGCTAGTTTTTGTGTGATTCAGGGTTGATGCGGCGGCCAGATGCCGGGGGCGTCGAATCGGCGTAGCCATAGGTCGGTCAGGTGGCGGTTAAAGCGTAGCTCGCCAGCGTTTGAGCCTAGGCCCATCGAACGGATTACCGTCGTCCTGACGTCGCGGACGACCTGGTTGACCGCGACGTACAGCGGCGGAGCGCCATGGGCAACCGGTCCCATTTCCGGGCCATCGCCTGCTCGGATCACCAGCCCTCCACCCGCGAAATCGTAGAACCGGAATGCCGGATCGGTGAGGTGCGAACGGATCGCCTGATTGCCGCCCAGCTTCTCGACGTAATGTCCGCCGAGCACTGTGTACCAGTTCACCCCCTTGATGCCTTTCCAGCCTTCTGTCATCAGGGCAGTAGCTACTGTCTTGTCGATTTCCAGCCCGTAGTACCGTTGCGCAAGTTTCAGCTCGTATGGCTCCCAACGGGCAAATTCATGGGGCAGAGCAAGCGCAAAACCGGCATAGCCGTGCGTCGCGTTGAGTCGGTTGCAGCACGTGAGCAGAAAGTCATGCAGCGGGAATTTGCCGCCATCCCATTGCCCATTCTGAACCGTGTCACACGCCACCCAGAAACTGAGATAAGAACCATCATCGCCCATGGCCTGCTCCCAGTCTGGGACCGCTAGGCATTTGATCCCGTAGTCACCTATGTAATCGGGATTCAGACCGCTCATGAAGCCAAGGACCATGCCATCGTCTTCCTTGACGTCGGCGAAAGCTTCGCGGGTGACCTCGATCAGACGTTCATCGAAATACCACGGGGTCGGCTTACCTCCAGTAGGCTGTGGGTCCCAGCCCCATTGCAGTCCCTTGCCGAAAGCAGCGAAGTAGTCGTCAAAGCATGCCCTGAGCGCCTGTCGGATCGCCGGCGTATGCCCGTCGCGGAACGATAGCGTGGCGCGCAGTACCAGTTTGACAACGTAGCGATAGTCAGGCTCCGGGCTGTCTGGGGCGACGTAGTCGCAGTCATAGGCGTAATCGGAAAGCTCGGTGAGTGTCATGGATAACGTTAGATCAGGGAGAGGCGAGCCATAACGCATCTCGGCATAGTCGTCAGGGTTGATGCGGTGGCCAAATGCCGGGGGCATCGAATCGGCGTAGCCATAGGTCGGTCAGGTGGCGGTTAAAGCGTAGCTCGCCAGCGTTTGAGCCTAGGCCCATCGAACGGATTACCGTCGTCCTGACGTCGCGGACAACCTGGTTGACCGCGACGTACAGCGGCGGAGCGCCATGGGCAACTGGTCCCATTTCCGGGCCATCGCCTGCTCGGATCACCAGCCCTCCACCCGCGAAATCGTAGAACCGGAATGCCGGATCGGTGAGGTGCGAACGGATCGCCTGACTGCCGCCCAGCTTCTCGACGTAATGCCCACCCAGCACCGTGTACCAGTTCACGCCCTTTATGCCTTTCCAGCCTTCCGTCATTAGGCCAGTAGAGACTGGATCGTCGATTTCCAGCCCGTAGTACTGCTGCGCAAGCTTCAATTCGTAAGGCTCCCAACGGGCGAATTCATGGGGCAGCGCAAGCGCAAGACCTGCGTATCCATGCGTCGCGTTGAGCCGGTTGCAGCACTTGAGCAGAAAGTCATGAAGGGCAAATTTGCCGCTATCCCACTGTCCCTTCTGAGCCGCGTCGCACGCGACCCAGAAGCTGAGATAAGAACCATCATCACCCATGGTCTGCTGCCAGTCTGGGACCGTTAAGCACTCGATTGCATGGTCGCCAACGTAGTTCTGGTTAAAGCTCCCCATAAAGCCGAGCTCCAATTCGTCATCGGCTTTAACGTTGGTGAAAGCATCACGTGTGACCTCGATCAGACGCTCATCGAAATGCCACGGGGTCGGTTTGCCTCTAGGAGGCTGCGGGTCCCAGCCCCATTGCAGTTCTTTGCCGAAAGCATCGAAGTAGTCATCAAAGCACGCCCTGAGTGCGTGGCGGATCGCCGGCGTATGTCCGTCCCGGAAAGACAGTGTGGCGCGTAGCACCAGTTTGACCACGTAGCGATAGTCAGGCTCCGGGCTGCCCGGGGCGACGTAGTCGCAGTCATAGGCGTAATCGTCGAGTTCTTGGGGTGTCATGGATAGCCTTGGATCAGGGAGCGGCGAGCAGTACCAGCGAAGCGCCGCCGGTTTCGGGAGCCGCCGCGATCGCGAGGACGACGAGCGCGCCGGCCAGCACAACTGGCCAGCCGCATATCTGGCTGGTGGGCGTTGCCTCCAGCGTTTCGCCAATCGGACGCATTCCTTGCGGATACGGTACGGACTGAGGTTGGATCGGAACTGGACGCCTTGCGGCCATACGCGCGGGGGCGTGGGACAGAACGGATGCAGGAACCTGCCGACGCTTCTCGCGACACTGGCAGCCTAGTTCGGAGTCTGAGTGCTCGGGTTGCAACAAGTTGAATTCGCCGAAGCCGGCGATTTTTGTATACGCCCGTTTCTGTCCGTTAGTGAGTGAATCACCCTCGAATTTGATTTCGACAATGCGCTCGATGTTCCACTGCACTGGAATGAAGTGCCGGATATCAGCCGTGCCCGCCTTCAGTTTATCCAACAGCGTGGGCGAGCACCTGAGCGCCACCACATCGGGAATACGCAGACGCTTGCCGCCGGCTGTTTCCAGCTCCCGTCGGGTAAGTGGATCGCCGGCTGCATCGGCGGCCGCCTCTGCCGCCGCCTGGGCGGCCCGATTGATGGACTGCAATGCCGAGAGCGGAAATGTGCTCGGCCGGGTTTCTTCGCTTGCTGACATGATCGGGGCAGGCGGTTCCTTCGTCATGTCGTAACCCACCTCACCCTTGTATCGCCAGTATTGCTTCTTGAGCCGGTTGTCATCCCATATCGAGCGGGTCACCGTGCGCTGATACATGGGATAGCCGCGGCGATTGGTCATCGGCTCAAGGAGCGCAGGGCAGCACTTGCCGCAGAGGTAGCCCTTATCGAGCGGGTTGGCGAGCGGCGCCACCGGCGTGGTGGCCTCAGGCCGCGTCTGGTCACCACCATACTGCGGTTCTTCGGCACGTTTTGGAGGGCGAGATCCCATGTCTGTCCTTGAAGAAATACGTGTCAGTCGATGCGGTTAATGGTGTTGTCACCATCGCAGACCTGGTTTCCACGACCGTCGCAATAGTGCAGGTGGTAATCGTCAATCGCCGTGCCGGTAGCCTTCACCTGAAGTCGTTCTGCCGGGCTAGTGACGACCAGCTTGGTCACGCCGGCTTCTGAGGCCGTCCCGGAAAACCGTTGGCCGCTCGCCGTCGTAATCTGATACGCGGCACCCGCAAGTGGACTGCCATCGGCGTGGTTGACCAGCTTGAAGTCCTGCTCGTAGAGATTGCCGTCAGGCATGATGGGAAAAATCGGCCGCATGGATGCCGCGCCCTGCTTGCCCCAGAACGCGCACTTCTCGTAGATGTCGCCAGGGGTACCGCTTTCGATGTGATTGGCGTCGATCTGGATATACGACCCACCTGCGCCAATCCAGACTTCGTTTTTCGCACTCAGTACCAGCCTGCCCTCAGTGCTGGTGATCGTGACGTCCTTCAGTGCCGCCAGCGCCATTTCATCACCTTGCGCCTGAATCTCCACCTTGCCCTTCGACGCGAAGAGCTTCATTCCGAGTTTCTGCGCGAACAGCGACACCGCTTCACCGGCCGCGACCGTCAATTTCTTTAGTACTCCGATGTCCATGCTGCCACCGGCTGTAAAAAACAGGCTCCTTTGCGACGTCAGTTGCAGGTGATGGCCCGAGACCATGGCAATGCCTTCAGGAGCGCTCATCAGCACGCCCGCGCGCGCCAGTCCCTTGAGCGTGTCGTCCAGTAGTGCCTGCTGCCCGGCCACATCGGCTGCGAGTGCCTGTGCGGCTTTCGCTGCGTCGTCCAATGCGCGCATCTGTTGCATCGCCTGTTCCAACTCCTGGACGGCCGCCTGCATATCGAGCTGTTTGCCGCTTGCCGAGGACTGCGCATCCGCCGAGATCAGTACCCCCTTTTTACCTCGCACGGCGACGTGCCCATCCGTGCGCAGTTCCGCCCCCTGCCCCCGCTCCTTGCGGTCGGCGTCAACCATATGCCCAAGGTTCAGCTCACTGGTCTGGAATTGCGTGGTCAGGTGGATATGCTCGTTGCCTTCCTTGTCCTCCATGCGCATCTCGTTCTGCGCCGCGGTGCGGATAAGGTTCCGGGTGTGGTTCAGGTTGTTCACCAGATCCGGATGCAGGCTGTCATGCAT
>Ga0116227_10000999_pt1 | contig 60469 bp, 50 predicted proteins | sample S1TSphgellanicum_FD_89693 | JGI IMG/M metagenome (GOLD analysis project Ga0116227, IMG submission 89693) | Host-associated microbial communities from peat moss isolated from Minnesota, USA - S1T2_Fb - Sphagnum magellanicum MG | ecosystem: Host-associated > Plants > Peat moss > Unclassified... | reverse complement strand
CCCCTAAACCCCCTCCCTTCCTTCCTTGTCCCTTCTTGGTGCCTCTCTGGTCCACCCAACCATGCCCCCCCCCCTTTCCCCCCCCCCCCTTCCCCCCCCCCCCCCCCCCCCCCACAAGCCAAATAGTTTTGAATTTTTCAATCTATACCATTTCTTGCTTGCTTTGGTGCCACCAAGGGGGGGTGACCATTGGTTGTGAAAATAAGGAAACCATAAACCTAATAGCCTTTTAGGTCAAAAAGGCTCATCACTATCAAATAAATATTGCTTCCTATGTTTGGTAGTAGGTATTGACCTTGATCTCTTGTATGATCTTTTTTGAGTCTTTTTTTGCTTTCTTTTTTGTTTTGTTAGGGTTGCTTGGAGTTGTTTGGATGACTAAACAATCATGAAATTGATGTCAACTTTGATGTCCTCATGTCAAGGGGAATCTTGTCAATTGTCTTCATACAATTCGAGAGCATGTACAAAATATGGACTTATGATCCAATTATATTGCCACCTTCAACTATATGCCACAAAGTCAAAAGCCATGAAAATTAAACACCAAAGAATTGGGGGCTACATTGACAAGGGATTTAGTGTCTAGGATTCCATTCTACCAACCTTTGTAAGTGTTTGGTATAAACCAGTTGTTGAGGAATGTCATATTTCAACAAGGAATGTGGAGAGGAAGGAGGGATGGGTGTCTTTTTAGAGCATGAAAAACATGTTCTTACCTTTTCAAAGATCATCTAAGATTCTAATCTTGCATTGCTCATTTTTGTTTGTGCTTCTCTTTCTAAGGGAATATTTTTTCAGTTTGGGCCTTTTGTTGTCCTTATCCAACAAAGGTAACTATGTTTCAAAGGGTGAGAATTGGAGAGGTTAATAATTTTTTTAGTCTTTGTATGTATTGTTGAACATTGAGATAAAAGATTGCTACTCTTGAAATTTGGGTGTGTTAGATTTTTCTTGTTAAATTGGTTTGGTTCAAGGAAATGTTGGAAGATATAACACTTCCAAGATGCAACCAAATTACAAAAGGAAAGGACAAAATGAGTTGAGCCACTCATATTCTTGAGTTGGTTTTGCACCTCAAGTTTACATTAATCAACTTATCTCCACCATGGTGACATCTTCATCCTTGTGGAAAAAGCCTAGGTTAAGTTGGTAGGTAATAGGTAGTCAGTTGACCTAGGTCAACCTAAGGTGGCCAAGGTTAATTCAAGGCTAAAAATTTTGAACTTTATAATTTTGTGTTAACTATAACTAGTATAAAAAAATGTGGTAGTGCAATGGATGAAGATTTGAACCCCAAAGTGAAGGTAAAAGGTTCAAATCCTCATTTTTGTAACCTATGATATTTAGGCCATTTGGCTTCGGTTAGGTAGCCTAATCTAGGATTCTTTGATTAGAAATCTAACATTTCTTTTTAATCTAAGCTACCTAACCTAGGTTAAGGTAGCCTAGGTTGCCTAACTTAGGTAATTAGCTTAGTTAAGTTAAACTATGTTGACTTTTGGCTAGATGAATTAGGCTAGGTTGGGCTAGGTTGGGCTATGTTGACTTTTGGCTACGCTAGCTACATGGGCTAAACAAAGTTGATGTTTGGTCATGTGCAATGACTCATAATGTGTTTACAAATTTTTGACACATATCATCTATCCATTAAGGCATCTTTTGTAACATTTAATCAAATAAAATAACTAAATTGAGATGACATGCATTTTACATGTCATACCAAGGTCATTGATGACATGGAATTTCAATATTAAGCCAAAATAAAAAAAACCTTAGTTGATAAGGTGATTGGGTTTTGCAATTAAATGTCCTTTGTGATTAAATGGGTGAAATGACATAGGTTTAACAACTCATGAGTGACTAGTTACATATGTCCTTCTTGATTAAGACATAGTCGCAAAACCCAAGATGTGTTGTTGTGTAATTTGTAAGAACTAAAAGTGGTAGGGCAAAAGGTTTGGGTTAATGTCAAATGGAAACACAAAGGGAATGCTATTACTAGGGATTTTTTCCTAACAATTAAGTTGAAGCTTGGTAACACTTAAGAATGAAAGATAGGATGTGGTATCAAGGTAAGAAAAATTGAACAAAATTTTTTTGCCATTTTTACAACAAATTATACAAAACAAGTGATGAAACCCCCATGCAAATGGTTTCGAAAATCGAAACAAAAAGTGCTTGAATCAATCCCAAGGAAGTTCACAAAGATCATGAATAGGTGTTTGACAAAACCCATTTCTAATAAGGAATTTTACCTAGTTGCAAAATCCATGGCCAAGAATAAAGTGCTATGAAATGGTTATTGAATTTTACACTTTCTTTTGATACTTCATTGGTGAAGATTTTCACAGGATGATTGAAATATCAATCAAAGAAAAGAGTTTTTCCAAAGGTATAAATTACAAAGGTTTGATAATTCTTTTGTTTAAAGTTGGGTGAGAAGGAAAGCCTTGGTAATTGACGGCCAATTACTTTTTAAAACATATCTTACAAAATCTTGGCTAACATTTTATAGTTGACGTTGCAACCCATTTTTATGGATGTGATTGATACATATCAAACAACATTTCTACCACTTAGGTAAATCCTTGACAATGTCATTTTAGGTCATGAGACTATAGGTTGGGTTAAGTGCCTAATCAACTTTTGATTTTTTTGAAATTGAACTTCACTCAAATATATGACAAGGTGGGATGGGAATTTTTATTTATGGAATTAAAGAAGATGGGCATGACTATAGATTTCATCACAATTGTAAGGTTGTTGTTCAAAGACACTAAAACTACTATGTCTTGATGGCAACATTTTAAAAACTTTCAAAATTGAAAGGGGAGTTTAGGAGGGCTACTTCTCAGCCCTCTATTTCTTTATTCTTGTTGGCAAGGTCTTGAATTACATGGTCAAAGAAATAGGGGGACTAGGTGACATCAAAGGAATCTTTTTTCTTAGGGGAACAAAACAACATATTTTAACATAATATATTGATGACATTGTGTTAATAGTAAGGGGAGATGAGGAAAACCTATGTAATGTGGTTAATTTATTACAATTATTTCTCTTCATAAGTAGGTTGGAGGTCAACTAAGACAAGTCAACTACATATTGATGCTCCAAGAAAGAAAAAGAAAAACCGAAATGGATAAATTCTTTTGGCTAGAAATGGGCTATGGAAAAAGAGCTATCCAAATTATTAGGTGTCCAATTTGGCTTGGACGTTGATACTAATGATGTAGATGAATTATTGATAGAAAAAATCTAAGAATTTTTTTGATATTGGGCACATTCATGGTTGGGGTACACAAAAGGAATGTCTCACCCCAAAGTCACTCCCAAGACACCACTTTAGACGACCATTATGTTTACGAAATAATTTATTTAGTAAATTTTTTAAATTTATTAAATAATCACATACTTCTTAATTAAAATGGTGGTGATTTTTTGTGATTTGGATTATTAAAACATGTCCTTAAGTGTCCTAAAAGATGGCCCAAGAACCATGTCTCACTACTCAATTTTATTGAAAAAAACTCAACATGACTAGCAATATTTGTTCAAATTGCTTCATATTTTAACCACATATAGAATAAAGTATGTTTTATATGATGGCACAAATTTTTAGTATGATCAATCACCAAATTTTGTGGAATTGATGCTAGAATCTTGGATTTTTTCATAAAATGGATGCATTAATGACAATAATCAAATTAATTTTGTTAATTACAAATTTACATTCCAAAGGTTTGGAAAGAAGTATAGGAGATGTGGGTGCGAAAAAAAGACATTATTTGATTTTTTAATAGGATTTTGGCACTCCAAATGAAAGTATCTAAAATGTTTAAATAATCTTACATTCCTTTTTTATTTATACTTGAATAGGACATTCAAAATTTGTTCAATTGAATTGAATCATTCATTACAATATTTATTGGTTGAAAGTTTAAACATACATATCCCCCTTTCATTGTTTAGCATCTCAAAACATTCATTTTGTTAAATCCTTGTTTTAGAATTCAACACATAGGACAAATGGGTGTCATGGTTCTTGTTGTGGTACCCCAACTGGGAATGCACCCTATTAATGTATATTGCATCTAACCCTAGTTTAAATAGTAGTGATTATCAATGTTGCAAGTACTAGCGTTTACACTTTGGTTCTTTATTAATGTGGAGGTGGATCTAGAAAGGCTGTATGAAAATGTAAAACCCTCTTGAGGAATTTTTTATGGGCAAGGGGTAAACACCGTGCAAGGGCTATTGTTAAATGAGGTGATTGGTGCATGCACAAAAAATTGGGAAATTAAGTCTAATCAATCTAGAAGAAACACTTGTTGTGTTATTGTGTAAATGGGTGTTGAAAGCCCTTAAGCCAAGGGATTCAAACCTCAAAATTTGGCTCTGATTTAAGTTGAAGAAATGCAAACCATCCAAACATGCTATGTGGATCCTTGACCTAAATTGGGCTTTAGTTCATATTCATGTCTCACTTCTTGATTCAAAAATATGGATGAAGGCCATGGAGGCATGGAAACTAATGGGCGTCAAACTCCCCATTGTTTGGCATAACCTATAAAAAGATGTGCTTGTGGTGGGGCTTTTCCTTTAAAGGGGGCAAAATTTGGATCTCTATCCAATAAACACATGAGATGCACAAAGTTGTATTATGTAGGGTAGGTGACCTTTGGAACAATGATCTCAATTACTTTCACTCTTGGTTGGGAGGAAATTAGGGAGAGGTTTTAGATGGAAGAAAGTGATTTAAGTATCTTCAATAATGATGGAAAACATTATTTCAAATTGGGTGAAAGAACTAAAGAACCCCATGTAGGAAATAAAAGATGGCATTTGGGTAGGCATCTTTGGAAATTTTGAAATAGACTTGGTTGGGGTTTTTTGTATTTCAAAAGAATTTCAACTTAAGTTGGAATTTGGCTTTCAAACCAAAGTCTATATCCCCAAAGGGATTGAAGTTCATGATGTTGGATCCAAGTCAAGGTTGAGGCAACTAATGAAAGGCAAAAGAATATTCATGAGCTCCCTAACAAGAATTAGAGTCTATGCATGGCTAGGCTTAGGTTGAAAGACCTTCAAGTTGTTTTATGGACTTTTTATTGAACTAATCATTGACCTTGGATTGTGACAATGGGATGACTAAGTAGAAATGATGGGATACAATGCAAAGCTAGGCTAATAACTCTTAAATCCAAGGAAGATCTTTACTTGTGATGTACATGGAAAATGGTAGCTCATCTTCCCATTGAGCTTCCAATTAAAGTGGAAGGATGTGTGGAAGAAACAAAGAGCTAGAAAAGAGGTTGGATTTATTTCGTCCAAGTGGCATCAAACCTTTGTTGTTAATACATGAAAGGGTAAGGTGAATCACAACATTCAATTAGATTGCCCTTCATGTGGCTCCTTGATGTTTCAGTTAACAAGTTTTAACAATGCTTTAGGGTTAAAAAAAATTGGGAGCTATTGTTTAGATTTTTGCATAGTTTCAAGTTGCTTGTTAGTTCTATTGGCATTTGGAAAGCCTTGAATCTAAAGTAGTGTTTGTTTAACAAAAGACTATTTAAATAACCTTAGGAAGTTTAACTTTATTTGGATTTTACTTTAGGGTGTAGTTTTATGGTCCATTTGGATTGAGAGGAATGATGTTATTTTCAATAACAATAGTGGCAAGATGTTAAGTTGGGGAAGGTTTTATGGGATGACCTTTTTGATTATGGTAACACATGTTTTAATAGATTAAATTACATCTTAAAGAAGAAGGCAAAATACTTGCATCCTTTGATAACACTTGGTGCCTTCACCATGCCATATGCACCCATAATGCTAGAAAAATAAAGTGGTGCTATCAACCACTAATGCATGGTCATTTTATTTGGTAACTAATGTTTTTGGTTGGTCAAGGTTGGGTGTCCCCTCGGTTGCCCCTTCTTCCTATAATGGTTCATTTTATGCAATGGATTCCTCCATTTGTGCCAAAAAAATAAAGCAAAGAAAAGGAGTGTGTTAGGACAATTTGCCCACAAGGTCACAATGCACAACCCATAAAACAACAAATTGTTTAGTGCCAAATTATGAATGGTTGGTTGGTGAGTCTTTTTGGGTTGCTAAAATTTGAATGTGGAAAATGAGTTGGAGGGCAAACCCATCCTTGGGTGGTACCACTAGGAAAATCACACCTCGATTTTCATGGACCCATCAAACTTTAAAAATTCATAGGTTGAAACATTTAAATAAATAATTTTGTTTTTTTTAATGAGTACATTTATTAGGTTTTATAGATTTTGAAATTTCAATAATATCAAGAATATTGGTTATGTTGATGTTCCTAATCATTTCATTTAGAAAAAGTTTCAAGAATGTAATGCTAGTTATTTTTCCTTGAACTTTTTGGTCAAGATCATAAATTTGAAACATGATTTGAAAATTTTCTTGGGAATGTTTTTTCTAATGTAAATTTGAAGTCATTTTATTTTTACTTTTTTATTAAGAAATTCATTGAGTAAGTATAATTTAGTTTTGAATTTCCAATGTCAAAGTTGTTGTTTCCTGAAGGGGCCATCTCTATAAATAATACAAAATTTTAACAATTTTCATTTTTTAATTCCAAAATAAACTTCAAGCCATATTTTATGGCATGTAGTGGATAAACATGAAAAAAATAACAATTTATAAGTGTGAAAACATTTAAAGGAAGGGGTCTAGGAAAATGATTTGGTCACTTTTGGTTCCTTAAGGAATCCCTTGAGGTGGTTTTTAGTGGTACCACCTCATCATGGCTTTGCCCTAAATTCATTTTTATACCAAAAAAATTCAAATTTGGTAAGTATTGGGTTTGAGGGAACCTTTCCATGCATTCTCTAAACTATGTCAATATGCTACAATGGATTAAACAATTTGCAAAGGTTGCACAAAAGGATTTGTAAAAGTGTATCACTTGGGTCAAAAAATCAATGAAAGGTAGACAATAGTGGAATAAGGCATGTTTGAATTATGGTCTATCCCAAGGAAATTGAATACCCCAATGAAAACAAGGTATCATTTTATTTTTGCTAAAATGTTTTAATTTCCATTTCATTTTGAAATTTTGGCACAAAATATAATCTAGCATATTTTTTTGTCATTGGAGATTTGGTAGCAAGGTTATCATTTTTAGGAAGCTATTATACTTTGTTATAACATGCAAAATACTATGAATATGACTATAAAAATGTGACCTCCTTTGACATGACACATTTCTTATATTTTTATCGATTATCTTGGCCCTATTGTATCTACTTGTGTTTTGAACTAGTCTAGGGTTATTGGTTGTTAAGTGATGCATTAAAGTTTTCCATATCCATGAATTTAAAATTCAAGAATGAAATTGAAATTGCAACTTCCTTTAATAGCCTTATGGATGACATGCAAATGTTGTTTTTGAGTTAACAGGTTTGGTTGCCAACATAAAAAGGAAGTTGTTCGGGTTTTGGATTTTTTTCTTTCCCTTTTAAAGAAATATGAAGGGAAAATAATCCATAATATGCTTTTCTTGATGTTGGACCCTAGATTTAGGAATCTTCATTTATTGTCTTCACTTTTTAACCATGAACAAATGAAGGCCATTATTGAGGAATATGATACAAAATATTTATATCTCATGTTTATGAAATGTCATCATTATTTGCACCCCTTGGTTGAATTTGAAATCAACATTGTTGACTAAAGAATTGATGAAAATTGCAATTTTGATGTTTTTGAGATGACAACTAACACAATCGAATTAACAAAGGAGCTTGTGAATAGAGAGCTTTTGATTTTCTAGCAATATCAAGTTAATGTCAAAAATATCAAATGTCCTTTTCAATGGTGATAGAAATATGAAACTTTGTTTTTCACTATTGAATTCTTGGCTTGTGAAATCTTGGGGATTGTTTAATTACAAATTATATGGAAATTAGCTTTTTCAAATTATAATATTTATTAATCTAAGGAGATGTTATTTGTAATTAAATAACTCAAACAAATTAATTTTTGTGAGAAACAAATTGGCCAAATGATCTTAAGGTTGGTTGTAAGTCCCCCTTTAATTTGGTAGAACTAATTGAAATTAATTTAGATTTAGAAGAGGAGTTAGAGGAGTTTCAAGGGACTTTTCAAAGGGATAAGTTGTGAAGATATCAATTTTAGATGAATGACAACATTGTTGCAAACTTTGTCATCAATTTTCAATATGTTTTTACTTTTTCAAATGTCAAAAAGTTTCCTTTTTAATAAATGAAAGTTTCATAGAAAACTCTACCTATTATTGCATTTGTGAAAACCGTTATGGTTGACATATAATCCATTGAGTATGATCAAAATAAGAATCCTAATACCTTGACTGGTTTTTACCAACCCAATTTTTTTCAAGAACCAATTTGCCTCTCATAACTTTGTATAGGAATTGGAACTCGTCAATTTTTTAAAAAACTGAAAACCACCCAACACTAGTTATAACCAATTTTAGTAAGTTCCGTATCTTTGAAATGCTCAACTATAGTCCAAAATTCTTGTGACCTGGATTTGTACCACCATCCTTTTGATAGAACTTAAAGAATCAAACCATAGAACTAGCCATTTGCTAGAAACAAACCTTCACAAAAAAAAAATATTGAACATAAAGTTTAAATTCTTTACATAAACAAGTTAAACTTTTTTTTGAAAAGTTGACTAGTAATTTGAACTTTTACAAGTAATTAATTGGTTTTAGTTAGTGGTAGAACTTTGTAACTGTACAATATCTAATCTTGAGGAATGTCTACAATTATCCAACCATGAGAGTGTGTAATGTGTACATGAAATCAAATGCATGATTTTCAAAGGTTCTTGAAAACTTGGACACATGTGGCATATGGTAGTTGGAATCATGGCTTTAAAATTTGAAAAACCAAGCTCAAACCTCCACGTGTACAACATAGAGAAAAAAAGGATTGGAGGTTCTCTTCAAAAGAAGGGGCTTACATTGGTTAATACCTTACCTCATAAAGTAAGTGGGTGGGATTGGAAAGGTTGATTTTCTTGAAGGATGTCCAACAACTTTGGAGTTGATTGTGTATTTAGGAAATTTCATGATCATTAGGCAAACAAATAACTCTTAATAACCAAACACTAAAAAAAATAACTTTAAAAAAAAAGGTCAAGGAATCTAAATTGTGCACAATATTAAAGATTTGCATATGCTTATACTAAACAATTTATTTTGCCTTAATAAGAAACCAAATCTATTAGGACTCTGCATCTAACTACTTTGAAAACCAAATCTGGGTTCTATCATAATTGACCTGAGTACTTAACATTGTCAAGCGAAGGTCATTTGCACACCCCTAGTAGGAAAAAAGCCTCATGAAAACCTAGAACACTAACCTCAAGTTGTGGTCACAAATAATGCTTTTGTTGAGCACAAAGAGCAGCCCAATTGGGCTTGCTTGTCAGCTGAACCCAACAAGATATCTCCAACCTCCATTGTTTCTAATGAGTTCAGCTAATGAATTGATGCAACCATCAAGACCGTCTCCATAGCTGAAGAATTTGTTGACTAGTGTCAAGTCATTTTCTTGAGTGGTAATGGAAAGCTCTGTATGGACTACCTATAACAGAAGGTTTGCATCATGGGCAAAGCCAGCTTCTGTGAGATAAATGCCAAACACTGGAAACCTGATTGTGAGCTTCCAGCACCAAACAATGGATTTGGCACAAATAGAAACAATCCAGCAGTCATTGGAGCAGACATAATCACCTCTGAGAAATTCACCCATGACATATGATGCGTAACCCTAGCTTTAGATCTACTCAACTAGCCCACAATTATCTTCAAACTGCCACAAAGTATCAAAGGAAGCACTAAGATTCCTCATCACACCAATCATTATAGATTGTCAAATCCACATCTTCGACAAATTTATCTGCCTCTAATTGGACCTCTGAATTGCTGTTGTCCATAGGTGAGCTTGAAACCTCTTGTTTCCTTGCCAGGTCAAACATCTCAGGATCTTCCTCATCATCAGCTTTGGGTGGGTCATACTCATGCAACAAACGCCGCCACTTTCGGATCTGACCATCCCAGCTACGCTTGCTGCAAACCTGTCTAATGTCAGGGGTGCAAGGATCTTGCTTTTTCCGTAAGACCCTACATGAATAGAGATACAATGAATCAGCAGTTATTACAATCTGCATCTTGAAATAAACAGGATAGTACTGTAATTAAAGCACCAGCCAGAATGCAAGAAGGAATTCAAAGCTGTTGCAGTGTAAGCTAATGGACAATCTTAATATCACTCTACATCACTACAAAGCTTCAACCTTACGAGGGCAACAGGAATGCAACTCCATTGCTATTCTAGGTTTTAGTCCACAGTATAACACTGGGATTTGCATGATGTTACCTTGGAAGAATTTCAAGGTATCGTTCATATCCGAGTGTGTTTTTACCATAGTCAATTTGCTTCTGACGCTGGCACAGTCTATGCGGATCGATTTCCATTGGCTTCTGCTGTAATGCTGTATCAAATTTGTGCAATATCAGGGTTAACACAATCAAGAACATGCTCTGGTGCACAACAATAAGCATTTGTTCCAAAGCAGTCACTCCTTGGAACCCTCAATACCAGAAGGTGCTAATGACATTCAGAAGTGCAAGAACACATCAAATGTATCCAAATCATATACTGCAGTTGTGCAGAATGCCCAGAACTTCTTCAAACCTAAAAGAGCAATGCCCACAGGAATCTAGACAAATTTGTTGGGAATCAGATATCACAAGTCCATGAAAGAAGAATGGGAAATACGTACTGCAAGGAGCAGTGACTGCAAATTTGTGGGTATAGTCCAGAGCACTCTCAGATTTTTGTTCACTCTTGGGCTGATTTCCTTTCTGCAAATGCCTTTCTCTTTCAGCCCATCGATCCCGACCTTGCTGCTTCCTTCTGTCCCCTTCTTCCTCCCTTCTGAAAGCCAGTTCCATACTACTACTACCGGCTGCCAGATTCTCAAGATCCTCTGGTTCATCATGGACAGGATGAGGACTGGTTCTGCTGCTCCTGCTCCTGTAACTCCTGCTCACAGAGAGCATGTCTGTACCTTTGCTCCCACCTCTTCTGCAATCAGCATTTGCAGGAAGTGAGTCATCATCCCTCACTGTGGAATCAGCCCTCCTCACAGATCTTCTTCCAGCAAAAGAATCCCTTCTCTCGGAAAATTTGTGTGGCCTGGTTCTACTGCCAGAGCGGCTGTAGTCATCAGTGTGCCTGTGGCTCAAACCCTGGAGCGAAAGGCATCCTTTATCAAGCTTCAACTCATCAACAACCTGCTGTCTCCTCCTATGAACCCTAGAATCCTCGTCGCTACTGAAGGACGAGCTTGCGCCACCTTCCCCGCAGTCTTGTCTACGTGCCATGTGCTTCTCCCTTGCAACCATGCTACTGCCATATATCACCCGCGGGCTGCGATTCAGGGAGGAGTTTTGTCTGGCGCTGAACGAGGCAGCGGCTGCCGCTGCCTCGTACTTCCGCTTTCCGCCTCTACTATCAACTACATCATCACCAAATTGTTGCCGTTGCTCACCTCCTCCATCCGTCTGTGATTGCCGTTGTTGCTGCTGCTGCTGCAATCCTTCCACAGAATGCAGCTGAAGCTTAGAGCTCAGAGATTCCCCAAACGCGTCTGCGCTTCTCGACCGTTGTAGCAGCAGCTCCTCCGAGCGTCTCCTAGACCTCTTGCAACGGAGTTGCCTGTCGCTTCCGTCCTCCTTCTCCTCCTCTTCCTCCTCATCAAACCCCCCCCTCAGGCGATGACAACCCGTCACCGCCGTTTCTTCCTTCAAACCCACCTTTTCACTTTCCCCGGCAACTGAGCTCTGAAACAAACACATCCTTCTGTCCCCTGCGATACTAAAATCCTCAATCGTCTCCGCATCTCAAGCACTGCGGTAAAACAACACGAGACTTGCTAAGAACCCAAAATTCAGAGCAGAAGAAACCCTAGCGCTACATAGAAAGAAGCTCAAAGCGTCGAGTAACAACAGTTCAGAAGTGCGGCTACAAACAAAAAACGAACACTTCCTTCTTCACTCCCCTAAAACATCATCACCAAACATGTTTCCACATCTGCTGAAGAAGCAGCACTTCGAACAACCACAAGAACAAACCCCAGAGCAGAAAACTAGGGCTGGGACAAAGGGGCTTATAACCGTCAGCAACAAAGAGTCTTCCTTTCAGAAGAATATACTCGAAAATACCTACCATCTGCTCCGCATCCAAAACGCTACAAAACAAGACAAGAGAGCTTCTTCCTAACAGCAGCAGCAGAAGAGTAGATGCAGAGCAGAAACCCCAGGTGCTGTGAACAAGTTCAAAATCAGCAACAAAACGAATCCGATGTATGTGACCGAATTCGGACAACATCAGATCAATAGATCAGAGAATGCAGATATCATCCTTCTACCTGATCAGAAAATCCGCGGCCTGTTTCCGCATCCCCTCCTGCGCTTGCCAAAGAATCCCGCAGAAGCTCAGTTTGCAGAGCGGATGAAGAAGCGACCAGTTAGGTTTTTCGCAAGCTGCGGGGACCCGGCAACAGTAGACTACCTGTGAATTCTCAAAAGTGCAGAGGAGGAGGATGAGGAGAACGAGAACTGCGAGAAGACAAAGGTAGATAGAAAATACGAAGCTCCGATGATGCGCTGAGATTTGGATTCAACAAAGCGCAAACCTCAAATGCTAAGATGGGAATCCGACGAAGGCGTCGCGGCGGCAGCAGCAGCTGCGCGAGAGGAGCGAAAAGCTTGTGTCCGCAGGGGATTGTGGATTTTGTGGGTTTTCAAAACACTCGCGCGCGCACTTGTGCGTGCAGAAGCGCGGGAACAAGAGCCACAGTTCCACCACAGTTGAGGAACACAATTCCCCTCCGGAATACCACAATTCCATCAGGAACGCCCCAATTCCATCAAGAACACCACAATTCCATCCCGAAGACCATAATTCCAACGCTTTTCAGGAGCTCAAATTTCCATCGGGTACACAATTCCGTCACTAACTTTTCATTCAGGAAGCACAATGCCCATCGAGAGCACAATTCCTCAACTCTTCAGGACCACAATCCCGTCTGGAACGAAATTCCGCCAATATTCAGGAGTTCATTATTGATGGAATATCCTACATGTAGAACATACCTATTCAGAAATGTGAATCAAAGAGTGGAAACGCTGGTTACACTTTGGAATAGGGCCTTTAGGTAGACATATTGCCACTTTACATAACAATTGCTTGCCCTAAAAGGATTGTCATCATGTTCCAACCCAGAACATGAGTGGAATGAGAGTCACTATAGAACATTCAACTTTCCTAGTGGAGTGACTTATTTCACTTCTAAGAAAGAACTTGCTCTGATTTCTTAGTCCTAGATGATGGCACATTGTTTGACAGAATTTGTTTCATGGCTCAACAAGAATGGCACCTCAAACATGGTTCTGCATCTTGGGGTATCAGGACTCATGGTTTCATTGAGTTTTCTGCAGTGGCATCTAATTCTGATAGCTGTAACAACCTTGGAGAAATGCCCTTGCACCTGGAGGGCACCTTCCCAGGCAGAATTTCCCACTCCAGCCTGGAGCAGGAGATTTTGTGTAAGAGAGCGCAGATATTTATGTAAGGCAATATCAGTTGTTGATGCCTTGTTTGTTACAAAGGGGAAAGCAAAGCACTGCTGTCAGTGCCTTCCACCCTTGGTTCACAGAGCAGAAAGCACTGACAGCAGTGCCTTCCCATACACATACACAGCTCTCACACTAGGACTTGCTACTCAAAAATACAAGCTCTAGTTGATTCCAGCCGGTTTTCAAATGCAGTCTCAAAAACCTTGAGTTCTATTTCTTCTGCTGTCTGCTTCATTAATTCTCTATTCTCAAAACTGCACTAAAAGACTTGGAACACTGACATAGATGCCTGGTGCAAGAGTGATACCATACTTCTAGGGGGAAAAAAGGGCTCTGCAAACACATATCCTAACTCCTCTTTATCAAATTCCCCATATACATACAAAGAAAAGTACAAAATTACTTTCTAACACTAGATGCGTACAAATTGCCGGCTGGTTTCACCCCTCTCTGCACCATATTTCACTAGCCGACCTTCAGAGAGCTCCATCTTCGTGATTGAGATGTCAAGCTGTCTCTCAAACTTCTTCATGACAAACTCTTCAGCTGCTTCACACACTGACACAACTGTCCCTTTTCGGCCCAGCCTGCCAGAGCGACCACCCCTGTGTGCATAATGTGCTCCATCTGTGGGTAACTCAAGGTTGACAGCCAGATCACAGTTGGGAACATCCAAGCCACGTGCACCCACTTCACTGGTTAACAAAACACGAAGCTTTCCATTCCTGAATGAGGTTAAAATATTGGCCCTCTCCATCTTGTTCAATTCACCGTGAAGAGTGCCTGCAGAGATGCCTCTTGCTTGCAACTTGAACTCTACATCCCTAAGCCGCCGAGAATGGTTCATGAAAACTATGACTGATCGAGCATTTAGTGCATGGATGCATTTTCTTAGGATGTCAACATGATGCCTCAAGGGTGCAATAACATAAGAATGATCCAAGTTTGGAGGTAGACTCTCTCTTGCACCCTGCAAATCAGCTGAACTTGAACTGTCACTGGAACTCTCTGATTGGTAAGGATAATTGGACCCTGGAGCCTCCACCTCAATGATAGAGGTTGCACGGATTAAGAGAGGTCGATGCCCCCAAACTGCTGCAGCTCGCAATACTGCTGGGGGCATTGTTGCTGACACCAAAACAGTTTGTCGCTCCACCCTTTTCCTTCCACTCCTAACAAAACCAAAGATGATAGTAAGACTAGATATTTTATGGAGATTGTCAAAGTATCAAAATGACAATTAAATGCTGACAAGAGGCCGGGAAAATAAACATGTACTTGAGGAAGGCAAAAATGATGAGTGATCAACATTGGAGCAGAGAAAACCAAAGAAAATCTTAAAATGTATACACCACTCCACCCTCCCAGATCTTTGATTGATAAAGACACATGCCATGGGAGGACTACATACCTTAACATTGATGGAGATGCAGAAGATGGTGATGCTGCCATTGTTGATCCTGAAGGTTCATCCAATCCTGGCCTCATATCAATAGATTCCCCGTCAACAGAACCGCGTTCCTCACTACTAGCAACTGCTGCAGCATCTCTGCGCTGACCAACATGTTCAAGTATCCGTCGCATATCCCCTCGGAACTTTATAGACAGTAACTGATCAGCCTCATCAAGGACTAAGAACTTACAGCCGTGAGTGTGCAATTTCCCTGCCCGACTGATCTCTGATATTCTTCCAGGTGTCCCAATAACAATAATAGGTTTATTTCTCTTCAATGCTTCTTCTTGTCGTTTCTGATTGGCACCCCCAATGAGTTGCTGAACAACTTTTCTGTAACTAGGTCCCAAGATCCTTTCAGCTTCTCGTACAATTTGCATCCCTAACTCTCTTGACGGAACCACTATGACAGCTTCTATCCCACTCTTGTTCACTGCATCGTCCATCATGGCCACCTCTCCTTCCTCTAACTGCCGAAGCGGACCAATCTTGGAGAGGATGGGTAGTAAGTATGCAAGCGTTTTGCCAGATCCTGTGTAAGACTGAAGTGCAGCATCATGTCCATCCAGTAAAGTGGGAATTGCTGCCACCTGTAGCACAAAAAAAAACCTTGAAACTTCAGCAAAAAAAAATGCACAGAGTTTCTCTAGAAGAAACCCTTCACTGATTATCTCTGATGTAGAAGAAAGAAAAAATACTAGCACTTGCTCTGGAAACCTGTTGCTAATTCTAAAGGAAGCACATGGTAATTCGGGGAGGCACAAACTGCAGTGGGAAATATTCTCACCTGAACGTCTGTAGGCACTTCCAGCCTCTCCTCCTTGAGCCTCTGCAAAACCCTACTGGAGAGCTCCAGCGCCCCGAACTTCTTCTCCGCGAATGGGAACGATTTGGTGTCAATGGGCGTAGGTCTCACGGCCGCTCTGCACCTCAGCTTCTCACGGTATCGAGCCGCCTTCTCGACCACATCATCGAGCCTGTTGAGGGACAAACTGGTACTAGTACTAGTAGCAGCATCGTGCACAAAAGGCTTGGAGAGGGTGAGGGAAAAGCAGAAGAAGAGAGAGCGAGATGGCGCCACCAAGAGTTGCGTCAAGGTTGAATGCGTACAGAGATTCAGCGAGGAACTAGCCCCGCGCATGGGCAGAAGCATCAACGCCATTGTCCCCTAAGAATTCGTGCTGCAACGAAACATATCCGCCAATTACAACAACAACAAAAACACAGACTCCATCGCCAAAGTTTCAACAGGCTCATGCACACAGACCTTGCAAGGATGAGAATTAGGGTTAGGGTTTACAAACGAGAAATTAAAATTTCAGTGTTTTTTTCAAGGATTTTCTGATGTAGCTAAAGTGCAGAAAAAATACATTTAGCCAAATTTGGCATACTAGATATGAAAGTAGGAAAAAAAAGAATCCTTCTATATTCTTGGCTACCTACTGGCGATTTTATTTTTATTTTTTCCTTTGAAATCTGGTGAATTTGGGCTTTTTTTTTTTCCATGAAAATCCTTTGCAATGGTGAAAAATCGTATTTTTCAGGCCAAAATTTGGCAAAATTTCATCAGTAGAAATGACATTATTACACTAACATGAATTATCCACTTGTTTGAAAAGTACTTATTTTGCAGTATTTTTATTTTTATTTTTTTTCCAGAGTGTGGAGCATGGAGGGTTTTTATTTTTATTTTTTTCAATTTTGCAATGTAGCCAAATTGGCTATTACGCACAAGAATATTTTGGCCAAATTCGGCTATAGACTGGATCTGAAAGTAGAAAATTTCAAGAATTAATATATTTTGGTCCTTTTGCTGCAACCTGTTGTATAAATTTGGCAATTTAAATTTGAATTTTTTTTGGAAATTCGGCACAAAAATCTTTCAAATGTGTCAAAATAATATGTTTCAGGTATTTAAATGTGGAAATTCATCAAAATATATAAGAACTCTCATGGAGTATGGCAAGATGGTTGCCCTCAAAGTGCATGGTGGAGCTTATTTTGGTATAAGGTAACTTGGGCTTCGTGTTGCTATGCACTACTAGGACAATGATTTTATGAAAAAGATGAGTTAATTTTGTAAACATTAAGTTTGATTTGAATGATCTAATATTGAATGAATTTGCATAATGTAACTTGAATTGAATGCAACTCAATTGAATTCAAAAATTTAAATTTGAATTGAAATGAATTGAACCAAATACAATATTCTTTTCTTTTGGATTTAACATGGTTAGTGTTCTCTTTGAAATTTGAGTTGAATTTGGTTGAATTGAATTGAATTGAAACCAATTTGAACTGGATTGAATTCAACCCAATTTGAATTGAATTTCTTTCGTAACAAAGTTGAGTTGAATTCAACAAATTATAAAAATTTGATTATGAGAAAGCACATGTTAATTTGTATTTTCATATTCATTTAGGTGGGTTGGTGAAGAGGAGTGAGACGATTCGCTAGTTATGGAATGTTTTCATGATTGTCAAGTGGACAATGTCCATAATTTTCATGGTGACAAAATGAATGGATGAAAGATGAAGAAACCTAAAAACATAGAGCTCTTTTGGTGGGTCATTTTCAAGAGGAAGAAGACTAAAAGGAAATTAAGTTTCCTTCTTTCCATGTTGTTTTGTTTGTTATGTTTATGTTTATCAAGTTGTGATGACAATGGTTGCAATGTTGAATGGCGATGGAGCTTTTGTTGGGTTGTTAAGACCTCGTGTGTGTTGTGCTTAGTTAATATTTACCTCTTGTCGAACTTTGCTTATGATGGAGACAAAAAATGGGAAAACAATGATTGGATGGTCAAATTCTGGAGAGGCGCATTTGAAGATTTTCAGCAAGGATTTAAAGGTGTAGTGGTAGAATTGTCAAGGCATCAAGAGTGCGGATCATGAAGTTAAATCTTTGTTTATTGCTTTGTTTTTTTTTGTTTTTGGAGTTGGTGAAGGTAGTGTGTGAAATGAATGTTCAATTATCCTCCACTGTCATTTTGTTTGATTTCTTCCAAATTTTCACTAGGTGTGGAGAAATAAAATAAGGTTTAACACTAAGTCACTTGGAATAAGGTTCATATGGAAATGATGATAAACACTGGGGGATTTGAAGGAACTAGTTTGTGAATAACATTCTTTTCTTCAAGTTTGGTATATTTGAAGAAATTAGGCACTTATGTGGTGTTGTAGAAGAATGGTTGTAGAGGTGAGCACCTAATTGCATGGGCATTTTAGTTGAATTCTATTTTTTTGGATATCATGGGTGTACTAAGAGCACAAATCTTTCAAATTCAACTTTTTAAAGAAATTGTGTCACTTGGCAAAACTTTTAGATGTGGGTAGCATATTGTGGATTTGTGGTTTTGTCCTTGTGTTTTACGGTGGGATTTGTGATTTGAAGGTTTGGGATTGAAATGCCATGAAAAAAACCATGATGGTTCTAGTATATGAATCTAGAGCAATCTAATCCAAATATGAACTAATAGATGTAATGTTTATGACATTGATTTGTTTAGATTTACTATTTATGTTAATGTAACAAGAATTGTCATTCATTTTAACCATGCATCCTATTTGGTGTTGAAATGTGAAATTCATAAACTTTTGTTTATTAACAATTTTTTTTTTGTAGGCTACACCTATACATGTTTCACCTAAAGTAGTTATAATTATCATCATCACTAAAATATTTAATGAATAAATATTAGGCTACATTATATATATATATATATAAAACATTTATGAATTAGTTTTTTTCCCAATGATGTTTATTTCGTTTTTAAAAATGTATTCATCATTATTTAACATTTAAATTGTCTAATTTTGCATTTGAAATTATTGGTAATAGTTCAACTTAAAATATGGCCATAAAAATAATTTTACATGTTTGAATAAAAGTTGGAAATCAAGTTTTGTAATGTTTGAATTTGGTGATGAATGTTTTGACCATGATTAAAACAAGGTATCCATAAAAAAAACTAAAAAAAATCATCAGATCAATTGGGGGAAATTGAACCTTGACAAAAAGGGTCTTACCCGTTGGTGCGAGGGAATTTTACACCCATACAACTATTATAAACCCACCCAACTTTCGAATGGCCAACAATAATACCCAAAATAACTTAGTCATATACAAAACAATGTAATCTATCATCATGTTAAAATATTGATGCTAAAAATTCAAAATAAGAAAATTTACCATTTGTAATTTACTTGATATTTAAATGTAGTTTCTTTCCACAATACAATTGCATCTTTGTTTGGGAAAGTGGTCAAGGTCAAAATATTTTGAAAAAATATCCTAACACATAAATTTAAAGTTTGTAGTTATTCAATTTTGTAACATGTTAATTTACATGTAGATAGGTAAGTTAATGATTTAAGTAATTGGGTAAGTAGCTTACATAAGTAGGTAGGTACACTAAGTATGTGAGTAGGTAACCTAGGTTGGTACGGAGATAAGTTCAATTCATAGGTGGGCAATTAGCTTAGGCAAATCCAAAACCAAGGTATGTAGACCTATTAAGGAGGCACAAGGTTTCTATGTGCAAATTTTAAAAATAAACCATGGTCAGAATTTTGGAAACGTTCCTCTAATTTTGACGTTTGGATTTGAATTTGGGGGGAACTTTAAGAATAGCTACAAAATGGAAGTGATATCAGGAAGGGAAAACTTACCACCACCTTACTAAGATTTCCATTAATCAAGTAGTTAAGGGAAGAAATCCATGTATGATAAGCATAGTAGAAGGGTCTATTGTATGATCCTTTTATAATCTTTGATACCTTCTACTTGGCCTATTAGCCTTGTGATAGTACTTGAAATCCTAGTATGGGTTTTAATGGTTTTTGAAAAGGTCCATGTGATAAGATTAGGTAGGGGCTAAGGTTTTAGGTTTAGTTACGGTTTAATGCTTTTAAGTTCTACATCCTAGGTTTAATATGTAAGGGCATGTCCTATGGCAACACTAAAACAACCTTTACAAAAATGTGTTGTGATGTTCCTTATGTTGTTCCTTATGTTATTCTTTGGAACAAGTTGGGGGACATTCCAAGAGCTTTGAGAACCCATTTGGAAGTTAAGGGAACACCATGAGAATCTCTTAAAAATTTGGTGGAAACATTTTGGAAACATGAATATTGAAAAAAATCAAAACTAAGAAATAAAATTTAGAATTGTCCCCAAATTAAAACCAAGAATCAATTTCAACCAAAACTACATGTCTTTATAAAGGTTGGACCTATCAAACCTAGAACTGTTGGTCAAGAAAATTTAACCTGACCCAAGAAACAACATGTTTTAATTTTTGAAAATATTTTTAAAACTTAAAATCAAAGGATCTTCTTTTAAACTAACTTATAAAAAATAATAAATGAAAATAAAAATAACTCTAAACCTTGACCCAATGATTTTTGGAATTTTTTTTTCCAAAAACCAATCAACACTAATTTACAACATAGTCAAAATTGATTTCATATTAATCCATTATGGCAAGTTATTTCCAGTTGAATTTGACAAGATTAATGATTTGATGATGAAACCCTACCAATCATAAATAAATCAAAGCACTAAAAAAAAGGGCAAAAACAAAGAACAAAAAAGGAAGGACCCATGTCCAAGAAAACAAAAGAACCACCAAAAAAGGCAAACCACTAAAGAACATCAAGTTCTTAAACCTTTTCTTGTCACGAAAAGCATATAAAATAATGAAAGGGGATGACCCCATAAAAAACACCTAGCTTAGAAAAACCCTCACCAATCACAACAACACATTTCAAAATAAAGATCGCATGGGCACCTTGTAACACCATTGACACCTTCTGCCTATAAAATGCGCAAAACTAAAAGAGAAAGGCTTCTAGTGCCCTTCACTACCCATGCCATGTTGGCACATCGATGAAAAAACCCATCCACTTGCTAGTGTAAACATTCAAAAACCTTTATAATTACAAGGAGAAACATGTCCATCGGGAATAGATTGCAATAAAGACCATCCTTTGCCTAAACCGCAACTATTGTTTGGCTAGTTACAAATGTCGTGTGGCACCCAAAGACTAAAGGATGAGAATGACCCAACCCAGTGCGTAATGCGATGGAAAAAACATGTGAAAATAGGTGGAAGAAAAGAATGATTGGGTGGATTAACAACCAAGTGCCAACATTTAACCATGCACATGACCTCAAACATATTTGATGTGAATCGGATGGTAAATTAGAAAGGATGCTAGTAAAGGAATGGTCATGCAATCCTTCTGAAATATTCTCTTAAAGGCAATTTGCACCTTTCTCAACTAATTGTTCAAAAGGGGGGACACATGTTATAGCCCTTGGGGGGAAAAGCTTTCGCGCTAATTTCAAATGCGCTTGGAAAGGGAGTGGCCTTGAGTTGTTCGCATTAATCGCTCCAACAAAAATGAACAAAAATCCAACAAAAACCTAGAAGCTATGACAGGGGCTACTAAGGCTCAATTCCATAGATAGGCAATTGGAACAATGACCTCCAAAAAAAACAACCCTACGCCCCAACTAAAAATGGGAAGAGCCACCCACCAACCGACTAGAAGGGCCTTGGGGCACTCTGATGAGCTTGGACCCAAAAGTCTCTCAAACATTCCCATAAGGATGGAATTAAAAATGATGAACTTACTTTGAAAACTTGGAAGAGGGGGAAAACAATGAAACAAAAAGGAAGGCCTCTAGGCAAAACATCAAGAAAGGATACCAAAAGCCACCTGGACATCCCTTAACCTCAGGAACACATTTGCATGTTAAACGTCTTCAACTAAAACCTTTTGCAAAAAAGATGAAATGAAGGAGGTAGAGCCAAAAGGGACACCAAGGATCATGATGCCATCAAGGGGCAAGGTCATAAAACTTAGTAGGCGGGATAAACCCAAGAGGTAAGCCAAATGAAACCCAAGCCGAGCACTTGCAAGGTTGAACAGACAACCCCACAAAAGCCAACTAAAAAACAAAATGATCAAAGACGAAGGAGATAACATGGGCAAGGCCAAGGATATGGCTTTCATTAGCCAAGGAAGGGAAAACCCCCGAAGAAAAATGCAAATTAGTGCGAAAATGAACTAGGGCAAAAGGAGGTCTTGTAAGCAAGTTGCCTTGGTGGGTGCCCACAAAAAAAAGAATGACAAACAAAACCCTTAATGAATAATGATGATTGAAGACAAAGCCCTTTGATCAATCATTTGATGATTATCAAAGTAACATGGTCTTAATAAGCACTTGTGCATGTGCCTATATGTGTTTTGCTTGTGAAATAACTTTAGTTTTCACATGAAGTATCTTGAATTCTAAACCCTAAACCTTGAACCCTTTTGTTTGGGAAGGGAAGTCACCTTGATTAGATGAATGGAAAAATGAATTGATTTAAAAATATATGATTACATTGTAAAAAACCTTAACTTGCATTTTTTTATATTGGTAATAAGTTAATTCATTATTGAAAGTTCTCTTGTTTTCAATAGACCTTAACATTTGCATCATTGTAATCTTGGCCAATTGAATGTAGTCATTTAGTTTATGAGTCAAAATGGAAGCATTACCAATTTTAAGCCATAATCTAAAAACTAAATTTGATTTTGATTTTTCAACTATCACATCCTACCTATTACGGACAATCATCAATTTGAAAAATGATGCTTAAAAATCAAATAATTGTGAGTGCATGAAAGCTATAAAACATAGCTACCTCCCTATTCTTATGAACAATTTAACATGTAGCTTTGATAACATTTAAATGTAAAATGAAAGAATTAAGTTTAATTGCAAAATTTATCCAATGCTTTGTGTACACCACACCAAGGGCATTCATGAATTCATGTTTAGGAAGTCAATTATGTAGTTCCAAAATCTAGATTGTTTTAATCCATGCAATTTTCATTTGAACAAACATAAAAGTTTCAATAGCATGGTCAAAATAGTCATGACATGTTTCAAAAACTCAACATGAAGATCCAATAAGTCTTAGTGTTCCTCAATAATTTCAACCTTTTGGTTTTTGGGGCCTATAATTATTATTTTTAGCAAAACTACTGTTATGTAATATTATTTTTTAAATAACAATAAATTTCATTATTTATATTGAAGGATCCACAAGTGTATTCACAATATATATTGGTATAATAGGGCCATTGTTTCATTTTGACTACATTAATTTTAAGGTTTCATTAGTCATTAAAAAATCAATTTTAATAAAATTTAAAATATGGTTCATCTAGTTATGCTTGTCATTTTCCATATGAATGTGATTACTTGTCAAAAGTTCAATTTACCACACATTTATCACATCTTTGTTAAAAAAACTCATTTTTTGAGATGAAAAATTTCAAAATTAATCACATGGTATCTAAACATGATTCAAAAAATGTGGAATGACATGGTTCAATATACCTTTAACTTTCAGGTGCAACCACAATCCAACAAGCCAAAACAGGTGTCAAACTACCAAAAAAAAAGTCAAAATAGGATAAATATATATGTTTTTCCATTTAAAACCATGGCAATCATGGCAAATTATTGTTTTTTCATTCATATGAATGTCAAGGAATTCAAACCAAAAATCCATTTGATGAAATTTTAAGTTTAAGCTTTGATTTAAGACCTCTAAAAATGAACACTTATGGCATTAGATAAGAGTCAATTTTGCAAAGGATTATGAAAAAGATTCATATAATAAAAAAAATTGATGAGAAAAAAAACTAAATGGATAAAAACTTATAAGGCACATTGAAAAACATTTATACCTTTAAATATGTGGAATTCTAAAACTTTAAAATTTCAAAAAACTTTCCAAAATTGTCAAAAATTTTACAACTTCAAAAGTCCTTTGCCACACATAAATGGGGTAAATGTACATGATGTTTTATAAAAATTTGTAGTTTATTATATTAGAAAACATAAAAATGTTTAAAATTTTTTTTGCTAATGATTTGAAATTATTAGCATTTAAAAAGATGAAACATTGAATTTACAAGGAATCATGACACTTTCAAAAATTCATATTTATTCAAAACTGATGAAGAAAAAACATGTCATGTACTTAGACAACTATAACATTTATTATAACAAGTTGCAAAAAAAAAGTTTCAAAATTTATTCATAGGAAAAATGTTTTTTTGGGAAAAAAGATATATAATCCTTTTGTAAAGTAATAATGTTGGCTTGTTGTATCTTGTTTGCACCCTTTCATAAAAATTAAAAATCATTTAAATTATTTTCGATGTATATTTTTGTTTTTGAATACACACTCATGTGCACACATTCCAAAGTTAGTAAGACTCATATGTGATGTGAATATTTCATGACATAAACATGCACATTTATCCATTATTGGTTGTGAATGGTTATAATCGCATCCACCCTCATTGAATTGAAATGAAATTAATTTCTTGCACAATAGATCTAGTGCTAGGTAAAACAATTTCATGCATTAACTCAACCATTCACATCCATTTATTACTTATTTGTTCAATGTTTCTTTGGGTTGTTCTTAACCTTCAAAATGTAGAAGAACTCTTTCCAAGCTTCATATTCTATTGTAGGACAACCATGTTTAAGAGGCGGAACAAAAAAACAAATCGAATTAAATTTTTCATAAATCCAAAATGAAAACCAAATTGCATAAAATTCTTAACAATCTTTTTGGATTTGCCAAGGCAAATATTTTCATTCTTGTTGTGCACCAAATGTTTGTCATAATACAAATCCTAATTGCATAATCCATGGTAGTAACAATAGTTTTTTCCCTTCTTAACACGATTTTGCAATCTATCCAACTTACAAACATTTAATTTCGATGATATTGAAGTTCAAATAACAAGTGACAACATTTGTAAATTTGCAAAACTTCGTTACTCCAAATTCTTGAGCTTGCATTTGTAATAAATGTCAAATTAAGGATTGAGTCTAAATGGCATTTTACAATTGCCATTTCATTGTGTAATCTTTAAACATCAAGGCGGACGAATTTCGTCCACTTTTCAATGTTATTTTGTCTTTATTTGACATTTAAGAATAAGCTCAATTGCAATCACAAGCATCATTCAATGTTTGATATCACAGCAAACATCAAAACAATTAATACACATATCAACAAAACTAAACACATGACCGCACTTGGTGTTTAAAGCTTGTAACTAACATCATTTTAACATTAACAAAATGCCACGTATCATATTTTTAACATTACAAGTAACCTTCTTAACATTTAAAATACCTATCCATAAATGATGTTCAATGGTAACTTAATATTTAGTTATTTTCTTTGAGTTTCCAAACTGGTCCACAAGTATGAAGGTCATCTTCCCCTTTTTTCCCCCTTCCTTAAATTATTATTATCATTGTTTTCCATTGTAACCTCTTGTGAAAATGTTTTTATTTTTCATGTTTGTTTTCTTGTTTTTCATTGTGTTGCTTTTCATTTTGTTTTTCTTTTCTCACTAAAGTTTCATATTTACATTCCAAATTCCTAGGTTACATTTCACCTTGTAATGAATTCAATAGAATAATATAATAGGACAAGCCTTGCACAATTTTACACATAAAAATAAAAGACATAGAGAAATGAAAAAAGAAAAAGGTGAGGAGATAATGGGAAAAGACAAAGAGATGGAGAAAGAAGTAAAGGCAAGGAAAGAAAAGGATGGAGAGAGAAACAACGGTGAAGAGAAAGGGAGATTCAAAAAGAAAGAAAGAAAATAGAAAAAGAGTATACATAAGAATGCCACATTTAACATTAAGTTAGTTTGTCATTTTGTGAGACTTAGTTAACATCGATGTTTGACTCTAAAATCTACTTATTTCGAGGATTTAGTATTAATTAATATTGAATATTCATATTATCTTAACATTAACTAATGTGACCTATGTCGTTGGCCCAAGTGTGAACCCATTACAAAATAGGGAAACTCTACATGTGAACATTGTTTTGCATTGTATGTATCGATTTTTTGAATAGCAAAATATGAAAGGAAATCACGCTCCTTTTGATCTTTCCAACAACACCAAAGGCACATTCCAATTCCTCTGCAAGGAAATCATGCTTGAATTGAATGATAAGCCTTCAAGTGTTACCACATTCTCAACTGATTTTTCCTTCCAAAACCTGGTTTTTGGAATTTATTTGAATTTTCAGCAGCAGAAATCACTTAAAAATCAATATCTCCCACATTTTGAATCCAAAGCTTACCAAATAAATTTCATTAAATCCTGCTCATCAAGATCTTTCCAATTACGCCAAAAGGCACTTCCAATTCCTCTGAAAATTTTAGCTACGATTTAATTTAATTTTCAATGAAAAAATCATTCAATATTCAAAAACTTTTGTATCGCAAGTCCAAATGCCATGGAAACAAGCCCATGCACGCCTCCTTGTCAAGAGCTTTCCAACGATCTGAAGCATCCTGGTTTGATGAATCTCATAACTACAAACCGAAACAAAACAAAACAACCTACCTTCCTTCATAGATAGATGTCAAGTCAAACTTCACCTAAGATTTAATGTTACTTAACATTTTAAGTGTGAACTGGTGCTTAATTTTACCATTCTTAACACTAACCTAACATCAAAATTAACATCACATGTGGTCAAGCCTTTCACCACCCTATCTGTATATAGCCATTTGGCGAAAAATTTGCCAAACTAAAGAACATTGCTTTGCAGCCTAGCAAATGGCTGTTTGCCCATAAAAAGCTTTGGCCTAGTTACACCGATCAGCTCTCTCCATTGGTCTTTGGGATGGATTGTTAAGGTTTTAAACCCTGTCTACATGGAGACAAGGTTACAGTATTAGTGTACTGAAATGTAGAGTGTGTTGAAAAACCTCTATACATTGGAGGGCTTGTGTGTAGGTGTGAAAGAACAAATGTTACGAGCATTAAAACTTCTGGATTTGGTGGTTTGAATTTTTTTCCTTAGTTATCTTGAATGAACTAGCACTTAGTTAAATGTATGTAATAGGGTTTGGTAGGTTTGTGAGAAGTTTAGAGAGCCAATTGAAATGGTAGAAGGGGACCATTATTTCCAATGTTTAGCAGAATAGAGAATAGAGTTGTATTTAGGGCTGAAGATTTTTTTTCTTTTTTCTTTTTAGGCCAATGGGATTGTTGGATTTATTGATTTAAAATTTGTTGGCCTTGCCTTGATAGGCAAAGATATTGTGTTTAGATTCATAATAGAATATAGTAGCTTAATAGATTTTCGCCTCTATGTAGTAGGTCTATTTTTATATGAGGATTTTTGAAAGATGATATATTTTGGCTTGTGTTGAATACTTGAAATTAGTTATAGAGTTATGATATCTTGAAGGATTTTGGTTTCTTTTAGAGGATTTTTTTTTGAAGATAATATAATTTTTGCATGGTGAAATATTTGAATTTCCACAATTCTTCTTTTGCCTTAAGATACTTTTTAATGTAATGGCAAAGGCCATAGTGTGACACACCCCTTATTTCCTTGAGATAACTTGAGAGTGAGCTAACAATTCAAATGAGGTTCTTGCACACATGACTTGTACAGTTTGTTTCGTGACCCCCAATAGTCCCCTACTATTTGGTCCTTAGGCTGTCTATCAGGTGCTCATAATGATTGGTCCAGATGGTTTGCTATTAGTAGTTCCCCACCTATTTGCTGTCCCAATTTCAGTTTTATTGGTGGGGTTGCAAAAAAGTAAACAACTAACCTGGGATGTGAAAAATACTTTTGCAGGGTCACATACTGAGCACTGCTGGAGATGCTTTTGCAAGCATAATAATGCCCACGTTCAGTAATCCCAATGAGCCAAAATTGCCCCTTCCCCCCCCACACCAATTGCCAAAAATTAAAAAAAGGCTTCACAGCAACAGTTCTTATGGTACCTACTACCCATCAGCTTTTTTCTTATTGGAGAAATAAAAACTGAAAAAATTCAAAAAATGAGATGCCTTTGGAGGGTATCAATTGCCAAAATTGAGAAATAATGAGTAAAATCACCAGATTTTTATATGTGGGCTATCAGTGTGTAGCCATAAATAGTGAAGGATTTGTATTCCATAAGTCATTTATAGCCAGATTTGATTAAATCTTCCTAGGGATGATCGTCACTTTGTTTACATCTTCCTAGGGATGATCATCACTTTTTTTTTACAACTTCCTATGGATGAACACCAACCACTTAGGCTACACAAAAAAAAAATTCCTAGAAAGAACATGGGTATGTAGGGAAGAGGATATCCATGCACCTTTCAAGTTGCTTATTATTATGGTGCACTAAGTACCTATGAGGTGTGTCTTCATGGTCTTTTCTTTCCCACCTTACCCTCATTTGACAAGTGGAAAAAGCTTTGGAGAAAGCCCGGACATCATGGCCCTTCTAGAGTGTAAAAGAAATACTTTATAGTGTGACTCAGGGTCTTTAAAGAAATAATAGAGAATGGCATTTCTCCCCACCCACATCAAAAGATCCCATAACTACCTACCAACCCATTTTAACCTCTTGTTCTTTAGGCGTGGGAAAGCTCATACCTACCTACGTACCTACCTTCACTTGTGGGTTCCATTTCATGCATTTTATGGTCACTCACCTCAACTATATTCATTGTAACCAACTATATTCATTGTAACCGGCGTTCTTGAGCTAATTACTTGATATAATTGATTGTATGCGAGCTCCGAATTTAATCCCTAAACATCAGATGATCCAGAAATGCACTAAAAGGAGGACCAAATTGGTTTACCCTAACAATTAGGGTTAAAGCTTATGGGACACAAAAGGCTAAGGTGAACTAGCAGCACCCATGTTGGCACCTCCAGCTTTTTTGATGGAGGCTTCTTAGTGGCCATATATTGAGCTCAAAAAGTTAGGTTTGAACTCAAAGATCCTGATTTACTCTAAGCATTGGGATATTTATATTATTTAGAAATGATTTAAGTGGATTTTGGGGACATTTACCATGGTACGATGATTGACCGTGGGTGCCAGTTCATCACTCAAGGTGGACAAAGAAGAAAGTGAGTTATGAGGTTCAGCCAGCCCAGTGACAAGGAAAAAGGTACCACTCAAGGTGGACAAAAAAGAAAGTGAGTTATGAGGCTCAGCCAGCCTAGTGACAAAGAAAAAGGTACCACTCAAGGTGGACAAAGAAGAAAGTGAGTTATGAGGTTCAGCCAGCCCAGTGACAGGAAAAAGGTACCAATAGAGAGATTAAAAAAAAAAACTGTCGGAAAATTCCAGTGATGAGTAATTGGAACTGGTATATGGGGGATTTTTTTTTTTTGGAATTCTTCCTATGGTCATCCATGGACCATTCCAAAGACAATTTTTAAAAAATGATTACCTCATTTTCAAACTTATCTATTTTTATTTCTTTCTTAATAAGAACTTTTTTTTTCCTATTAAATTTCATAATAATAACTATTTCTCACATTTTTAAATAAATATTATAATTATCCATTTTATAATTATCTCACTCTTTTTCCCTATCCACCAACATGGATATGAAAAAACAAAAATTAACATGTATCTTTTCATGTCCATGAAATATATATATATATATTAATTTAAATTAAATTAAACATTGACATAAATAATAGTTCAGCACTCATAGGGTAGTTTAGCCACTTGTCTTGTTTTCGTTTGAAATTTGGAGGGGGGCAGCAACGGACAGCTAAAAATTAAACCACGTGGAGCAATTGTCCTTAACAATGTAGGACCCAACTGAGCTTTAAAATAGGTACCTACCAAGTGACCAATACCACCTATGCCATAATTCATAAAAACACTTACCTATTTAAATCCACTTAAAAAACAAAAAAATTAGTTCAGATTTTTTTTTTCCTTAGTGTAAAATTCAACTAAATTTGCTAAGTTTTTGCAAAAATTTGACAATTACTTTGCTAGCCAAATTTGGCTCATTCCTCTTGATCAATTGATCGCCATTCCACCTGACACCTACTTGACAAAATTGGAAAAAAAAAAAAAATTGAAAAAAAAAAACCCCCGCTGAACTCAACATACCTTTAATAAATTTTTTTTTGAAAAATTGAAAAATTGCAGTGTAGTTGTGTACAGTTTTTTTTTTTTTTTTTCCTGGCGAAATTTCACTATTTTCTGACAAAGAAATTGGGATTTGTTTCGGAATTTTTCTTTTGGTAGTGAAATTTTCTAATTTTTTAATTAAATTTCACAAAAATCTGGATATGAAAAAAATGGAAAAAAAACACTGGTTGTGTGTACTAGTAGGTAGGTGGGTAGGTAGGTAGGTAGGTGGGTGGGTGGGTAGGTAAGTAGGTAGGTATTGTAGTGTGTTGGTTTTTTGTGTTGCGGCCGAGCTGCTTTTCGTGTGTGGAGCGCATGTTTGTTGTTGTTCTGGAGGCACTTCTCTTCTCTTCTGGATCGCGTTTCCTGCGCTGTTTCCGCTCCAATTTCTCGTCGTCTTCAATTGTTCTGATTTCACACAAATTTTTTGCATTGCTGTCTTTTTCTCTATAGAATGGGTTGTTGATGTTTTGTCAACAAACAAACAGTTCCTGGTCTTTCTCAAACAAGAAAGAAAGAAAGAAAGAAAACAAAAGTCGAAGATCGAGAACAGAGTGTGTCTGTCATTGCTTTGTTTGTTTTGCGGCTTTGATGAAGCTGCTTCTTCCAGCTGCTGCTGCTGCTGCTACTTTCAGTCTTTGGGTAATCAAAATCTGTTGTTGGAGATTTTGTTGAGGTTTTTTTTTCTGGGTTCTGCAGTAACTCACGAAGGGTTGTCTAACGTGGATCTCTGAATTTTGCAACAACAACTACACAACTTGTTGGAGGTTTTGTTGATATCTGTTGTTCTTGTTGAATGCTCTTCCTCCTCCTCCTCCTTGACAGCTGCGAGGAGGAACGGATTGAAGCTGGAAGATGGAGGAAGATGGCCCAGTTAAGCTCTCACGCCCATTGCTAAATTACTCCACCACATCTTCTTATGAGGACCAGTCGCTGGGTCGTTCGCGGACAGGCAATCATGGGGTACTGGCAGCAGCAGCAGCGTCGCATGGCGGACTCAGCTACGCTCGGGCGCGTTCGCTTCTCAGAAAGCGAGACTTGCAGCACACCGAGGAGGCAGCTGCGTCACTCTTGTGGAAAGCATTCATGTGGCCCATCACGAAGGTGAGAGAGCTTGAGAAGTTCAAGAGCCCTGTGGTATTGCCGCTCAAAGCAGGTCTTGCAGCTCTGGTTGCCGGATTGCTCTGTTTCGCTCCTGGCTTCCTCCGTCCCTTGAACAAGAATGGTGTGTGGGCTGTCATTACTGCTGACATAGTCCTCGAAATGAATGTCGGCTTAACCTTCAGCAAAGGTTCGGGAAAAAAAAAAACCCATTTCTAAATTTAGGTCGACAAACAGTAGCAGGAGCCACAATGCTTGGTTTTTCATTGTAATCAGTGCTTAATTTTTCACGTTTTAGTCTCAAAAATTGTACTTAGATTGCAAGTCTTTGAAATATCTTTGCATCATACCTTTTCTTATATATTATGAAAACATGTGGACACCACCTAAAAGCTTGCTTGAGAACATTCCAAATCAATTTTAATCCACTGAAACAAGAAGTTTTGTTTCAACCCTAATGTTGAAACTGCAATTGCATTCATGTTGGCTTGATTGCTTCAGCATGATCATTCAAGCTTCTCTTTTTCTTGAGCAATTTTCTTTCAGCTTCAGAAAGACAAAGTTCAAGTGTTTTTTTCCCTTATTTGCTCTCTCAATCTCAAGGACCTTGAGAAGGGAAGAAGTTGATGGGTGTTTTTGCAAAAAATACTGTGTTGTCAGGTCTAAATCGTACGGTGGGAACATCACTTGCGGCTGCACTTGCCTTGGTCGTTGACATCATTGGAAGCTTCTTGGGCAAAAATGAGAACTACTTTCTTCTGATCTGCACATTTCTTGGAGGTGCACTGCCAACCATCTTCAAGTTCCGGCAACCGTTCAAAGATCGATGGAATTATGCTGTAGTCATGTCTATGATCACCTTCCATCTTCTAATCCTCAATCAAAGTGATCGGCATTCAAAAGTTAGACTACCCATGATTCGAATTGCCACTATTGCGATTGGATTTGTCATTGCAACTTTCATCAATGTTTTGCTCTTGCCAAATTTTGCTGGTAATAATGTCAACAATCTGCTTGCCACCAACTTTGAGCGAGCTGGCAATGTGGTGGAGAGGTGTGTTGGGGAGTATTGTAAAGGCACTGTGCTGGATGAACTTCCTGAGGTCTTGACCCATGTTGCAACCGATGATTTACACTCATGCTTTCATGAAATTGTGGCAGCGGACTCTGAGTTGGAGAAGCTTGTCAGTGCCAAATTTTATACTTCAGCCCCTTTTCTTTTCTTTTTCTCACTGTTTATACTGAGAACTGAAAATCTGCTTTTGTGCTGTGCAGAAGCATAGCCCTAGGTAGTAGTGGGAAGTTCACAATCTTTGCAGCTGAGAGTAAAAGATCTTCTTGAACTAAACTTCATTGTCTGTGTTGGGAGTGTATTTGCAGTTGAAGGCAGCCAAATTTGAGCCCCCGCATGGCAAGTTCTTCTTCAGATACCCGTGGCATATTTATGACGACGTGTCTGAAAATCTTCGGTTTGCTTTCTATGATGTGGTGGCACTGGATGCATGTCTACGTGCTGAGATCCAAGCTCCTTTGAATCTGCGTGGTATGTTCAGAATGGAGTTTCTGGCTCTTGGCAAAGAATGTGCAGAGTGAGTTCTTGCTCTCTCTCTCTCTCTCTCTCTCATGTGCACTTGACAAGGCAGTGTCAAAAGCAAAGTCTTCTGGGTGTAGTCTGTGAAAATCAGAAATGAACCATAGCAGTCAACCATAGAAGCTGAGTAACAACACATAGTAACCAGATTCAAGCATGATCTACATTGCAAAAACAGTGAAGAATTCTAGACAACTGCAGCAGCAGGAGTGCCATAGTTATTGCCTCCCTTGAGCCCTGACCTGTTATTGCCAGCTCCCATGTTTTCTGTAGCAATGCCAGCATGAAGTGACAGCAGATACAACAGCTCAAAGAAGGACAAAATGATCATCAACGCTTCCAATGTTTTCTGCAAAACACCAAAACCAGCCCCACACACAGTGTGTTTTCAATCTCTCAGTGTGTGAAATGACAAGTTTCAAAGCAACTTAGAAACTTATCACTGCTGCACAATGCATAACACCACATGGTCCAGGTTTTTGTTGGTCATGGAGTGTCTGTGGTTCCAGTTCCAGAACTTAAAAACAACTGGACCATGTGAAGCAGCATTTTGTGTCTTGGTGGGGATGTGTAGAGTCTTTCGAGCACTAGGAAAGATGATGCGCAACATGGAACGTGTTGATAGCCAGCACATCCTGGAGAGGGCAGAAGAGGTGGCCATATTGCTGCAACATAACATTGCAAAGTACTCTGACGTCTTGCTACAAGGAGCACCATTCCCTGTTCCAACTCAAAGCGCTTCTAATGACCACACAGGGCGATTTTTGGAAGGTGTCTTTGGCAACACAAATGCTGCTCCATCTGAAACGAGTGATAACAACGCTCATGCATGGAGTAGTCATCCAGAGTACCTTGCAGATATGCATTCAGCAGAGCTGCAACATGAACAGTAAAAGACCTCAACCCTTCTCTTATCTGTGGTGTAGCACCTGTTGCTGTGTGACAGGAATGTGATCAGACCAACACTAAGAGCATACCCAGCTGTGCTCAGTATGTGACCCTGCACATTAAAATTGGATGAAGAAAAGTCAACATGCTGGTTTGGCTCAGCAAAATGGTTTTGGTCCAGCATAATTGCACAGTTTGCTGAGGCTGGTAAAAGCCACAGCAAAGCACCTGCCAGAGAAGATGTGATCTGACTGCTGCTCCCTGTTTCTGATTGGCCAATCATAATGGTTCAGGTGCTTTGCTATTAGTAGCCTCCCACCTATTTGCAGTCTCAGCTTCAGTTTTATGGGTGCAGTTGCAAAAAAGTAAATAACTAAACTTGGACAAGAGAAATATTTTTGCAGGGTCACATAGTGAGCACCACTGGGGATGCCCTAAAAGAAGGAAATAGTCTTCAGGACTGGAGAGATGCTGTGAATGATAAGAACACTGTGTGTTACTGGCCATGGTTGTAAGTGCATCAAGGCAAGTGCTAATGCAATTCCTAGTTGTGTGCAGGAGAGAAGAGCGAGAGCAAAAAGAAAAGATAATTAAACAGAAGGCGCCAAAACTGGAGGGGCAGCCTGGTGAGTTTTTGAAGAGGAAGGGGTCAATAGGTGATCATTGGGATGTTACAGTGCAACGCCTTTCAGCTCTCTCCCTCCTCAAGTTTGCTTCACTTCTCATAGAAATAGCTGCAAAGGCCAAGTATGTTGTTTCTGTTGTTGATGAGCTTGCTGTAAAAGCCCGCTTTGACAATTCTGAGCAGGGAATCTCTAAAAGCTCACCTGAGTTTGATGAAGTTTTTTCTCACATTTGACATTCTCACACCAAAAAAACCCTGTTGAAGAGCTTCTGTAGCTGTAGTGTAAAATCTATAGACTAACTGCACCTGAATTCTGATAAAAAAATTGACTTCCTAGTCTTTGAGTTCATGGCTGTTCCTCAATGAACTCCTTTCTCATTCCTGCTGTCCACAAGAAAATGCAGGAATCTTAGACATTGCAGCGCAAGCTTACTGAGCACATAAAGTTGACATTTGTATAGTTGTCCCAAAAAGGAGGTTACTACTCAAGAAAGTACTTGTGTAGTCATGTTGTCAATAAATTGTTGATGAACAGTATCTACTCAGTTGCAAGTTTTTTGTTGAGACACTGGGTTCACCTGCTTTTATGGTGGTAAATCACCTGGTATGGATTAGTAGTACATAATGGCTGTGGCATGGGTACAGTATGCTGTGACACATTTGAATTGATTATGATTGATAGTCTGATTAGCATTATGGTCATTCTCAGAAACCTCCACTAAATATAATGCCAACTCAAGCTCTAAAACCATTTGCATAAATGTAGAGGTTTTTGGAAATCCTGAATTCTGTCAAATATTTGTGACAATTGCTTTAGGAAACTCTGGATGTAATGCAAAACAGTTTTGGGTGAACAAGACTTGCTCAGGACTCCAAAAGGCTTATGAACAGTAGCAAACACAATGCCCAATTCCATCAACAGTAATGCAGTTAAACACCCCTGGATGAAACAGTGTTATAAAAGTGGGTGATGCTTGATGTGGTTCTCACATCACATAATATTCTACACCAACAGCCTGCCAGTAATGTACACCTACAAGACATGCTGAGTCCAAGAAAGGAGTGAGGAGAAGAACTCTAAACACTATTGTACAGCATGGTGCAAGTTTGCTGTTTTTTGGTTGTGAAGAAAATGACAGAGCAGTCACCCTGCAACTGGATTCGGAGTACTTCCGCCATAGGTTTGGAAAAGATAAGCAATAATGTCCTTAGACTCACCCATGCTCACCCCTGTATTTGGATCAACCAGAAATGGCACCTGAGAACAACACCCCCATAACTATTACTTTATTTGAAATCACAAGATGTTGAAAGAAACAGTTTTTTCCACACATCTTGACAGCTTTGCATGATCAATGAAAGACAGTTAAGATGCACAGGAGAAATAGAACATCAGAGAGGAAGAAGAGACCTTTGTAGACCCTGCAATCTGAAGTAGGGCAGGGCGGCATGATGACCCTTTTCCTGAGTTCCTTAGAATATAGGGCAGCTCTAACTCACAGAGTGTCTCTCTTACCAATCTTGCAAACTGCCCCCCAACAAACAAACAAATTATTGGTAAAAGTACTTCAAGATATTGAGAGATCCAATATTAGCTGTTTGGCATGCATGTCCATAGACTGAGAAGGTCTTGAAGAAGAAAATCACAGTCAAACTCAATGCATTCAGGCAAGGTGGAACATTCCCCTTTGAAGGAAATGCTCATTCTCATGCTAACATTTTCAAAAATTACAATGGGTGCAGACAAACAAGACACGGAAATGCTCCAGGACTTCCTTTAGCCACTTTGACAAACAACATGCCTCAAAAAAGTCAACGAGGTTACATGGAAAAAACATGGACCTGGTTATTCTCGTAAGAGAAAAGTTCTAGCTTTTTATGTGGTGGCTGGAGCGTGGCACGTGCATACAGACTCATGCCTCGTCCAGCCCTCATGAGGGTGGGCACCCACCCAGTCACTATGGTACTGCAACATAAAGATCATTAGACATCTGGACAAACCAAAAAGAATCACTGACATATGAAGCATATCCCCACCTTGAGAATCACAGATGATCAAAACAGGATAGTACCATCACACTAAACAGTCAGCTATGAGACAGCTGTAGTCTTAGCACATGAGATATTAAAGATTTTGCATGATGGAAGAGTCTGAGTTGCTGGATCTGAGATGGCACCAAAACTCTAAGCTCACCCCAATCACAAACATTAGAACGTGCCAAGAACTTGGGGAATATTGTCTTGGAGTTCTCAATTTTGTTTTGAGGAAAATTGGTTACCTTTCTAGTAAACCGGGTGATGGTTGTCTGCCCTGGCCATATTTGCTGAATAGATACCTCACTATATCAGCTGCAGCCATCCAGAAACTGAGTCCAGGCTAAGTCAAGAGAAACATGCAAATGTCCTCCACACCCACCAAGAAGAAAGTAACTAAACATGATATTACCCAAGATTTGGCACAGGGCAGGTAGGTTTTTCAAAGTGGAGAGGATTAGAAGGTGTGCAGGACGTACAACTTTCATACATTGAAACACCTGTATTTGGATCCAGGAAATATGGAAACCTGGCACACAGTCATGGAAACAACAGGTGATTACTGGCAACTCATTTCTGACCATTGTTTCCATAATGGAAAATAGGATATAGTCACCTTTTAATGCAAGTAAAAGCATGTTTATTCTCTTTTGGCAGTTTAAGCTTGAAAAGAGGTGGGGTATGATTCTACAAACTGTTCTTTTCCACCAACACTTCTGACAAATTCCCGATGGCGGATAGAGCCCTTGGGACATGGATACACCTGAACACACCCCCCATCTTGCACAAATTATCTCACAGATTTCATGGTTGTGATTACAGGCATCCATGCCTGGTATTCAAATTGGTTTGTAGTGCATGATGTGATGAAGGAGCACCTCAGCTGAAAGATCAAGTTCTGTGAGAGCTTCCCTCACACGCCGGCAAAATGGGCATGCCTCTGGAATATACATGCCACAATCCACGTCAATAAAGTCTGCTTTTGTTTTTATGTTAGGGTATTGAAAGTTACAAATGTGCTTTGCAGTAGACCACATGAATGGGAAGTGTAGAATAAGTTACGGCTAACAAAGACCCCATCCACTTCAATTCTGTTCCTAATGTACAGGACTCTGCACAAAGAACAGGGCACTGCTTGGACCATCCAAATAACCCCTCAAAACTTTGCATACAATGCTCAAATATCAGCGAGCTGTCAAAGTATTGCAACACAGATATGAGTAGAAAGATTGAAGATTGTTACCAAATTCATAGAGCTGGAAAAGTTGTGGAGGTTGTCCACTTTCAGCACGGGCTGCTGCTACTTCTGGAAGCACTTGAGATCCCCATGGTAATCTAGCAATACTAGAAACACCTGTTGTCGCCGTCTAGAGGAAATACAGAAATGACCACTGTGACAAACATGGCTCAGAGATCATAGCTGACCCACTGAATCTAGTTCCAATTTCCATGTAAAGGCTTGATTACTGGAGCTTGAATACAGGTTCCAAAGCTGTCAAGCAAGCTGCAATTTGGTCTATACTGATATTCAGTGTACATCTCCAATTGTTTCTCAAAAGCCTGTAATGAGAAGTGAGAGCATATCCCAGCCCTCTTTTGACATATCCTGTGAAGGTTACTATAGCAGCAATAACATGGTAATGGATGATGCTGCATACCTCCAAAAGCGCATTGCGAGGTGCTGCTGGGTCACCTCCCTACACAATTGCAGAATAACTCTAATCAGTTCAAGCTAAAATGTGCATGTCATGCAATGAACTGAAAAAAACTGCTTAACAACTCTGATGATTTTGCAGCGAAAACTTGCATGTTCAATGATGTGAAAAAGGAAGCATAAAATTAGGTCAAATGCAAACAACAATTGTACAAAGGAAAACTTACCCCAAAGAACTTCAACAAGGGACATAGAATTGAAAGGATGCTTTTGCGAGGATCTTCAACTTTCTGAGTGGTTTCCAAACTACCTTCTTCCCTCCTGTCACTTGTGCTGTCCTTCACAACCACCTCTTTTGTAATATCTCCTCCTCCCCCAGAATTATTCTGCATGACTACAATACATCGTTTTCTCTCTTGCTGACTCCTCTTTTGGCTCCTGCCATTTTGAAAACCAGCAAGCAACAACAGTATCCAAAAACATTGGTGAATAATTCATGTCCTCTTAAATGATTCTTGCACTATTTTAGGTTTGAATCTGGCATATTGAAACTCTTTCCTCAGTAAGAAACACAAATCTTTAAAAGGATTCTGGAACCATAACTCAAAAAACAATCTTTCACAAGAAGGAGCGAAATGAGGAGAAGAAAAATGCCATGGGGATGGATGGATGGATGGACACACAGCAAAATAATCAAACTCTATGGAAATTCTAAATCCTCTTGCTTGGGTGAATTGCTCCCCAGTCCAACAACTTTCAAATTGCAAAGTTTTCACATTAAGCTGACATCCACATTGTGTCACCTTCAAAAAAACCCCTCAAAATCATACTTCCACGGCAAACCCTAAACCTAATTTCATCAGCAACAACAACACGGTCAACAGACTTCAGTGAATCCAGTACAACAGCTGCATCAGGAGTGTTTTTTGGCTACCTGGGTGGAGAATGCAGAACTCTTATCCCGGAAAAATCCATTCCATCTTTGAGGCCATTGATGCCATTCCCCAAGCTGTTGCAACAAACCCTACTACCACAACCACCACTATTACTACTGTGAATGCAAATGTGTGCGGAGTGGGAAGGAAGACTGCTTCTTCGATTCCGTGAAGAAGATTGGGAGTCAACGATTTGGGTAGTGTGCAAATGAGCGAGTGAACAACATAAGAGAGCCATTTCTTCCTTTCGAGAGAAACTTGGGTGGGAGGTACTCAACAAAATGTGAATCTCTAGAAACAGGAAGCAACAATAATATTACTGAAACCAACAAAACCCTAAATTTCAATAATATTTACCACCAATTCAGGGTTTTTTTTCTGTTTTCTTCCCAAATTTGTCAGGTAGGTGGACTATCAATCATCCAGAAGAGGACTTAGGACATCTTTCCATTAAGCAGCTGTGATCACATATACTGTGGACGTATTTTTCTGTAGGCCAACCTTTAAAGAGTAGAAATTGTTGCTTCCTGGATCCTGACCACATCCACAAAAATATTTTTCTGTTGGGTCGGATTGAGCCAGGACCCACCAGTGCACCATCTTGCACAGGATGCCCGCCCCTTATGATGACTCAGTTGTGGATGAACCTCAACCCTCTGCAGTGACACGCTCTGTGTTGCACAGCTTGCTCAATGAAGAAACAGATATGATCTTTCCTCGCTTTTACTTGCAACCCAAAATTTGCTAAGGCCATGTCCCTAACTATTGTCCTTCAATCTGCATCTCCAGTTCTGATCTCTCTTCAATCTCTTTTGTTTTTGGATCAAGAACTAGCTAATGTAACCTTGTAGCTTGCATGAATACTGCCACTTCACAAGCTTGCTGTATATGGTCTCTTTCTGACACATCCCTTTCCAAGTTTCCAGCCTTCACCAAGAACTCCCTTATCATCAAGTGATTATCCTCAAGTCTTCTCTATGATTATCCTAGTAGTAGAAGAATGTTGAAATGGAAAGGCTAACATTTATACACCCATTTGAGCTTGAATTAGAGAGGAAGTTAGATGAATGGGTCAAGGAAGTTTTGTATATGACATCATGATGGAGACCTCATGCATTTTGATAATCTGGTTGCCAAATAATTTGTTGAGGCAATTGCAACAAGTGATGCCATTGAGCTCACACACCTGGTCTAATGATGATGATGATCAATGATCAACAAGGCTCAAGCTTATACATCATATCTGCAAAGAGTTGGGTGTTTGTCATGTGAAGAAAGACTCCAATACTAGTAGCGTTTGTGTCGGAAGAGTATGAGATATGGATAATCATGGATTTTGCGAAGTACCCTTGACCAAATATCAAAGAACGGTCTCTATCAACTACCAAAATCCACTTTTTATCATTCGTATTACAACCATGCGAAAGCTGACTTCACAAGCAAAAGAAGCAAAAGCATCACAAAAATCACCTCAAGTACCCCTTCTACTTTAACCTTCATGGGTGCATCAAAATAAGTGAATTCCCATTGACTTAATAATGAGCTCATCAAGGCTTATCACAAACATAATGAGGAAGGCGAACTATTGAAGGATGAACATATCATAGTCAAGTTACAAAAGCCTTGTTGAGTATTTTGAAAAACAAGTTCAATTGTGAACCAAATCCACACCTAGAGTCAGACATGAAAAAAGACGTGAATTCATTGCCTATGAAATGGTTCATAGCAAGGAATCATAGTTACAATTTGATAGTGCAAAATGTTTTGAAATAATGCTTTGAAGTTGATCCTATGCTAACATAGGAAGAAATAAGCAAAAATTGGTGCTGACAAGAGATCACAAGTTGTATTTCATTGTTGATGAAAAGGAGGGGCACCAAAGTCAATATGGACCAAACTGTCCAAAACTGAAGGATGTTAAAGCAAAACCTAAAAGCAAAAAATTAGACTCCATGAGTAATCAGCCATTGGGTATTAACAAAAATGAATTCAATACCACCAAACAATACGGGAAGATGAGTTTGGTAATATGTTACAACTCCATAGGGGCTATATATCTAAGGACTTTTGGATGCAAAAAAAGATCATAGATGTGAAAAAAGATATGGATCAAAAAGATGCAAAAAATGTTTGAATCCAAAAGAGGGACAGGAAACAGTGCAGGAAAAGCATGTTGATTGAGTAGCCATTCAATGTCCCACACACTAGTGAATTAGCAAATCAAGCTCCCAAATGCTGCACTGGCACAAGGCATATGGCAAAGTAGCAAATCAAGCTCCTGCATGCCACATTGCCAAAGTAGGTGTATACCAGTGGTGTCAAGAAAATCTCACACATGCTGAGGGCACCACCCACACCCACATTCAGCAGTAAGCATAAGTCCACACAGCAAGAATGTAATCATCATTTTGAGTAGAACACAAGGGGAGCAGCAAGAAGCGTTGCCCTGTCAATGAATCACTGTTGCTCTTTTAAAACTATGTCCCTCTCAGATACTCAAGTTCAAACACTCCACCAGATGATCATGCAAAACTTACCCTGCACAAGTCCAAGTTCTCCTTGTCTGTAACAATGACAACATAAACAATTGTTAGCTCCATATCGCAACACAGCATTCATCAACTTCTTGCTGCACATATTTAGAAACTAAAAGAGTTCATCATTGAGAGGGAGCAGCATAGCATCAAAAGCCTTTCTGCTTCACACATTTGGAAATCAAAAGTGTTTATTGTTGAAAGAGAGTGTACCATTGAAAACTCTGCCAATGTGACATGTAGTGGATTTTGGCCTGTTGTCTCTAGGTATGGATGCCATTGTCATCATATTAGGAAGCAAGGCCACTAAGAGGTAAATGCATCTCTGATTTCATGTGTCCAATACAGCATTTTGTCTTTACTAGGCAAGAGCTTGTTGTTGTCCACAATCGCTGAGCATATCATCACAAGTTGTGTACCACCTTCATAATTGGTTTCAGGCCTCCATATTTTAGCCTTCCAGGTGAGGATGATGATGTGGGTTTCTTCTACTATAACTATACGTGGTCCATTTCTCAAGCTCTAAGGGGTGGATCTTATCTGCACAAGAAGGTGAATGGTTGAGGAGGATCACTGAGATGAGATGCATCCTGCCAATAAACATACACATATGGGGTAATCCTAAGCCCTGCTATGTGCCACTTCCTGTAAGCAGCTGACATCCATAAAGTGAAACTAGACTTTGCTAACTGCACTGGAATTTTCATCCAACAAAGTAGCCCACAAGGCTCTATCCATGCTTGTCACCACTCTGCAAGGGTAGAAGAGTGGACACATCGGATGAGGAGGTGCAGCACTTCATGCTTCACTCTGAGGAAAGGGATGAAAGAGAGAGGGATGATAATGAGGCACTGGGACTGCTCATGCTGTACACACCTGTCCCTAGCCTTCAATAAGTCTGTGGAGATTCTTCTTTGCAGCTGCCAAAAACCAATCATCATCTGGCAACATCCTGTGGCACACAAGCAGACCACTCATTCATCTCAGACTTCTTCACTTCACATAGTACATGTGAAATTTACCCTGACAAAAGAAGCATTTAGGATTTTGACACCCAAATGAAGAACATGAGGGGGTCACCGATGCTGAAGCTTCTTCCTAGATGAATTGAAGCAAACCTCTGAGGATCAGTTCCGGTGGCAGAAAATGCGGTGTTAGCACGGGCTATAACATCTCCAATTAATTGGCGTGTAGTCCTTGACAAGAATTTTCCATATAAAGAAACCTGTGTCAGGAATTCCATGTCCAACACAAACTGCACCACCACAGTTTGGTGATGCATTCATCAAGTTCTGATACAGCAGAAAAATGAGAAAATTACAGAGGGAAAAACATGAACATCTTGCAAACCCAAATTTTGAAGCTCTTGGTGAAAAGGAAGAATTGTGGATGGCTTACTTGCTGTAGGCCAATGGCACCTAGACTTCTTGGACCCTGCTCAATGGCATCCCAGAATTCTTGGTCGTTTGACAGCCAAATGACAAAGGTCTCAGCAAGCCGCATCAGCAACAGATGTGCCACTCTGTCCCTTCCAATAAGCACCTTCATTGCTGTCTGTTGCATGGAGGTCAGCTTAATGAACAAGGACTGCCATGCAAAAACCTTGTATTAGCCACAAAGCACCTTTACACACTACTGAAACAAAGAAGGGAAAACAGCCAGCACAAGGCAAACTGAAATAACAGAACAAGAATTCTAACAGTGAGTAACCAAACCTGGAACATTGGAGAAGTGTTGGGATCTTCATGCCAGGTGCTGGAGTCATTATCCATGTCTAGATATGTTGAGGGACTCAGCTTGCTCTCACCTTCAGCATCATCAGCAAGGAAGAAATGGAGAACGACTTGTTTGCACAGGTGATCTTTCAGTTTATCAACTGCTCTCTGCAATTGCCGTTTCCAATCCTTAAGCTCTGGTGTGGGACCACCTGGCACCAGCTTTGAGGCCACACGAGGCAAGAGCTCCTCTGCTAGGGCTGCAGCATTCCCAAGAACTGCCACCTGCTGTCCTTCTGTTATAGCAAGTCGAACCTACACCAAATCAAACAACAAAGGCCACAAGCTTTTATGATTGTCAAACATCCACAGGAACTTTTCCCACGACAACAAAGACAAAAGATTTGAATTGAACCAGCTGGTCCAGTTTTACCCATAAAATCTTTCCTTGCTGATTGTTCTTGTTGGTACATCAGCCTTATTTGTACACTGACATAAAAGGGTCAAGTACAGACACCAACAGGTACCAGGCTGCCATTTCAAAAGCATGAAGATGAACTACAAGACATTTGACAACTTCACATGCTTTCCAGGTTCTCTTGACTTGATTCTCTACCTTCCTCCTATCTGAGTTCTCTGCACCAAGCTCCTCCTCATCATTATCAAGGCTGGGTATGGCCTTCATCAGCAAATCCACATACTGGTCAAATAACATGGATAACCCATCCAAAGTCATCCCTTCTAGATGCATGCTGATAAGGGGTTCCACATCCTCCAAGAAATCCTGTGACACATGTAAAAACTGACATGAATGTGATGCAAATAAGTGCAGAATGCAACTGGAATAAAAGTTGAGGTAAGCTCAAGTGCATCTGCAGCTGAAGCTGAAGAACAGTCACATACTTGTACCAAAATGTTGAGGTGGTGGGCACTGCTAGACAACTTCAGATTGGATGTCACTACACTGATCCCTGGTCTAGAGTGTGTTCTGTTGCCATGCTGCAGTATGGCAGGGTGACCCAGTACCCAATCATCAGCAGCTGCCAATACAGCTACACTTCCTTCAATCTTTCTCAAGTTTGCCTGCAATGCCTGCTCCACACTAGGCCTCATGAGCTTAGAAAGAGTTGGGCAGAGTGTGAGACCTTGTTCTTCTAGCAACAAGCAGTGTGCTAAAGAAACTTTCACACATTCAGCTGCTGATCTTAAGCCCCCAGCAACTGCAGCTGAAGACAACACATGGCGCTTCAGTAATGCAAAATAATGCTCTGTGATGCTGTGTGCCCAAAGAACAAGTTCTGATGCATATGCAGGCTCCTCACCAAACAGTGTCACTGAATCTCTTGAAGCCTGCAATACATCAGGCAAAAGTTTACACAGTTCTTCAAGCTTGTAGCATACAGAAACAATCACCAACATTGACATTCACACAACCATCAACATCTCATCAAATCACAAGGGCTACAATCATAGTTTGCATCAGTAAGAATTTGGCTTCTGCATAATTAATGATGACATTATCTTGCCTGAGCAATTGCTGAGAAGACCAACTGTGAGAGTGCAGCAGTGTACACTCCCCCGTATGTGGCTCCACTAGGCCGGAGCTCCCTCATGCTCTGCTGAAGGCGATCATAGTGATTGTGCAACAGGAGTGTGTGGGCACGTGGCCCATCACCCAGCCTGTCTAGAGCAGCTATGGCAGATCGGAGCTCTGATCCTCGTACAGTAGGTTGTTGAACTGATTCAGCCAAGTCGTTCACCAGCCTGGACTTCCGTTCTGACAATGCTTCTTGGAGCTCTGAAATTGCAACTTGGGTTAATCCCACATTCCCATCATTGCCATTGTGTTCCTCAGCCACCAACTGCTCCCCTTCCTCCAAGATGGCAAGTGCTTCCTCCACCTTCCTCTCAGCTAATAGAACATCGAGGATGTCTGGAATCTTCTCAGCATGAATCTCTAGCTCTGTGGGCTTTTGGTCATCTTTCAAGTAGAACTCTTTACTGAAAGTCTCTGTTGGCCCAGAAGGCATGGCAGCACCACTCTCTGCCAGTGAGTGGATTAGAGCTGCATGAGACAAAAGCAGGCGATGCATGTTGTCTATTTCTCCTTCCAACTCCAAGATTTCTTGCGATGTGCTGCACAGACATACCCCCATGACTACTAAAACCAAATTCTTCTACTCACTCAATCAGTCCTCCATATTCAAAGCCATGGAAGTCTGCATATCTTCAGTTTTCAGTTATGGTTGTGTATTCTTCTATATGTTGGAATCTCAATACCTCCAGTCCCTGTGAACTGAGCATTGGTCATAGTTTTGATTTTGTTTGTGTGCAACTTCAGCCTCACAAAAAGATGGGAACACACTCAAGCCAGCAGCTCATTGCCATATCAATCATCAGAAGATCATCAGAACCTCTTTGTAGGTGGTGGTACTCCATGTCCTACCAGTTAGGACTGAAGCTGTGATGATGATGATGATGATTATGATGAGCTGTGCAACTCTAGCTTGAAGATGCAGAAATAATACAATACAGCAAACAGTTGGGGAAAAAAGACAGAAAATAAAAGAGGGAAAAGAATTGAACCTAATGAAGAAATTGTAGTTTGCAAAAACACTTTTCCGCATATCCTCAGCAGATGCTTTCTTCAAGTCTGTGAGCTCATCACAAAGTTTCCGAATACCCTGTGGCATTATTGCAGAGACCAATTTGCTTAGCCACTAGAGTTTCCTGCTGCTGCAGGCATTCAAGTAACAGCAGTGGGGGGGTTCTGCATGTGTGCTGGTGATTAGGGTTTGATTGCTGTCTATGTTGCACAAATGATGAAACCTCCTCCAACACAAAAAAGTGTATGCTGGTGATTAGGGTTGATTGCTGTCTATGTTGCACAAATGATGAAACCTCCTCCAACACAAAAAAGTGTATGCTGGTGATTAGGGTTGATTGCTATCTGTGTTGCAGAAGTGATGAATACTCCTCCAACTCAAAAAAGGTACATGCTGGTGATTAGGGTTTCTTGCTGTCTGTATTCCAGAAGTGATGAAACCTCCTCCAACAGTCAAAAAGTGCATGCTGGTGATTAGGGTTTCTTGCTGTCTGTGTTCCAGAAGAGATGAAACCTCCTCCAACACAAAAAAAAGTGCATGATGGTGATTAGGGTTTCTTGCTGTTTGTGTTCCAGAAGTGATGAAACCTCCTTTTGTTGATGATTTCAGTGTAACCACACTAGGATATAGGGAGGGACGTGCATACATACCTTCTCAGTCATGGACTGGAACTTGGCATCCACAAAGTCATGAGGGTTGAAATTCTCGGTCTCGAAAGCAATGAGCTCTCGGTTTGGATCCTCAAAGCCATTTACAATCATCGCCCCATTCATGTGCTTTGCAGCTGCGTCCGGGAGCATGATGCCATGTGAACGCACCGACGGCTTCACTGCAGACATCTTGCTTGCAAGCTCCACGACTTTCGTTCCACACTCTCCCCTACCCGCTCCCTCTCTCCCTCACCACCTGTGGTATCTCTTCTGTTGTCTTCTCGATCGATCGATCTGCTTCTTCTTCTCACCACCACAGCTGCTGCTGCTTCAGTGCACAATGCCCCATCCCATGTTCCTCAAACCTTCGAAATACAAATCTCCCCCATTCTTCATCACATCCAGCTGCTTCCACCCCACTCATCCCTCCAAAACAAAACTCACCCATTCTTCATCACATCGAGCTTTCTCCACGATATCAAAGACTTCCAACAATACTCCTTCCAAGCATCACCCAATGACGACAACAAGAACAAAACTTCCTCACTTCTGACACACAAACCGTCCGCGAGCAATCTCTAAAATCCATGACAACAAACAAACAAGACAAAAAAAAAACAAACAAAATCCGTAGAGGATACAACTCAGAGAAAACTGGTGACCATCAAAATCTCAGCAAAAGTCCACCCTCTCATTCACCGATTTCCTCCAAACATCACCCGTTAGAGGAAAACGCAAAACTCGAGGAACCCACAACGCAAAAAACTCAAGAAAAAAAAACCAAAACATCCTCAGCTGCAGGGGCAGTAGAGATGACAACCCATTTTTCTCTAGCTACCGATTACCATTCTTGCAACAACAACAACAACAACATACCACGAAAATCGCCACTCAAAGGGGCATATTGAAGCGTAAGAATTGGGAGAGAGAAGAAAGCTCCAAAAATACGTGCGTTGAAAAAACCCATAGTGATTTCCAGGCTTTGGGGATTTCTTATCTCCAAATATATTTACTATCTTCTTAACAGCCTTCGAATTCCTTTGTCCAAAATAGAGAGATGAGAGTTATCCAGAAAGTCACCCTGTCTTCACCCTTTCTTTGGGCCCTGCTTTCACCCCCTATGCCCTCTTTCAGCGGTATCTGGCAAAGTAGGGAAATTTTATTAAATCTCAGTATGAAATGCACAAGGGTTCAAGACAAATTATAATAGTCCTACACGTAGGAGCACTGAAAGTATATGTATAGCCCAGCAGCAGCTGTGAAGGCTCTCATGAAAAGGAAAGACAGGATGAAACTCGGTTTACCACCAAAATTGCTGGAAAAACTAATTTGGGTCCCAGTTATTTTGTTTTGTAAAATTTTCACCCTCGATTACACATTCGATGCCTTATTATGCCAAAACTGACTGTTCTTGCCCCCCTAATCACTGGACTTTACGGACAACCGTATTATCACTTAGTGGATACACAATAACAATCTCAATGTTGTTGATTAAATCCCTCTAATCCCTAATTATGATACACCTGCTAATCATAATTGGAATATATAATTTCCTTAAGAATATTGAATATAGCTAGTAGCTACTTGTAAATTACAAAGAAAAGTAGAGCTAGCAGCCCTCCATCTAAATTTAAAAAACATGTGAAAATTGTAAATCAGCTCAACTTAACTGGAAGATGCTAGCAAATCCAACAACTCTTGGTTTGGAGGTGTCAGACTTTATTTTTTAAATATTAATTTTTTTTAAAGGATGTGATTTGTGGTTGGAACCCAATTCAATGTGAATAATGGATTTAGTTATTTTGTGTGTTGATGTGGCAAAATATTAATTTTATAAAGGGTAGATTGGCATTGATAAAGAATGGGAGTGATAATAATAATAATAATAATAACTATACAATCTTGTACCAATTGCATTATGGAAATACTATGAGATCATGGTTGTATGATGTGGTTTTTGTAACATTTGTAGCTAATTTTTCATAATTCAATTCTAAACATTTGTGTAACCTTCTTTCATTACCAACTAGGACCACAAAATCTGTCTTCCTGTCCTAACACTAATTCTTAGGAGTTTCAATTGTACCAAAAGATAACATCTATGTGAGAGGGAGCTCGGTGAAAAACTCATTTCCAAGGAGCAAGTGTTAACACACCAATCAAAAAAAGGGAATAAAAAAGACTAGTAATATTACTTCAAAAGCTCAATTGAATCATGTATTGAGATGTGACGGTTAATGTTGTGACAAGTGGAAAATGCTTGTGATTGAATATCAAAACCTTGTTGTAAGACATTGTTATGTTCAAGCATTTCTTTTTACCTTTTAATTGTGCTAATCACATTCTTGTCAATCAAATAATGGTTGTGACACATTTTACAAGGGGTGGCAATGCACAATGGAATGATATAATCTAATCTAGTTGGTTTAAGTCTTCATGGAAGATGTAGCCTATGTATTCCTCAAGCTTATATAGACCACTCTAGGTAATAACAAGAAGATAAACTTCCCATGTTGATTTGTCCTCTCCCTTGCCACTCCCTTATATTAGGAACAGAAACTACACTAACCAAAAATATCATATTCCAAGAAACTCACCTCTAATTGAAGTATTCATTGTTTAGGGTTTAGGTTTAGGTTTAGTTTTGCTAACAACCTATCAAGATCAAGGTGCTTGCCTTCTTATTATACCTTACATTCTTCCTTTGATGGCATTGTTGCATCAAACTTGGCAAAGTTCACCCACATTTTCAAGTGTTTTGTGCAATCCAACAGCTTCTCATATAGTTGTTACATTCAATCGTACTCCATTTCTGAAATTTCAAACTCAATATATGCCTATACACTAAACAAAAAGAACCATGTATCATTACAAACTCAACAACAAACAATGCAATTGTTACTTACATAGAATCTCAATCAACACAAACATATGCACTCATTTGTAACAACCAACATAGATACATGATGAAAGAAACCCTCCTTCCAAAGCAACTCAAGCCCACACCAAAAACAAGTTGTACAATGGAAGGTTTGAGAATAGATTGGCCCTTGTCAATCTCTTTGGTTAAAGACCTTTCCAACTTTGCAAACTTGCTGCACGCTTGCAAATAATAATTGGCCAATGTGCACTCCACACACTTTTCATACAATCATGAACATCAATTTACGTTTTCAAGTTTCAACTTTATTTCAATGTAAATTTTGAAAATCTACAAATCAATCATAACCATGTTTAACATTCAATTGATTTTCTATTATAATAAGCAAGAAGTGTTTGTGTTAGCATTCTAAAACAAGGATTGTAATGAATTAAGGCAGTCAAAAATAGATTAGAACCAACTTCTTGATATTGATGAGGGTTCAAAGGAAATATTTTGTCCTTTAGTGCCATGTCAATAACAAATCTCAAGAGTTGCCACATGGTTTTTAAAGATTATGTTGAATTTCAAACTTTGCATCCATCAACCACATCTTTGCAAACAAGAACTTTCTTATGTGGAATCAATTTTAAACACATGCCATGAACAAGTAAATAGTGATATATCCAAAAAACACAATCCAACTTCAAATTTGACACTAAAATAAACTTATGTTGACAAACCTTTACTTGACATCTTTAAGCTTCCCTTGAAGCTCCCCTTGATCCTTTTTTCACAAAGCATATGAATATTACCACAATGAAGGCATAGATGTACTTCTTACTTTTAAACTTCCCTTCTCCTCTTTGGATGTTCAATCTCTAATTCATCATACATTTACATAGAATGTTCATCTTGTATCAAGGAATAGGCCAAAACTTAAAGGTGAATCAACAAGTTTGTAACAACTAATGTGATCTTAAGGTTGGACAAAAAAACTCATAATAATTCTATGTGTTTTCTCTATTCTCTTTGTGTTCACCTATATTATATATATCGGGATGTATTTCAATGGTGTGAAACACCCATGAAGACTTGATTTCGTCATAATTATGGCATTGCTCTGGCAATTTCATCTCTCCTCCTTGCTGCAGTTAGAACTACTAGCCTTACCTTGAGATTCTAGTCCCGCCACAGCATGGCATGTCTTTCATCATGTTGTTTCTGTCAATTCACACTCTAGCTTTATCAATACCATACCCACTTTCCACTAGGGTGATGTTCTTCTTTTTGAACTGCAAAGGCAGAGAAGGAAGATGGCCTGCATTATCTGCAGTGCTCGGTGAAGAAGTGTTACATACCACATATGAAATTCTGCTGTAAATGGTGAAAAAAAAACTTTGGGAAGGAGTTCTCACATCAGATGGGTGGAGCTCAATTGCCCGTGCTTCCTCATGTCCAGAAGCAACAACAAAATTCAGCTGCAATAATCTTCTTTGAGTTTGATGTGGAGCAAGCCAATCTCTGTAGCAGTGAATTCTTGGATATGCTGCAAACCCATTTTACAACAAGCAGAATGACAAAAACAACAAAGGTTTCATGGTGAAATTGCCAAAGACGTAAGTTGACAACTGCAATCCTTACTCCAAGCTTTTTTTCTTGTTGAAAGTATTGCTGCTCCTCAACACGGGCATTGATTCAGTTCACTTCCAGTCAGACTTGGGTGTTCCTCCACCCCTGCTGCTGTATAAGGGTACTTGCCACTTTCCACATGTCAACCAAACATGAGCTTCATGCACACAGCAAGATTCTATGAGTGTGAGAAATGCTCTCACAAGTGCAAGACCCAACACATAGTAATAACGTCAGTTTGTTGTTGCATCATCTATTCATGTTATAACAACATTATCTTTACAGAACCCAAGAAAAAATCATACCCCACCTGGGAGTTGACAAAATAAAACATTGACTGTCCTGCACAAAACTGGGATTGATCATGAAACTTGTTGAAAGCTCTCAATGCAAGAGAGCACAAGCAAAGCTTGATTGTGCAAGAGGAGAAAAACAAAGACAATGGGCACATCAAGGAATTGCACAGTGAAGAATGATAAACCCTAAAATGTCCTCTGCTCATCCCTGCAAGCTAAGGAACAAGCATTGTTATGGGTGGGAGCTGTTGCTGCTGTTCTTCTTAGGACGATGCTCAGTGACAGTCAGAAGGACATCTCTCACCAGGTTGGGTCTTTTGGGTTCTCTCTTCTAAGTCCATCGAGATGGCCAGAAAGCATGAATCCAGTAGCCTGTTTTCCAGTTATCCAGGGAGATCACCTTCCTAACGGCTAAGAAGCTAATAGCGATGGCTAGGAGCATCACAATCCGTTGCGCAAGTTTGGATCTGATCTGAGGAGCAAAGTGTGTGACGAAACCTAACAGCAATCCCACCACAGTGTAGAGAAAGCCTACCACGAAACCCTCGGTTCCCAACTGCATGCCTGAGCCTTGGTAGAAGAAGATAAGCTTGCCAGGATGGTTTCGGTCGTGCATGAAGAGCGGCATGCTTCGAATGATGTTGTGCATCCCACCGGAGACGCTGAAGAAATACACTAGGATTGCCATTGAGCACCAAACAATCGGCTCTCGCAAGGGCGAATCCGGAGCAATCAGTTTCTTGATTATGAAGGGAGTTGTCGCGAGGAAAGCTGCGATGAGGAACCACATCTGCGTTCTGCTTATAGGAGGCGGCCGCTCGATTGCTGCAAACTTTTGCTTGGTTTTGGCTTGTACAAACAACACCATTCCTTCTGCACTTCGAGGGAACTCAGACTGACTCATCTCTTCCGATGCATCAACGTTTCCACTCCCCGGAGGAACATGTCTGATGTGCGGAAGCGTTGTGATTCCGAAGAGTTGGAAGACTTGTTGCGATTGTGTGAACTCTATGTCGCAGAAGAAAACCTTGGAAGCAGCTTCCGTGTCTTTGTTGTGCTTGATGTACGCAAGAGCCGCTAGACCGAACTCTTTGCGGAAATCTTCCAGTCTCAGTTCTCTGTTGTCCCGCATCTGTATCGCATCGAAGAAGACGACGAGGGAATAAGACCGAGGATCTGAAGAAGTCGTCGACATGAAGCGTCTGAAGCTCGCGTCGTCCAGATGTATCACTCCATCTTTGCTTGTCGATTGTCGATGCAAAAGCTCCAAAACACGATCATCGTTCGTCTCCGCCGCGGCCGCCGCAGCAAACGAGCATCTCGCAAGCAGCAGCTGAGACCAAAACAGACACAAGAAGAAGCACATAAACCACACTCCTCTTACCATTCTCTCTGCCATCATCTTCTTCCACAACACCTTCAAGCTTTGGCCACAACAGGCGATGAAGATGCTGCAACACTTCTGAAGGTCTTATTTCTCCAGTGCTCCTCCTCCTCTCCCTCCTCTGCTGCTTATCTGCAACAACTTCATAGAGATGACGCTATTGCAAGAACATAATAACGGAAACACTCTTTTCCTTCTCTCTCTCTCTCTCTCTCTCCCTCTGGCTTTCTTCTCCTTGTGCACGACCTCGATTTGCAGCAGGACTTTCTCCTGAACGATTTTGCAACAACACTCTTTCCTACTCTATTTCTCTCTCTTTCTGGCTTTCTCTCTCGTCGTAGGCGACCTCAATTTGCGACATGACTTTTCCTGATAGTGGAAGCTGCAATCTAGGAGTTCTCTAGATCGTTGAAAACCTCATTCTGTTGTTAGCTCGTGTTTGGTCAACGGAACATCATCATGATCATCATCAGATCTGCTCCTCTGATGGATGGCTGCCTCTTTTTCACAGATGGCTATGTTGTCCAAAATGCTGCAATTTATTACTAGATGTGATCCTGATTTGGTATAATTGGCAAATTTGTGCACAAAACCAGCTGGATCAACCAAACCTTCATGTATTCTGTGTTGTGGCAATGGCTGCAAAAACATTTCAAGCAAAAGATGCAGACCACAAGATGTACAGATCAACTACCTGCAAAGTAAATCAGACAAAAACTCTTCCAGGACTGCAATCTATTACATCAATGTAGTGTTGATTTTTTGGACTTCGAGATTTGAGAAAGAATTCCAGCCAAGATCATCATCTAATTGAACAAACAGCAGAGCTGTTAAGTTCCCCTTCACATATTTTTTTTCTTGCAGGTTCAAATCTGTGGCTTGTATCAGATCACAAGTGTGACGGCACCACCGCACTAGTTACATAGATCTTTGCCTTCCAAAATCACCACTTATTGTAAAACATGTTGGAATGAGAGAGAGATATAGGTAATGTACTAACAATTATGACTCTGTTCTGTAGTAATAACACTTGTGGCAGGTGACTACAAATTCTCTGCACACCATGCAGATTGAGATTAGCAAAACCCATTGTAGCAGAGTTTCATGACCAACACGGATTGTATATTTGCACACCAGCCGAATGAACAAATGGGGGTGTAGTGTTTCCAACAGACACCATAAGAGAAACCGCAAGTGGACCTGCCTTGGCAATACAAGACTGCAAAGAGGCAACGTGTATCACAAAATCCCAATTTTTCTAGCCAGTCGGGGGAAAGAGCTCATGTCTTATTAGGAATCAGGACTGCTTCTCAGCAGGAACTAACTGTGTGCTATGTTTAGAGAATTCGAAAAAGATTATCAAACTGATACTCTTGGAATACTTGGCTCTTTGATCCCAGTTCTGCAGTTGAGGACAAGCAAGCAAGCAACCCCCTTCCACTTTTCTTTACCAAGCTCCACTCTCAATTCTCTTCTTGATGTGATATTGGAGACTCTGAAACCTACAATCTGCAAGGTGCAGGAGAAATCACATGCAAAATTTGGGCAGTGCAAGCAATTTCATGATTTTACTGCACATTGTAGAAGGAGTCGATGATGGCATCCGCCAAGAACGCGCACTTGGCCAAATTGAGACCAGCCAGAGAGATACGCCCATCCTTTGTCATGTACACATGCCATTTGTCGGTCATGTTATCACTCTGCTCCAACCCATCCAACAACACAACCACATAATGGGTTATGAGCACTGGTGAGTTCCTCCTACCCAATCCAATGTCCTCATTCCATCCCAAGTCAAAGTGATGCCTGCTAGGAAATTCAGCTGTACCAAAAACAAGAATGATGCGAAGTTTGCAAAGCAACGAGGACAAGATTACCTGAGCCTTGTTCAATCCAGTGAAAGAGAACATGCCAATCTGCTTGAGGACAAATGACCAGTCCTTGCTACTCTTGTCCTTGGTAGAAAGCTCATCATATAGTCTTTGGCGTACTGTCTTGATCCGACCAGCCATGGCTTGCATCTCAGCTCTCCATTCATCAAACATAGTTGGATCTCCTACCACATTGGCGACAATGCGGGCACCATGGACAGGTGGGTTTGAATACATAGGTCGTGCAAGCCTCTTCAGTTGGCTCTTCACCCTGAGAGTAGAAAGAAGTTTGCTATCACTCAGACATTTGGAAACAAGAATGGAGACCAATATGGAAACAGGCACCAAAAAAGGAACTCTGAATGAGGATGTTTTGAGTCCAAATGATGAAGTCCAGGTATCTCATTATACTTACTTTGTTGCCACCTCAGGGGAAGAGACAACCACATTGATGGCACCAATACGCTCAGCATATAGACCCAGATTCTTGCTATAGGACTGAGCCACAAAAAGCTCAATGCCTCGGGCTACAAACCGCCTCACAGAGCTGGCATCATCATCAAGGCTGCCACTTGCAAAACCCTGGTATGTAACAATCCCCACTTTCTTAAATGTAACAAGACCAAGTGATGCTTCTTCCCATCCCTCCAAATTGTGTACAATAACAACCTTTGCTTCTTCTACCTTATGGCAAATAGCTCCTTAGCAATGCCCAGATGTTCACCCAAAGAATTGTTCTGCACACATTTGTTCACTGCCACTACATTGACACTATATCTCTTCCATGCAAAAGCCTGGAAGGATCAGCTTTACCTGGTATGCAACATCAAAGAAAGGTGTGTGGTCCTTCTCCTGACAAACATCAGCAATCTTCTCCCATTGCTCTGGTGTTGGGTCAATGCCAGTTGGATTATGTGCACATCCATGAAGCAATATAATCGATCCATTCGGTGCATCCTACGTCATCCAGGCCATCCGCATACCTCTCAGTCAATGAGAACTGCTGAGCACTGATGAGACATGTCCCACAAGAAGAATGTGTTTTGTTCTTGGCTCAGATGTGAAAAGCCTAACCCATATACAAAATGACAACTTCAGCCTGAAAGTCTTACTTTGATATCAGCAATCATGCCCTCAAAGTCCAAGCCAACAGTTTTGGGGTCAAAATAGCGATACTCTGACCATGGCACACCCGCGTCATTGAGGATGTTCTTGTGATTTCCTGGCCAAAAAACACAAGTATGAGACTTGTCAATGGCTTGGAAGGCCGTCAAAACACATCCCTCCAGACAATCCTCATTGCCATTTTGTGAGATAAAAGAAGGGACACAATGCAGTGGCTGTCATCATTCAGGGTCTAGTTGAGAGGACCTAACCTGGATAGGAAAGAGGAAAGGTCAGCTATAAAAGGAAAGATGAAATCAAATGACTCTGGATAAGAGAAGTCCTAGAGAGCTGGGTGCTAGAAGAAACATGATTGTTATTGTGGCAAGAAAACTCACCCCATGTAGGAGATGAAATCAGAACCTTGACACCAGGGAAGTATCTCTGAATAAAAGCTGCACCTAAACGAAGGGATCCTGTGCCAGAAAGCCCTTGCACAGTTGCAACCTGGTATCCCACCAAGAGCATAAAATAGTCCATTAAAAGGATGGGATTGAACATACATTTGCTGCACAAGACTCTAGAAAGTAATTCAATTATTTTGAATAATTCAGAAGTAAACTGACTGCAGCAAGAAACTGTAGATATCAATCTCAGATTCAATGAGAAGATGGAAATGTTCTACTGTGCTTTGTTTGATTACATGAAACCTAAAAATTGGGTTGCTGGACATGAGGATTTACCCTCTGCTGCTTGATGACAGGATTGTCAGCACCCAGAAGAAGTTCTGCTGTTGCCTTGTTGAAGGCTGCAAGGCCCTCAATTGGAAGGTACTGCAATTTACATTACAAATGGCAGAGGTAAGAAAAACGACAACAGCTACCAAGACCAAAACATCTTGTGTTTGCTCTGAAAGCCAAACCCTAGCCCTACACATGTTTGTGAAAGACTCCAGCAAATCCTGCAGGATAAAATCCATCAAGTGTTCCTCTTTGTACACCAACATGCCAGCAGCAACAAAGGGGGAACAAATGCCACAGCCTGACCTCCTTGTTCTCGCCAGCTTCCAACATCTTTTTCTCAGCCTGCACCCAAAACACACCATGAAGAAACAGAGTTGAAAAATTCAAAGACAAGTGCTGTGACATAAGAACAGGCACATCACAATTTGGACTTCTGCACAGTGAGCATTTTGGGACTTCTTTCAAAAAGAAAGCAAGCAAGAATTTCAGTACCTTCTTCACAACCTCCAACACATAGGGCTGGAGCTCCTCAGTGCGATATGCACCAACTCCTAAGTTGAGCTTCGTATCACTATTATCTCTCTTGAATGCTTCTGACACACCCAAGATGGGATCTGCAGGAGCCATGCTGACTCCTTCAAAGCGAGAGACATCTGTTGCCACAGCCATTGTCACTGTCGCCTTGGACCGGATCTACACAAAACAAAGCCAACACAGACACACTCAAGAGGTTGCTAATCCCTCTTAGCAGGTACTACTACCTCCTCGATGGTACCTTCATTCATTCTCTCTGCTTGAATTCAGAATCAAAAAAACTGGAGAAACCTAAAATCAACAGATCGTCCTAAATCACCTTGATGGAAGCGAAGGCACTTTCTTCCATCTTCTTCTGTCCAGGGAAAGCAGTAGCAACTCTCAAACCATTGTACATCTTTTGTGTGGTGCAAACCTGCTGCTGCAACAGAAAAACACAAACTCTTCAATCCCTTGAGCAATTCAAACACAACCCAGAAAAAAAAATCCTGAAAAACAGAGTCCCTAAAACCTTGGATTCGTTAATTAAAACAGCATCAACAGCCCAAACAAAAAATAAAAAATCGACCCAGTGAGAAATCAACTTTCAAAAACAAAAAAGAAAGAAGACGGAGATCCAAACAAGGCTGAAGGTCCCGAGGATCAGATCTCTCACCCGACCAACTTCTTGTCCACTAGCAACAGAGCCCAAGGCAGCAGTTGTTGCAGCTGTTGATGCCATCATAGCTGCCATTTGCCCTAAATTCACAGGTTTCCAAATCTATGTACCTCTCCCTTAGGTAAAACTCCCCTACTAGAGCTTCTAATCTCCTGCTGGAGATACAGAGAAATCTGAACTTCCCAAAAAAGAGAAAACACCCACACCCAAAAACCCCTTCTCCCCAGAGCAGGCAGCTGATGTTGATACAGATCTGAAGATGAGTAGCAATCTGATTACAAAAATGAAACACTGAAAAACAAACTCTGATGAGAGGAGCTTTGCAAGAGAAGAGAGAAGAGAAGAGAAGAGAGAGAGAGAGAGAGAGAGAGAGAGAGATGTGTGGTGGCGTGCTCTTTGCCAGTGATAGCTATGATAGCTTGACCTAGGTACCTACCCAAGTGAATTCAGTGATTCTACAAGAATTAGGGTTTTTTTTTTCCATTTTTTCTTCTTTTTTCCAAGAATTGTTAGTTTTGGTTCTTTAGACAAGATCTCAATTTTTTAAAAAATTCACCCCATTCTTTTCGAAAGATTAATTTTAATTTTAAGACAATTGGTTAAGGTATTAGATTTTTGTTTGTTGAAAAAGATTCAATTGGTTCTCAAAGTGTCAGTTCTCACAAATTTAATATTAGTTGATTTTGTAAGGTGATTCTCAAATGTTGGTTTTCAAATTTTTTTTTTAAGAAATTTTTTTTAATGAATTTTTATTTAATTTTTTTTAATTACAAAAGAGGAGAAATTAATAAAAATTAATGATGAAAATATGAAAAATACCTTTTTTTTTTTGAAAATTTTATATGTCTGCAATTTATCATAATCAAATGAACTTCAAAATTCTTGTAACTTCATTTCTAAATCTACATCTATCTCAATTCATTTTAAATAATAAGATAATTTGCACCCAAACTTAATATCATTGGGTCAATTTTTTTCACAAATGTCAAAATTTTAAAATTATTTTATTATTAACATCTGTTGAGAGTAATATATATGTTGATTAAAAAAAAATATCCTCTACATTTTAATTTGTGATCCCACAATGTCTGATATTGGTTAAGCAAGGAAACTAATAATAGAAAACATGGATTCATGTTTATCCCACCATTGAAAAATACATTTAAACACCATTCAGACCTAATGATAACCCAATGGTAAGTTAATGTTAAGAATTTTTAAAATTTTGGTGCATTCATATATGCAATGTTAATTAGCATTAACAATGACATGGCACCTATGTGGAGGCTTATGTGGCATTAATGTTAAGTTGATGTTAGGTAACATTAAATCTAAGTTTCAACCTAGATTTTAAATTTTTTTTACAATGTTAGGTAACCTTCACAAAAGAGAGGCCATAATTCAATGCTAACAAGCACAAGGTTCAAAAGAAGAAGGGGGCTAGATCTCACCTCCTTCCCACTTTCCCACCCACATAAAATATTTTCCCCCAAGCCCTTCCTTCCCTTGGACATAGTGTTCAAGAAAATAGTATGTAGTTTCTTCAAAACAGAAGTAGAAAACCTAAAAAACCTCGAGATAAAGATAAAAAGGTGGGGTGCACATGTGAAGTGCATAATTACAACTAGCAACCTTAGGAAGAGCTCCAAGAGATGAGACACATAGCAGCAACCAACAACTTCGGGAAGTCAAAGAGATGAGGTGAATGCAACAGCAACTAGCTACTTCGAGAACTCAAAGAGATGAGATAAATGCAACAACAACTAGCTACTTCGGGAACTCAAAGAGATGAGATAAATGCAACAACAACTAGCTACTTCGGGAACTCAAAGAGATGAGATGAATGCAACAACAACTAGCTACTTCGGGAACTCAAAGAGATGAGATGAATGCAACAACAACTAGCTACTTGAAGAAACACATGAGCTCAAAGAGATGAAGCACATAACATCAACTAGCAATGTCAGGAACTTGAAAAGATAAGACACACAACAACAACAACTTGAAGCAACACAAGAGCTCAAAGAGGTGAGGCGCACCACAAAGAAGAGAAGAAAATAAAAGGACAAAAGGAGAGATGGTAAAACAGCGACAAGATTTTGTTGAAAGAAGAAGACGATGGTAACTTTTTAGGTTTTTGTCTTTTTGGTGTGAATGGCCAAAAAAAATATTAAAGTATCAAACGAAAGGGTGCCACGTAACACTTCCTTTAATCTAAGTGGTCATATTTTCTTGACCGTATTAAAAAAATGATTACTAACATTAAAGTAGAAAGTTGAAAATTGATTAACAACTATATTGTTGTTAAGGGGTTTTTAACAATTTTTCTTAACACTAGGTTTAGCATCTTTCACATTCACTTGATACCATTTGAAAATTAGTAACTATTTATTGACAAGTTCTTTGGTTAATTCATATGTGTTGCCAATCATTTCAAAGATATCCAAATTGCAATGATATGATATTTCTCAACAATAGTCCACACTTTACTCCCAACCAATAAAAGAAAATATTACATGAAACTTTTTTAACCTAGGGTATAACATCAAAAAGAGCCTTTCTTTTTTCATACTTGTTTAAGAATGAAAGGAAAGCATCTAAAACACCAAAAATTTACTTTTAATGTTAGAAACAAGTAAAGCCAACTCTATAACAATTCCAACATCATTATCCATCAAATTGTCCAAAGTTGATGGGATTTCAAAATTTTCTTTAAGTTTGAAATTCATCAATATGGCAAAATGCAATGCATTACCAAGCAACCAATGACTACAAATGACGCGCTCCCAAGTCACGGGGTGAAACACACTGGAGGGTTTCACAAAGTCAAGTTGCGGAAAGTTGAACTTGGTAGCACGCTCCCGGCTTCCAACTCTAGAAAGGGGTAGAGGGTCGAGTT
>Ga0116227_10000998_pt1 | contig 60514 bp, 43 predicted proteins | sample S1TSphgellanicum_FD_89693 | JGI IMG/M metagenome (GOLD analysis project Ga0116227, IMG submission 89693) | Host-associated microbial communities from peat moss isolated from Minnesota, USA - S1T2_Fb - Sphagnum magellanicum MG | ecosystem: Host-associated > Plants > Peat moss > Unclassified... | reverse complement strand
GCAATATCTTGGAATACTATCCAGAAAGAATGCTCCAAAGGAATCGAAAACAGCCCCAATCACCAAACAAAACTTGTGTAGCCATGGCAGTGGCACTGGACCAATGTGAGAGACCTTGCAAAACTTAAAAGGACAAATCACAGTCCAGACAAAGCATCCCAAGAAGTTGAAGGCATAAGATGACCAATCATGCTACCTCTCCTTTAAACTCGACTGGTCGAGTATATGTTGATTGACAAGACAGAGAATTGTAGTAGTAGATTGCTCCATCCTCAGTCTTGTGTGCAGTCCATGCATCAAGGTCAGGTATGGTTTCACCAGCACCCTTCTTCAGCTTGTCCCCAGAACCAGTAACTGCTTGTTCTCCAGGAGGGGCAATGTCAGTTTTTACTTGCACAATTGCTGCTGAGTCAGCCGGTTTGCTCTTGGATGTGGTCACACCACCCTCAGAGGCTGTTGTAAGAGTCACTGAAGGCGGTGCACCATAAGGAGCCCATGCAGGAAGTGGGAGGCCTCCTTGGGAAATAGAGGGTTCTCTTGTAGCTTGAAAAGGTTGTGGTTCTCCACTACCTGAGGGATGTGGACCAGATGCAAGTATGCTATCTGATTGAGATCCAACCAGATGCCTCTGCTGCTGCCCAGGGAAGACACCCTCATATTCCCCTTGGTAGGACATAAAAAGGGGCCGTGGATGCAGTTGCATCCATGGTGGCAACAAGTGCTGGGGAGGAAAAGCCTGAAATGGGGGCCGCTGTTCATGAAGAACAGAGCCTGCTCCAGAAGAACTTGGTGTTGCAGGTGCCATCCCAGGTCTTGAACCCAAAAGCAGAGAGTCTTTGCCATGAGGTGGCATACCTGCAGAGGCAGGTACAGGAGCAGAACCTGCTGCCTGAGAAGGCCATCCTTTTGTGGGCATTGGATTCTGAGCAATACCATAACCTGGTCCAGACTGTCCTGGTTGAGGAACTGTGTAGGGAGCACCCATTGGTGGGGCTGGTACTAAAGCCTGCAAATTTGATGTCCACTGTCAATATGAATCCTACAGCACCACAAAGCTACCACATCATAACCAGGAGTCTCTCTGCCAAAAGGTCATAGTGTACGGCAAAAGTAAGTATATGGAATGCACTAAAATGTAGCCAAAAACTTACAGGTCTGGAAGGCTGCAAACCACTCCCTGATGCAGGGCTCAATTGATTGGGATTTCCAAAGGGGGCCAATGATCCAGACATTTGTGGAGGAAAATTGAGAGGAGGAGCCCCAGGGAGTGGTAGCTGGGGAGGTGCATGTCCTTGATTGATAGGTACTCCGGGAGGTCCCCAAAGTCCTTGAGGGCCTGCCATAGATGCACTTGCTGGCAGCCCAGCCCGAGGCTGCCAAGCTGGTGTTGCCATGTCTTCTCCTCTGCAACAAGAGCTCCTAGAGGAGTCTCAGAGATGATCCAAAACACTATTTACATATGTCATCATACTCCAAAACCAACCAACAGATCTATCTGCATTACACACTGTGCATGCATCATATGTGCAGGCTGCAGGACACAAGATGCACAGCCATTCAAGAATAAGGATCTAGCCAAATTAAAATCAAGTCATTATCAGGTTCACAAAAGAAATCCCACATCTGGAGCATGACTTTTGGGACATTCCTACAACTGTTCAGTGGGTAGCAACTGGTCACACTCTCCCCAAATTCTGTCCAACTCCTGCTGAGCTTAGATGCATTGCTGTTCTCAAACTGACATTATATACAAACTCCTGAAACTTGCTTGTACAGAGGGGGAAAGCACTTATGACCACTGGTCTCCAGCCTACATACTTCTCTGGTACTGTTCAGACAACCCAAAAATTGACAGCATTCAGTTGAATATGCTGTTTGCAATCTATGCTTGACACAGCTCACACCAAAGGATAAAAGGATATTAAGAACAGGATTTGAAAACAAAATGCCCCATCATATGTCCAATCACTTTGTTCCAACAAGAACCCCATCACAGGACTCTTGCAGTACATGATGTGATTGAGCTGGACTCCAAAACTTTGAAGTGGAAGATGGCAGATCATGATACCCTCACACAGGATACAATGGACATATATAAGAATTGAAGGTTCATAGAGCCCAGAGACCAGTACGACCACATTTATAAAAGAAAGACAGAAACACTGAGGTCATAATAGTCACCTGAAACCAGTTCAAAATCAGAACAGAAACACAAAGACCATATTGGTGGACAGGGACAAAAGGAGCTAAAAGAAGGTCTATAAGGCTTGAGAAGACCCTGTCATAAGGATCACACACTTTGAAACATAAAAGCATCGTTCCCCATTCAAATGAAGAAGGATGCATCAAGGCAGAGAAGACAGCAGAATCCAATACAGTAGACAAAGACTGTTAAATAGGTTAACCCTAAATGCGGCATAGAGGCGTATATGTTGAGTTCTATGAAGAGAAGGATCAAACGTATCGTCTTATTTACTGTTGCAGCGGAACACTGCAACTCACCAGTCAGCAAAGAAGGAAAGAAATTAAGGAGTCTGCATAGAGAAGTAACAAAAAAAACGCCATGCAAAACGCTTGCGAACAAACGCCCTTGAAGTAGTCTCCACGAGTCCAATTCTGCTCCACAACCTTCTTGAAAACCCTAAAAACATAGGGTTTCGAACGTGCAAGGCGAAGCAATGGACCGCCGAAGCGAATCCAAGAACCTCCACGGCCAGCAAGAGGAAAGGGATGTGCATCTAGAGGGGAAGGTGTGAGATGGCACGCACAAAGCACGAGAAAAAGAGCGGGAAATCGTTGACAAGACCCAAAAAGAGGAAGGGGTAGTGGGGTGGGGAAACATACTAATATTCCATCAGAAAACACTTCCACAACCTTTCAATGATCTGCCTCCGCAACGTCGTCGAGCTTGCAAAGATCGCCGATATTGTCCACCGCCAAATCCTTCGTCTTCTTCTTCTCCTTCAACGCTCTCTTCCAACACTCTCGCAACTTCGCAATCGAAAAGAACAAACCCGCTCTCTCTCTTCTTCTCTTGGCTTCAGTTCGCTTGGGGAGTTCTTGAGGCCGGAAACTTCTCAGAAAATACGGGAACAAACACTATTTCCGGGACTCAAATAATTTTTATTGCCAAACAAATGGGTTGCATGGCTTATTTATATTAGGTATATAATTTTGGCGAATTTTAAATTTTCGTTATTTGGCGATTTTTCATTCATTTATATTTTAGGGGAAATTTTAAGATTTTTAAATTTTCCAATTTCAATGGGAAAATGTGTTTTTCCAGCCAAAATTCACCACATTCATAATTTTTTTTTAAATTCAGGAAAAATAAACTCAATGAAGTCCTTAAAGACCACATGAGTTTGCATGTGGTAGGTAAAGCCTGAGGCCATGAGCTCCACTGGGATCCGGAATAGGGGCCTGTATGTAGTGGAGTTCAGTACCAGCCCAATTCAATTAAGGCCTGCAAGGGAGGGTTTTAACCGCAACTGGGTTAATATTTGGTTTCACCTTGGTAACAAATTCTGTAGGAAATAGGTCTCAAATATAGGTACATAGGTAGGAAATAAGGTAATTATACTAGGTGAGTAAATGGGTTTATACATTGGTGAGGGCTGTTTTTACTACCTACCTGCTGACAACCTGCTTGTGGGTTGTTAGTTAGGCAGGTAGGGGGAAAAAACAAAGCAACTGAGCTAACCACCACGGTTAGCTAGGGAACTGGTACCCAACAGAAAATGGTTTCCTGGCCGCCTACCAAAGTATATACCCACCTAGTTAGGTCCTTTTTGTTACCATTTCATTTACCATATTTGATGTTAAACATTTTGGAATACCTTTTCTTTACCTTACCCAACTTGGCTCCACGCTGTTGTAAATTAATACTAACAAATCAATTGATGGAAAAAATTTAAAATTTTTTGTGAAAATTAAGTTCCGTTAAATGAAAATATTCAATGACATTGCATGTGACTTGAATTTAATTGAATTTTTTTAAAAATCTTAAATTTAATTAAATTATTGAATTTAATTTACATAACAACAAATTTGATGTTTGCATGTCTGTTTGTGCCATCCATACCTACCTTTCATACTTAAGAATCCTATATAAAGTTGGTGTCATTTCGTGTCTGTACCTAAACACATAGTTTCACATTTCTTCAAAGATTTTGTCTATTTGTGCCATTGGTTCCTCTGGTAGCATCAAGATGTGTCCATATTCTCTTGGTTTGCATTCTCTTGAGAACCCTTGAAAACATTCATCCCTCAAAACACCTACAAAAAAATATATTAGCATATCAATTTTGATAGTTCCTGGGTTTCGCCCTGTCTTTCTTTTTTCCTGAGCGGCTCCACTGCCTGCTACATAGATTTTCACTGCTCCTACCTGCACACAGCTACTATAATTCCTCTCGAACCTTGTGCATTAAATGCTGAGATTCAGCATTTCATACCGAGATTTAGTAAAATTTCATTACTTTACGGATATCACTAGAAGAGGGGTTAGGGGGTGAAAGGAGGCACAAAGACAGGGTGAATTTGCGGATATCTTTAATGTCTCTTTTGTTTCTCTATTGCTTGCCATCCAGAAAGTTGTTTCAAGAAGCCAAAATTGCATTCTGGAGTTTAGGTTCTGGAATTAGTGCTTGATTTTGTGGCAATCAACCTTGATTAAGGTTCTAGACCCAACGCTTCATTTTGTGGCAGTCAACCTCGTTGAGATTAGGGATCACGGCAAAAAAAAAACCTCACATGCAAATTTTTGTACTCTCTATCTTACATTCTTGTTTTGACTCCTTTTTCTTGATGTTTTTGGAAAACCAAATGCTTTAGACATCTTGTGTTCATTTTGTAGTGAGGGGATTCTTGTTGAATTTAAATTCTTAAATTTAATTCAAGTATATTGAATTAAATTCAAATCAATTGAAAAGAAATGAGATGCAAATAGGTGCAAAAGGTCTTGAAAATCTACTCATGATAATGGTGTTGGATTAATTTTTTAATTAATTCAAATTCAAAAAAACACTTTTTCATTTTTTTTACTTCAAAATTAATGGAACAAATTTCAAATTGGAACTATCCAAATGATGACATATAGAACCTTCAATTGTCTTACCTAAATTAATTTCAATGAATCACTATCACTAAAACTAGGATAATTTTTAAGTTTGTCTTTACGTAAAGCTGAATAACTATTTTGAAGAAAAAATTCCAATGACAATTCAATGGAGCTAGTTTAGAACTGTTGAATTGAATTTAGTTGGAGCTAGTTTAGGTAGGATGACTCTAAGGTTCCATAATATTATATCCTACCAAATTTCAATTTGAAATATGTATGGACCATTCACAAGTGAAAAGTAGAAAGATGTATTTTCACATATATATATATATTTAAATAAAAATTCCAATGCCATCATATTCACAAACAAATTTCAATATCTTGTCCACAATTTGTATCTTTTTTAAAATTGAATTTGAATTCAAACCAATTGAATCTTAATTCAACTATTGAATTGAATTTTGTTGAGTTGAAATTTAATTCAAATTCCAATCAATGTAATTGAAATTCAAGATTCATGCAATGTCATTCAATATTTTCATTTGGATGGAACTTAATTTTCATAAAATCAATTCATTTTTTGATCAATTGACTAGTTGATTGTCACTTTTGATGCGCAATAATGTGAAGCCCAAGCAAGATATATAAGCAATTTCACAATTTGTAATTTACGTGCAATTATGAAAGACTTTTTTTGAGTTATGGTGCCTACTTACTATTTTTATATTCATTTTTTCATTAATTATCTTAAGGAAGATTGTTATTTTATATTTTTGGAACCTCTTTAGATTATGCTACCATTTGCCATTACATGCACCTATTATCAAAATTGTTGAATGGTTTTTTAATGTTTGGTAAATTTCCTTGGAGGATGTCACATGTTCATGTTTGCAATGTCAAATACATAATTAAATGTTTTACACCATTTGCCAATGTGTCATGCTCGAGAAATATCATACATATTAATTTTTCTCAAAATTTCTTAAATACATTTGAATGGATAGAATGGATTACTTGAAAACAATTGTTGATAATCAAAAGCTTATTATACTCATTATTTGTTATAAAATTTCTTTAATGGGAATATTTGGAAATGGAAATAATAGTTTTGAACCTATGGTATCAAAAAATGATAAATTGCAACGCAATATTTATATCCATGTACATGAGTTGGGTCCTACTTCAACATTTTGTTATTTGAAAACTATAGTTGGACCAAGTTGCAACCATGTGAATTAACTAATGATGTTAAAATCGATAATAGATTAATATTTTTATCACTTCAACTTTCAAAATTGGTAGATATAAATTTGACATTGTGATTGACACAACTCTCATAATTTGAATTTAGAAGTTTTACATTAATCAACGTTCCTCCTTCAAACTAATGACACACATGAGAATTGGAATGGGTTTAAACTCTTTAGAGTTGTATTTAGATTGAGGTGGTAAAGGGGATAAATGAAAAGAAAAAATTAACCCTAATGCTATTCCATTCACACAAAAGGGATAAAAGCTGACTTGGAAAATGACATGGCATTGGGGTTAAGAAAGGGATAAATGTGCTGAAATATCTTAACCCCAGGAATAAATATCTTCATTTTTTTTAGATTTGGGATAAAGTTAGGGTAGAAAGAAAAGGTTAGTTTTAAAGGTTGAAATAGCCCCTCATGTTCAAGAGAGCTTTTTATGTTATTTTGGCCAACATATTCTCTTTCATCCAAAAGAGCACCTAGAATGGTGGGCAGCAACAAAAACTTGTTTCAAATTATCAGGCAGCATAAAAATTCCCAAATTGCCTAAAATTTATTAAGCATCTGGATTTTTTCAGAAACCCAAAAAAGTTGGGCATAAATGAAAAATTTCTTCAACCTCCATATGGTGCTCAAAATTATCGGGCAGAATAAAAATTCCCAAAATGCCCAACAGTTTCTAGAATCAGGATTTTTCCAGAGTACAAAAAATTATGGGCAATAATTCAACATTTATAATTTTCCTGGGCAGCCTTAAATTCCAAAATTGCCCGAAATTTTTCAAGCATCCTGGAAACCCTAAACCCTAAACCTGGATTTTGAGCATTAGAGTTCCCAAATTTCTGAGCAGAAATGAATTTCTTTCAAACAAATATAATCTGCCCGAAATTATCAGGCAGCACAAAAGTTCCTCAACTTCAGAATTTTTTTGGGCAACATGGAAAAAATTCCTAAATTTTCCCAAGCTGCCCATACTTTTTGCATAGTTTGGAAAACTCCTCAATGTGAACATTTGAACGTTTGAAACTTTTTATTTTGCCCGCCCTTTAATCATCAATTGTTTTTTCATTCACATACTTACCATGTTTGCCCAGCTACCCCATTCACCCACTTTACTCACCTACCCCGTTCACACACCTATCTTTTCATCTTTTTCAAGAATTTATCTTCATTTTTTGCCATGGCTACCATTGCTGCCGCAATGTCAAAGAGTTTTGCCATCGTCATTGCCATTGTTGCGATGACAAAAACTTGTTAAGGCTATAGTAATGAAGTGAAGATGTGATAATAGTTGTGCAATTGCTACGCACTCAAAATGTGAGGTGAGGATGTAACAACACTATCGGGGTGAAATTGTGAGGTGAAAGCACAACATTCCACAATTGTAGAGAGAAGACCAAAGTGAAGGTACATTGTCTATTTTTGTGTTTGCACTCAAGGTTTGTTTGTGTTGAAGTTGTTTACACTTTGGTTGTTGTTTACATTGAAATTTGTTTGACCCAGCTCATCGTTGTCTTATGGCAATGTTTTGTTGATGCACTATAGATGACGATGAGCTAGCCAAGCTTGTCATCATCTTTTTTTTTGTTGTTCAACACATAGGCAACATGTGTCAATGTAAGAATGATTACAATTTTAATAAATTGATTAATATAGTTAATCTAAATAATTAATTAAAATTAAATTAAATATACTTATATAATTTTAATCAAAAATAAAATTTTAAATATTTGGCCCTAAACCTTTAAATGTAATGATGAACATTAGTTGTTACTACCAATAAAAACATCTAATTTTGCAATTTTCCTTCCTATAGGTCGTTATTTGTGTGTATAAAAAGGTTGTAGCATGTTGGATCAAGCACAACAAGTTGCATTAGGTTGGAACAAGTAAGTTGTCATTATTTTGATAATTGTTTGTGCTTGGGGGAGCTTGAAGCTCCCTTCCAATGGCAACAATCAACCATGGACTGTCACCATTGTTGGGGAGATTCAAGCTCCTTTTTTTTTGCATTGATTGTTGTCAAAGGATTTGTGTGTGTTTTTAATGATGTTTCTTTTAAATGAGGATGAAATTGATGAACTAGAATAAGAAATAAAAAACATTAATTAACCATTATTTCGTTTTAAGATGGCATGTCCATGGGAAAACCTAGACGCCGAGGAAAGGTGTCAACTAGTGGTAATCAACAACAAATGAATGATGCTACAACAAATGAGGAACAAATTGAAATAGAGCAAAAAATTGTCATTTTTACTCCTGCTCTTAAAGGTAAATATATTGTGATGGATTATGTGTTTCACATGTTAGGGCTTTAAAGAGTTTAATGGAGCATAAACGTTGCGAATAGAAAATCGCATCCCATCCCCATTCTTTATTTAAGAGAGAGGATGGGTCATTGTTTTGCCTTTTTTTTTCAAAGGAATACCCATATGTTTAAATAAATGATTTTTTCACACTATACTAAATAATAGCCTAAAAATATGGGTATAAGGTGTAGGGTTTGTTTGTAATACCCTCATTATGTCTATTGTTTATTGGCTATTCTAATTACAATTCCCCCACCATACTAATTTGATTGTAATACCGTCATCGTGTTTGTTCTTTACTTGTTAGTTTGATTGCAATGCTTTCATTGTGTTTGTTGTCTACTTGTTAGTTTGATTGCAATACCTTCATAATTTATAAATGAATATTTCATCTTTTTGACCAATATGAACATTCATTTGATAAGATTTTATTTGTAAAGGTTAAGATGGCTTTGAACACATGAAAGTGATCATGAAGAAGTACCACCAAAAGATGTAATTTGGAAATTGTAGATTAAGTGCATGAAAGGTGAATGTTGGTGTGCAAAATTAATGGATGCACCAATATTTATGCAACTAAATGGTTTTTTGGTCAAAATTTGGACAAAAACACAAGCTTCACATGGAAGTAGGTAAATATGGCCACCCATCTACTCCTGTTGCGAGGCCAAGGCAACAAAATGACCATTTCATGAATGTTCATATTTTAAACAACCTATAAACACAACAAACACATAACAAAAAAAGGCAATTAGTTAAGGGAAAAAAGAAGTTGAAGTTGAATGGGATTAACTTCAAATTGAAGCATAAGGTTTCAAAAAGGTGTGACAACTTTTATTAGTGAGGTTTGTTTCTTGCAAATTGATAGGTATCATCGACATACTTATGTGGGGGGTGTGGTTTATCCCTTGTAATGTTTTTTTATGAATTGAGAAGGATGATGACCTTGCAAAAACAATTTTGGTGAATAAAGTCGATTGTGCAAAGCTTCTAAAACTTGCATGGGATGCCCATAATTAAAATTTGGAATTTACACAAGAATAAATCTTGAGTTTTTCTACTACCCAAATCCACTATGTTTTTAATGAAATGGGACAAAATTCACTACTATGTAACTTATATGGTTTTGGTATAAAAAAAACTTGATTAAGACATTTTTAATGAAATGTTTATTAATTGTTTTGGATGGTGACATGTTGCACTAAGTAATTTGTAGTTTTAAAAACTTGACATGAATATTATGAGATCTCAAGGTAATATGACATGGATTAACATGCCATGTCATCATGTAACATGTTTCTAACATTTAAAAATAAATAAATCATGGATTGTAAATTTTTCATGGTATCCTTTGACAAAATACATCTTGTGATTAAACATTATTATTATTTATGTTTGGTTTGGATTTTTATAAATTATTATTATTATTTCCATATGGTTTGGATTTCTCAACAAAATATTTTGAAGATATTATTCACCATCATCATACATATTTTGTATACCATATTTATACATGATACATTAATGTGTATATAAATTACATATGTTGATGTATACATTTGTCAAGGTTTGAACCCAAGACTTCATGGAGGTTCACCAGGTTTTCACCACCAAAGCATTTCAAAACTTTGATGAAACTGAAAGAAAGTGTAAGTTTATTATCTTTGACATGAAATTATTTTAAGACTTCTGATTTTATAATACGTCTTTTTTTTCAAAATTTATTAAAATGCTATAAATAAAAACATGATCCTAAAGCTTATTCAATAATCTATTCGTGAAAATAATTGTATTTATAATTATGCAATTTGAAAGGTTTTAAAAATCATTTTAAATAACATATTATGGATAAAACAAAAAATCTAAAAATATTTTTTATTTAAATTAATTTACAATCTTCATAAATGGGATTCAATTCAATGTGAATTCAAAAGCATTTTCATTAAATCTTTAATGAAAATATTTTTCTTGTGTAAAATATATGTTCAATATTTTTTATATTATAAGTTTTGTTTTCCTCAATATGATTATGTATAATTTAAAGAAAAAACTTTTGCAATGTTATTCAAATTGTAATCACCCATAAATAGTTTTACCTACATTTGCCTATAGAAGAATTATGGAGTTGCAAAATTGTTTAAATCCTTTAATTTAACTTGAAAAATTATCAATTGTAAATTTGATAAATTTTGGAAAAATCATTGTTGATAATTTTTCCCCTTTGAAATTGGCAAAAAATGGCCATTAAAAAGTTTAAATAATCAATATAACATTTTTTCTCAACATCATATTTGTTTAACAACATTAGTTATAGACTAATAAAGATGATTAAAATTTCACAACTTTGAAAAACATATTGCAAAAAATTATTTATATAAATATTTTTGATAATGTAGTAATATATTTTGCCTTTGTAAAAATATAAAACACATAATTTCATGATATTTTTGCATTAAATTGTTGGATTACCCCCGCCCCCTTAGTTAACAATATTTGTTGTTTTATCTTTGGTGGCAATTTTTTGCAAGTTGGTGGTTCTTTTTGGGGAATTGTTTTTTAAATAATGAAAATTCAAGGAAAAATTTCAGGGTGGTCGTTTTTTTTAAATAAAAAATATGCAAGTAAAAATATAAATTGTTATATATTAGTTGTCGGGTAAAAGGTGTAATTTAATTACTTCTAAAATATGGTACCATTTATGAAAAAAAAATTTAAAAAAAATGTAGATTATGTAATAATTAATATATTTTGGTTTAAAGATTTTTTTAAAGGTTTTGTTATTGTGGCATCATGAACATTTGTAATAAAAAACTTGTCCAATGATGAATGAACTAAAGGAAAAAACATGAATTTAAATTTATGTAAATGTACAGGTTTGAACATTAAATTTTTTAAATATAAAGGTCTACATGGACACTAGACTTTGTATATATGAACATTTTGATTTAATGTTTAATTCAAATATAAATGTGAAACATTAAAAAAAATTATACATCCATTTAAAAAAATTGTGGTGAATGCAAAATGCAACCCATGAACAATGGTTTCAACATGATAAGAGTGTATAATTCAATTCATGTACCATGTTGAAAATTAAAGAGATGTTAAAAAATCATTAACCATTATAGTGCAATGTGTAAATAAAGTTAAATAATTTCCACATCAACAATTTGAAATTATTAAAATAATATAAAATGTTTTCTTGTGTAAGTGTAAGGTGCAGCTTCATTCTCCACTTGTTATCAAATCTTGATTTAACTTATGTTAAATGTTAATAATTGAAAAGTTGTTTAAAATGATTAAATAATATTACTATTTTTGCAAGGAGTCTAGGGTTGAGATATTTTTCATGTCAAAATTTTCCCATTATTATGAAATCCAACATGAAGGAAAAAAATCCGGTGTTTTTTGAACAAAATAATAATTTTTTTCACTATGAAAATTATTGCACAAATAAATAAAAACAAAATTCACTTGCTATTTGTGCATGTTAATAATAAGTCAAATAGTGATCAAATTGGACAAGTAGTTGTAATGGGTGGTAATGAACAAAACCCAATATTTTTTCTTGTGTTACCAAAGGTAAGAGAAATAAAAAGATGCAAGTCATGCGAAAGTACCATGAATAAAAAATTATTTCCTAGTTGATAAATTTACAATCATTTAATAATTATTTTAAACATTATTTTGCCATTGTACATTTGAATCATGACACTAATTTATTTTTTGGTCATTATGCTTCGAAGTACCACAAAGGAAGCTTTTGTGGCATATGCAATTTGATCCACATTTCACCATCAACATCTTTTCACCCATCACCATGTGGCTAATGTTATAGAAGTTGTGGCCACTTATCAAAAAAACATGGGCATTTTTTTTAAAAAATTCTTCAAGTGAAAATGCACATTAACAAATAGTGTTAGACCATTTTAGCCTAGCTTGCAATGAATTTTTTGTATTTCACCAACATTTTGTATCATGTTCATTATACATTAAAATTTTGTAACTTTTTACCCATTTCTATTTTGGTAATCCCAATTTGCAATATCTTACCTTATCACCCTATGTCAAATTCCAAACACATGCCCCAACCCCAAATTTCAATACATACATCCAGTGGACCAAAATCAATAAGAAATATCCAAAAGATATTTATAAATTAAAAAAAAATCAACTAGCAATACCTTCATCTTTAGGTGTAAACATATTTATTGTGGGCATGCCCCGTTTTTATCCAAACCCTAATTTGCAATACCTACATCATTGAAGTTTTTCAATCATTGTTAGGGTGGTCACAAATGTAATTTCATCATTATTCTTGCAATGCAATACTACCACAACAAATTTTTTGCAATACCTACATAAATATGTTGTGTGACCTAATTAAAAACCACGCATTGATTTAATCATCTTTGATTATGTAAGTAATGCAAAATCTTATTACTTGCATGTAATAGGCAATATCTAAAATATAACTATAAGTAAAAAATTAAAAGGTTTGATAATATATTATATTTGTATCATAAGTTTTAATATTGTCACATATTGTCAACTATTGTAAAACAAAACCTATTAATAAATATTCAATTTAAAAATTACATATCAATATCACAAGTTTATAATTCAAAAACCAAATAATACCATGTTACTTTGAATACCCCATTTATTCAAATGAACCTTAAACCTTACATTTTAATTATATTTATATTGAATTCCAATGATTCTATTTGTAGCCCAAAATTCGCCATTTTGTTTTTACAAAATAATTTTGAGTAACATGGTACAAAGAACTATTTGGATTTTATTTCAAATAAATAACATTCAAATTTTTATAAAAAAAACCTTAAACTCTTTTTTTTCTTTGGAAAGCTTCCAAATGGTTCCTTTGACCATATTGCAAAATAGTGAATTTTTCCATAAATGTTTTTGAACAAATCTTACATATTCATTTTATTAATATTGATTCAATGTATTAAAATATCATATAATTATGATTTGAATTTTATTCACATATATATAATTTTATTCAAATATTAAATGTAAATATAAATTTTACATTTGAAATTGATTCAAAACCATTATTGAACAAATTAATTCTAAATCCTTAACCTTAAGTCCTAATTATATTATAATGTTAAATTAGAATTTTAAATAATTAATTAATCAAAAGTAATATTTATAAGTTGAGTATACATTATTTATAAATTTTCATATTAAATTGTAATAGTATCTACATTTTAGGTTTGAAATTTATTTATGTTTGCATTTTCAATTATAACATGGAACTATATGTATAATTCAATAATTATTAATCTTCATTATAACACATGTGATTATTAATTTGACACAATAATACATTTATTGAAATACTGAATGTTATGGCAAGAAAACAAAATGCAAGCAATACCCTTGTTAGAAATTTAGGTATGTCATATTATTAAACCCATTTGTAATCACCTGTTGTGAGTGTTGAAAAAATAATTTTCACATATTCAAACCAAAATCGTATCCTACATTTCGTAATTCATTACCTTTAGCTATAAATGCATTTCCTTATTATGAACATGCCTACATTTGTCAAACCTAAAATTGAAACTTGCAATGTAAGCCCATGTTGCATTACTTGCATCCATGAAGGCAAATCATGATTGTGATGACAAAACGTAGGACAATACCCACATCAAATGGTCAAATCCTCCATTGGAAAGATTGTGTTTTGGGCAATACCCTCATCCAATATATTAAGAAATAATTTTGACCCATGAAAGATGTGAAATTATATGCAATATTCATATTAGTACCCATCAACATTTAACTATATTATACCTTAATCCTTTGCAATATATACATGCATAAAAGACCTTAAATGCCACAAGAGACAATATGGGTAAACATTACCCACATTTTCAATTAGTGATTATTGTACAATCAACTTGCAATGCATGTGGTGTATATAAGGTGGCAAATAAGTTGGAAATGATGCAAATATGCAATACCCACCTTTATATGACATTTGAATAATATGTTCATGTTTGGTAGTTCTAAAATATATGTGCAATATAACTTTAACAATTAGAACTCAAATGGTGACTATAGGTTTAACTTTCAAACCTTAACTGTTTGTTGATACAAAATAAAAACATTAACACATATATAATCTAAATTTTGACTCAATTGTAATATCATGCACATTTAAGTATATTGAATGGAAAATTAATATAGGGGGTAAATACAATTGGTTTTGTATTATATTTTTTCACTCATGCACCCTCTTCTTATTGATATCTCCATGTTATAACATTAGTTCATGCTAACTTTTCATTTGATTCATTGAATTGCATGCCAAATCCATCATTGACAATGAAAAACCATGTTGGGATGCATGACTTTGCTTACTTTGAAAAGGTGAATACCTTATACATATGTTGCAATCACTTGCAACAATGATGTGGCATGGTCTATGAGTTGAACCCCACCTTGTTTGATTTCATTGATGATTTTTTGCTTTATGTCACCCATTTGAGCAAACACTTTTTCTATGAAGGCAAATGAATTTGAAGGTTAGTTGTGATTCGTTTCTTTTTCGACATTGGGGGAAGTATCACATTTGGTCAATCATCAAACACCAATTCTCAAGGAAACACACTAGTTTCCATATGCTAAATGGTATGTAAACAAAAAGAAAATGGGATCCACACATGAAGGTTGTAGGTATGTTTCAATAGATGGTTGAATGAATATAGTCAACAAATGATTATAGTCATGTTAGAATTGTTTAGACTCAAACTATTCAATAAACAAGTTGAGGATGAAAAGAACAAGGTGGAAAAAGCATTGCATTAGGTTTAAATGGAGGTGCACAAATTGCAATAGTTGGTGAAGGACAAGGACAAACATGTGAAAGTAGTTCATTATCAGTCATAGTTGCCCATCAAAAGTAGAAAAATTATGAAAAACACATTCAAGATTATGAGAAGTTAAAGTTGGAAAAGGATCACTTACAACAGGAATTTAAATAAAAGAGTAAGGATTATGGGTTGGTGACGTAGTAAGCAAATGTTTTAGTTGTGCAATATGAAGGGTGGGAAAGAATCAAAAAAATATAGGAACAAAACATGCTAAGTTTATAAGTTCAAGTTAAAGAGTTGCAAGATGCAATGACACATGTAGTCAATAAAACTACAATAATGCAAATTCAAAAAAAGAAGATGGAAGTTGTTTTACAAATAAAGGCTTAGAATTTAAAATTGGACATCCTCAGATTGCATGGAGTAGTGAAGAAGATGAAGAATATGGAACCCTATTATTCTTACTAGTGATTACAAGGGTGTAAGCATACAAAAGTAGGCCAAAAAAATATACGTTGCAAGTAGAAAACATAAAATTGTTAACTTTGAAACATAGAAAGTAGAACCTAATATTTAAAAACACATAAAAAAAATTACATGAGTGTATGTAGGATGGTATTGATATGTTTTTTAAAGTTTAAGATTTTGTGTTTCCTTTTTTTCCAACCTACTTTCACTTTATTTTCCAAATTTATGATGTTGTCCCATATTGCACAAAGTAACGTAAAAATATATTAATTAATTATCATTTGACCAAAAAATTCATGTCCTACTTTCAGATTGTTAGAAGATTGTTTTGACATATTATATGCGAGTATTAGTGTTTGGGTTCATATAGAAAATCATGTTTTAGATGCATAATTATATTAATTTGGAAACTACTTTTTAGAGGCTTCACATTTTCATAATTAAAATATTCAAGTTTCAAAAAAAGTATCAATATGCATGATAATTCAAACATCAATATCACAACATTTGAACAATTTGATTTTGAAAAAGTACCAAACATTAACTTGTGATAAATAAAAAAAATGATGAAAGTAATATAATACATAAAATATGACCATATAGGGTTTATTTAGTATAACATGTACATTCTAAAATTTGTAGCATTGTTAAAAGTTTTAAAATTCAAAAATGCAAACTCTATTTTTCACCTACATTTACTTTTTGAGCAAGGATCACCAATTGACCTACTTTAGCATGCTTATGCCCACAAGAGTATGAGGACTTAAGGGTGAATGTGTTGTTGAATGTCACTTGTGAAACTTCACGATTGAAATTTCAAAAACTAGCTAAATGGTGGGAATTGGTGCAAGACATGTTCTAGGACAAATTGAAAGAAGTTTTCAAGCAAGTGAATAAGGATGAAAACATATATAAACATTAACTAAAGGCGTATCAATACGTACTTCCTCAGTGATGTTGCTTTGCTCCACATGCTAGTTGTGGCATAAACATATTGAGATAGTGACATATAAATCACAATATTTTGTGGGTTCAACTTAAAACAGATTTGTGCTCCATGTTTGCGAACTTCACATTTCCATGAAGTCTAAAAGCATAAAGTTCTACTCCCCATGTTGCACTACTTGGAGATTGTGGCAATTTGTTCACAAAATCCTCAGTCTCATCTATGTGCCCAGTGTGACCAAGGACGTCAAAGATGTAGCCAAAATGCTCATCACTTAGTGAGATGCTGTGGACTCTCCACAGATAAGAAATACTGAAGTTCTTCATCCACCAGGCCTGCATAACTACATGCAGAAATAACACCTATGAACACTACTCCATCAGGTTTCACACCTTAGATCATTTGATGAAAAAGCTTGAAGCACTCTACAACGTACTTGTGCTGCCTAAGACCTATGAGCACTGCACTCCATGCCACCCAATCCTTTTCAAGCATCGTATTAAAAGTATTGTATGCTTCCTTCATGTTGCAACACTTGGCATACATGTTGATCAGACCAGTCGCAACATGAAGACCTGACTTGAATCCAGCTGCTGCAATCCATGTGTGGACTAATCTAGCTGATTGTCATGAGGCTTGTTGGCACCAGTGTTTTGCAGTTATTTGATTTTTTAAATAACTGGTGGTTTTGGTTCTTTAAAAATTTTCAGAATCAAAGAGCCACTGATTCTGGTTTTTGGAGGAAAGAAAATCCAAATATGAGAACTGTTGGTTCCAGTTAATTCATGAACATCAAAGGATCAACAAATTTCATGAAAGAACTGGCAAAGAACTAGCACTTAGAAAGATGATTTTTTGAATTTCAAAAAAATTGAGAAACAAGGTCCTATACCAAAACCAATTATGAACGATTTTGGGCTTTTCTGGGTCTCCAAGGCTCGCACAAACATTGACAATACATCATTGTGTCACATTTGACCCCTTCATTTTGTCCCTGCTCATAGAGCTTGAAATACTCTCTATTCAACACCTGCTTGGTGTATCCTGCCAACATGAAAGTCAATGTAATTGCAGCTCCACTCTTACATGGCATCAAAGACTTTGCGAGCTTCCACCAAGCTCCCACATCTACTGTAAATATGTACCAGGTTGCTCTGCACAAAGACTGTCACAATGCCACTTTTGATTATGTTATTATGAACAGCCTTGGTTTTTTCAAGGTCTCCAAGTCTGGCACAAGCACTGACAATGCTCCTATACACAAGCATGTCACACTTAACCCCTTGTCAAGTAGTTGCTCATAGAGTAGATAGGCCTCTCTATTTAACCCATGTTTTGCATATATTGCCAACATCAAAGTCCAACTGATCATATTTCACAGTTGCATTGCATCAAAAACTTTTCAAACCTCCACCAAGCTTCCACACTTACAGAACATATTCAGTACTTTCAATAAATTGACATCTGGCTTGAAACTGGTTTCAAATTATATGCAAGTGCACATTTGTGCCTTCAATCAGATTCTTTGTGTGGGTACACCTTAGGAGAAATAACTTATATGTGGAAGCATCAACACGAATGCCTCACTGTTCCAAACTTTGTAGCACCTCGGCAGGTTGTCCGCTCTCTGTCAATGCCCTGTTCTTCCCCTTCCCATCAGACAAAGGCATGTGAACTCCTTCAATCAGTTGTTGTTCGATGGAATTTCTTGTTTTCTCTCTGCTGCTTGTTCCATCTCTCCTAACAGATCCTGCAGTGCTGGATGATCCCAAACAGGACAAACCTCAAAGACTCAAACATACAATGTAAAATGCTGCATATAATTCCTCCGAAAATATAGTCAGCAACAAAAAAACTGATGCTTCACAAAATCAGATTGCAGGAAGAGAGACTTGACTCTTGGCAGAGCTTTCCTCCTAATAGTGCAAGTATGAGTGGCAACAAAAAGGTCCAGAGACAGTGAGCATCTCAAAGTGCATTAAAAGTCTAGTTAAAAACTCTAAATCAGAACTACTAGACTGAACCACAGAGTCCCAAGACCTCTCTCAATCATCCATGGGCAGAGACAAGAAATATACACACCAAGTCCTCTTCCACAACAAAAGATTTTAAAGCTCCCAGTCTGTGGACAAAGAGCCAACGTCAAGAGTAAATACCAATAAGACCAAAGCCTGATCAGCCATGGGTCTCACTACATAGCACTTTCAGCTGAGACCACACCTGAAACAACCCCTCAGCCATGACAGAAGGATGGATCCACATGTCTTGGAAGAATAATACCTGCTGTAGTGCTGGCCTGGTTTTCCATTCTGGATCTTCAGAGAACAACTGTTTGCATTATGCATGTGACCTTGTGACATGGCAGCCAGTTCTTTTTTGACCCAAACTGGGTTTTGACCAACCCAAAGTGCTTCCTTTGTGCACTTGTGTTTGAAGTTTGGATAGTTTCGATTTGTCTGTGGAAGAGACTACTTCATGTAAGCATCTTGTACAACCTGGATAAAACAATAAGTTTGACTGTATCAAAACTGGAAGGTGTGTCTGAGGCCAATGGAAGTATAATGGCAGCTACTTATGTAACCACAATTGCTTGCCAAGTAGCACAGAGAACAATCAACACTGTAAAATTCCTTAGACAAGAAGGCTACTGAAACTTGAAGACCCTGTACCAAAAAAAGAGGACTTCTTGCATTCCTCTTGCAAAGAAGTAGCCTTACCTTCTCAGCTCGGTTATCCCACCACTCTGTAGGATCATGAAAAAACTCCTGCCACAGTTGTCCTCTTGAAGCTTGATCTGCATAGATAGTAACAACATTAAGAGATTCGTCTTTGTTGAATTGCAAAGGGTCAGTATCTGACACTGCAAAAATATTTCTCACATCCAAGTTTAGCTATATTTACTTTTTTCCAACCCTACCCATAAAACTAAAACTGAGACTGCAAACAGGTGGGAGACTAGTAATAGCAACCCAACTGGACCAATCATTATGATTGGCAAATCAAAAACAGGGAGCAGCAGTCAGATCATATGTATTACACTCTTCTCTGGCAGGTGTTATGCTTTGCTGTGCCTTAGTAAACTGTGCAAAAATGCAGGGCCAAAACAATTTTGCTGAGCCAAACTGGCATGTTTTGGCCTTTATCCGATTGTAATTTCCATGGTCACATACTCAGCTAAGCTAACAGAGCCTCAAAGACGAAAAATGCTCTTACAGACTAACACCATCTGCCAAGGAAACTCAATGTTACAATCTGCAACACTTTTCATGCAGCTGAAATGGAGAGGGATAAGAAACTTTGTGAAAGAGGTATACATACCATTGCCAATATGGTTGAGCTTAGGGACATACTGTCACTTATCCCCATGGGACTCAGTGTTCACAGAATGTCTCAAATCTCTGTTGCCCGGGGCAATCCATGCTGCAGCTTGAGTCTTAAGGGAGGCAATGATTCCATCTTCAGAAGCTTCTTCACTCTAGGTTGCTACAACACTGAAACAAGGCTTCCGCCTTTGACCTCTAGCACCTATATTCTTTGTACTAATCCTCAAGGGTGGTGGTTTCAGGGGTAGCAGCTGCAGACTGATAATTCCTTTAGTTTCTGACAACAATACACTGATTTGCACCTCAATTCTGGGAGCATCAGCTGTAAAAAACCAGATTCCAAAAGTTGCTGTTGTGAATGCCTCCATTGGAATTCAGCTGGGACAACCCACAAAATACCTTACATAAGCATCACAGAAACCTTAAACCCTTGGAAACCCTAGCTTGGATAGGAACACACAAATTTAGAAATCCGAGAGAACTTGTGCATCAAAAACTTGTACCCAAAGAAAACACCAAAGGAGAAGAACCCTAAACCCTAAACCCCTTCTAGCCTTAGGGTGTGTAGATGGAAGCAATGGGTGGCAATGGGTGGCAGCAGCACAAACAAAGAATGTGCATTGATCAAGTGCAAAACCAAAGAACAACAAAAGAAGAAAATAGTTGCACCAGGCACATGCACTTTATCTGTGCCAGACTTGTTGTGCACATCAAGCTCGAACGCTCCTCTTGCTCTCTATCTGTCCACGTTCTGCTGTTGTCTGTGCCCCTCTCTTGCACATCGCTTTACTTTCTTTACGCTCTCTCTCGCGGGTTCTTGGTGTGATGAGTTTTTTTGGTTTTTTTTCTTTGCAATGGTCAATTTTCCATTTGGAAAAAGATGTGTAAAAACCCTTCAAAAACAGATCAGTCTGTTTGTGTGGACATCCAAATACCTCAATTGGATGTCTTTTTACACCATTGTGCCAATGTCATTTGGAGCCTAAACGACCAACAGACTGATGTCTTTTTACACCATTGTGCCAATGTCATTTGGAGCCTGAAACAACCATAGGTCTTTCATCTTTCTGTCTTGGTTATATTTTTTGATCAACCAAATTCAAACACTTTGCAAAGGATGCAAGCATCTTCCATCTTAAGTTGTGGGTAGCCATGGGCTTAGTTATTTTTCAACTTTCACCCCTTCAGGACACACCTCTCATCTCCACGGCCGACCTATTGTAGATGGTTGTATTTCTCCATGTCAGAAATGCAACCAACTTACTACAAGCAATCAATTTTTGACATGGAGAAATTTTGACATCTAGTTTGAGCTAACTTGATATCCTATAGTTTTCCTCTTTTCCTTAGTACATTTTCCAAATCTACAGTGTGTTTATAAATAAAATTTTGCAGGGTTACAACAACTTGAAATTCTTGTTAAAAGCTCCTTTGAATTTGCATGTCCTATCGCATGCAACATGTAATAAGCAGACACTAGATAGTTCAACACGTAAGTACTGGGTTAGGGCAAGTTTGAAAAACAATAGAAGCACTGAATTGAACAGCCACAAATGTTTTCTTTGCACCAATGGACAAGCCTCTAGATGCTATGACAACTTGAAGTGCCAGTTTACTGAAGTTAACCCCCAAAACAATAATGTTTTTTCTTTCATCCCTAGGTACAAGCCTATTACTCCATATATTTGTGTGTATTTACTACAGTAATCCAATAACCATTGTCTGTATATACTATACTAGCTTGGCAACTTTGACACAAGCTTGTCAAATAATTAATTAATTAATTTTAAAATTCACATTTTGAAAAATAGAATATATTCTTGATGACTAATTATTTTCCTGCACAAATTTTTGTTATTTGAAAAAAGAAATTCTGAAAAGTTCAACACTTCTGAAAATAATATAATTAGTGTCAAAAGGTGCTAATATTGATTAGTAGGGTATATAGACAGGGTTAACAAGGTTTGGACTTCAGTTCCTCCAAGACAAACTGTAGCTCACCAAGAATTGCACACAATTTAACATGAAACTTGAATCACACAATTGGATTTAAACCCTAAACCCAAATGTTTTCCTGAAACAACAAGAGGCAGTTATTGCAATGAAGAGAACTTAAGCTCCATTTCTGTGTTACCAAAAGACTCTATACCCACAAAAATTTGCCAAACAAAACTCCATCAGAGATATGTTGAGTGCAGTGGAAACCAGAACTGCAGGTGCCCTGATCTAATATGTTTGTAAGTACAACTGCTATTTCTTCACTAGAATCAACAATTTGTAGAGCTCTCGTTTCATAATGAAAACTTGGATTTTCCCCCCGGCCTTCCACTGTTTCCAGCTCTGCTGTAATTTTGCTGACACAGAGAGCAGCAAATTCCAGATTTCCATCTTGACCATTACAAGAACATCTCACAATGAGGCAGGCAAGCAATGTAGGGGTAGCAGCAGTTTTCCAAAGTCCCAACTTGACTACAAAACAATCTCACAATGAAGAGGCAATGTGACTCGAGTCACACACACTGAAACCCAGCTTCTGCAGCTGACATCTCTTCCCAAAATCTGGAAGAAAATGGCCACACAAAGCTTGAATTTGTTGTTGACTTACCCACCCATGTCATCCAGATAGCCATGATATAAAAGCATGTGTCCTTGAAACTATCATATTACAAGAGACAATACTGCAAGCTCAACTTCCATTGAGACCTCCAACAAGGGTTGGCATGAAGCTCACACAGTTCAAGTAAAGTCAAGCAAGCATAACTCCATTAAAACTCATAAGACATGCAGATCATGCTACTACTACCTGAGGCATAGTACATGATTACTGCAATGATTGCTTTACAGTTGTTATGACATTGTCTTTTGAAGAAGCCAAAATCAGGATGGACCCGTTTGAGTGTACAGAAATTAGCTGAGGGCAAAAACTTTGGCAAATGTCATGCTTGAATGGAGGAAAAAATGAGTTTCACATCCCAAAGCAAATCAACATTGCATTGATGGCGGCATGAAGCTGCTGGGCATGGTTGTCTGTAAAGAAACAGCTTTGAAAGTGACGATGGAAAACTGCACAACCATAAATATTGCACAGGGATTCAACAATGGTGATCAAGTTTGCTGGGTGCAGGGTGTAGAGTTTTGTTTCAATTTTAGTGTAAAATGCAAAATATGCTACAGAGAGGGGTTGGACCAAAGCTAGGGCTGAGAGGCAGGGGGGAGGGCTAGCATTCTTCAGAGCTAGCTGGGCGCTTCACTAGAGGTTGTGACACCTTTGAAATGCTGGCTTCTGGTTCATGCTTTACTTCCAGAAGAAGTGTCACAACTTCTTTCATTGTTGGTCTTTCAGCTGGAGTCTGATTGACACACATGAGTGCAACTCCAAGTGTTTGCACCATCTCTTGAATGAAGTCATCAGGCATTCCGCATAGCCTCGAATCCAATACCTCCATTGCTGTTGCTTTTGGATTCATGTTCATGTCTTGCACCCATTTCACTATATGCCATCCCTCTCCGTACCGCGAATCCACAGCTCGTCGTCCTGTCAAAACCTCAAGCAGCACCACCCCATAGCTGTACACATCACTCTTCTCCGTGATCTTCAATGTATATCCATACTCTGCAACATGAGCAAAATGCAAAACCATGTCAAATACACAATAAGTCCATGGTTAAATTCTCCCAACTCCCACAAAGAACCAGCACATTGAGCAGCACATGTCCAAAAAAGAAAACATAAGAATCATGTCAGTGACAAGATCTTTTCGTTGCAATCTCTGAGTGATTTGTGCTGCAGGCACAAGTAGAAGCTCTAAAATGAAGCTGCACATACCTGGAGCAATGTAACCGTATGAGCCTGCAACTTTGGACATGGCTTTTGTGTTTGCTCCATCAATCAGCTTGGCCAAGCCAAAGTCAGCTACAAATGGCTCATATCGTGAATCGAGCAAAATATTGTTGGACTTAACATCACGATGCAGAATTGCAGGCACACAGTCGTGATGCAGGTAAGCAAGTCCCTGTGCAGCTCCCAGACAAATACTGTACCTAGTCTCCCAGTCAAGGTTCCTCCTCTTCTCATGTAGTACCTCACCCAAGCTCCCATTTGGCAAGAAGTCATACATGAGGAGGTTAAGCTCCTTGTTGGAGCAATAGCCCAACAAACGCACAATGTTTCGGTGTCTGATTCGACCTAAAGTGTCGACTTCTGCTGCAAAAGCATCATAGTTTCGTTCGCCAGCCATCACAGGCCATAGTTTCTTGACAGCAATTGTCTCACCGCCATCCATCTCTGCCTTGTACACCACACCTGACAGTCCACTCCCGATGACATTGACGTCCACAAGACTATCCAGAACATCATCTACCGTGAATGTCAGCTTCTGAAATGGTGTGAGCTTCCATGGCCATGTGCTCTTGGGTTCTGAACGAAAAGGATTGCCATAGATCCAATAGCGTTTGTAAAACAGGAAGCATCCGCCTGCAAGAATCAGCATTGCAAAACCAAACAAAAGACACACCATTGTTGTAGTTCCAGTTTTGCTACGAGAATGATGCTTCGAGGTGGATGAGCTCTCTTCAGCACTCGCAGGTTGTCCATTGGAACCACCACCACATGATCCAATACTTGAAGAATTCAGCCCTGGTAAGCAAAGCCCTGGATTGCCCAAGAGATCACTTGACGGTAAGTTGCGGAAGATTGAGGAATCTGGAAGAGGTCCAGTGAAGTCATTGAAGGAGACATTTAGAGATGTCAAACTATCAAGCTGTCCCAGAACTTCCAAGCTCCCTGTGAGACCATTTTGTGCCAGATTCAGGAGCTGGAGGCTGACGAGATTGCCAAGCTCTTGTGGAAGTGTGCCAGTGAAATGATTGCAGCTCAGATCTAGCCCAGAGATCAAGCTTGCAATCTTCCCTATCTCATGGATGATGGAGCCATTCAAGTTGTTGCGGCTCACATTCAGGAGCTCCAACTTCTGGCAGTTTCCGAGTGATGGAGGCAATGTGCCAATGAACTCATTTTCACTAAGTGACAGCTGAAGAACTGCACCCAAATTACCAAGCTCCTGTGGTAAAGGACCTTCCAAGCTGTTGTCCGAAACATCCAGTGTCTGGAGTCGTGCGAGGTTTCCCAATGAAACTGGAAGAGTTCCGGTGAGCTGATTCGCATGGAGTGTGAGTAGCTGCAATGCACTTGCATTCCCAATCTCACTTGGGATACTCCCAGACAAGTCATTGTAGGCAAGGTCCAGGAAGATGAGGTTTTTGAGCTGTCCAATTTCTGGAGGAATGCTTCCTGTAGAAAAAAACACACACACCAGCTGGCTGCTCATCAGTAGTCTGCACAATATTATACCACTAGAGGAAGTCAAAGAACTTGCAGAAAATTTGTGATCAGCTGCAACTGGTGGTTTGATCCATCAATTGACAGCGATCACTTGAAGAAAAATTAACACAAGAAAACCTTTTTGGCATCGAATCCTCTAGGGGAAAAGAGTGATCCAAATCTCTGACAAATTAGAAGTCGAATTAACAAAACATAGGGAAAGAAAAGAGAACACTCTCAGAAAGGGAAAATACCTAGTGGGACCAATATATATATATTTCAATGGTTTATTCTAATTATTTTCTCATTGTGAAACAGAGCTGGGTTCATTGTAAATTTTCCCATTGTGAATCAGAGCCAGGAGGAGCATTGTAAATTTTCCCATTGTGAATCAGAGCCAGGATGAGCATTGTAAATTTTCCCATTGTGAAACAGAGCCAGGACCCATTACAAAATTTCCCATTGTGAAACAGAGCCAGGATCATTGCAAACTTTCCCATTGTGAAACAGAGCTGGGACCATTGCAAATTTTCCCATTGTGAAACAGAGCAAGGAGGAGCATTGTAAATTTTCCCATTGTGAAACAAAGCCAGGACCCATTGCAAATTTTCCCATTGTGAAACAGAGCCAGGATCATTGCAAACTTTCCCATTGTGAAACAGAGCTGGGATCATTGTAAAATTTCCCAAATTTGTCAAACAAGCCAATTTCATATTTGCATAGGGGGGAAGGAAATTCAAGTGTTTTTCATGATGACCAGTAGCACAGGGCAACCCTAAAAAAGTTTCTTCTAAACATAGCATGGAAGAAGCTATGTAACTAAGCACCCAGGGACCTATCTTCACTCGAGCAGCAGCTGCAGCAGGTAGGTACATACATACCTGAGAGCGAGTTGTTGGAGAGGCGCAAGCGGACGAGACCGGTGCTCTGGCCAATATTGTTAGGAATCTCTCCTGTGAGTTGATTGGAGATGATGGCGAGCTTCTGCAGCACAGGCAGCAAGAAAAGCGCCGGCGGAATGCTGCCATTCAGACTGTTATCCGAGACGTCGATATTCGCCAACTTGTTGCAGTTCCCGAGTGATGCCGGAACCGGACCCGTGAACCGGTTATCCCACAACAGTAAGTTGCTGAGCTCCGTCAGTCTTCCAAGCTCCTCCGGTAGCGGTCCCGAGAGCTGGTTCCTGTCCAGTTGCAAGTCCGAGAGCGAACTGCAGTTACCGATTTCCGGCGGCACAGGCCCTTGCAACTGGTTACCCGTCAAGTACAGCGCCGTCAACGACTGCAACTGACCAAGCTCCTTCGGGATACTTCCCGTCAGCTGGTTGTCCGACAACTCCAACGTTTGCAACGACGAGCAATTCCCCAAAGACGGAGGAATCTCACCCGTCAGCTCGTTGAACCACAGGTTCAGCTCCGTGAGCTGTTGGAGCTTGCCGAGCTCCGGAGGAACGATACCCGTCAACTGGTTCTGTTCCAGATACAAGAACTGCAAGCTGGTGCAGTTGCCGAGCTCCGGGGGTATAGCTCCGGTAAGATTAGCAGAGTAAACTTTGAAAACCGCCAAGCTCGTTAGCATCCCGTACTCCGCCGGAATGCTGCCGGTTATACCCGTGATGGCAAACCCCATCTCCATGAGCTGCGAGCAGTTGCTCAGCTCCGGAGGTAACGTCCCGGTGAGATTGGAGTTTCCACCACCGCGAAGAAGCTGAAGCTCTGTAAGCTTACCAAACTCGGCAGGGATACCACCACTCAGGCTATTGCCATAGAAGATAAGAGCCGTGAGACTGGAGCAATCGCCGAGCTCGGCAGGCAAAGAGCCCTCCAGGAAATTGGAGTTGACACGAAGAACACTGAGTTTGGCCAGTCGACCGAGTTCAGCGGGAATGACACCCGTCAGACTGTTCTGACTCAAGTCCAGGAACGTCAAGCTCGTGCAGTTACCGAGCTCGGGAGGAATGGCACCGGTTAAGTTGGTGCCGAAGAGGTCCAGTACTTGCATGGACGTTAAGAGGCCGATCTCCGGCGGCAGAGTGGCGTAGAGCGAGAACGACGCTAACGAAACATTCACAACATTGCCCAGTTCGTCGCATGCCACTCCCGTCCAGCCATTGCACGGCGTGAAGCTCCCGTCAGCGTTCGCCTTCCAGCTCGCCAACGCACTGCGCATGCCTCGCACCGTCTTCTGGAATGCGAGCAGCGCCGTAATGTCGTTGCTACTAGAGGCTGTCACCACGACCGCCGGCGCACATAGAAGAGAACTTGTAGTCACGAGCATCAAGGTATACCATACGGCGAGCTGCATGTTGTTGCGGCAGCAGTAGCAGGATTCTGGTCGCGGACGTGGGGTCAGACTTCGACTTAGAAACATCTTGCAGCAGGCCGGCGCTGGTACTCGCACTCGTGGATTTTTTGCTGCAGTACTAGCTCCAAACCTAGCTATGTTCCAGACGCGGAGTCTGGAGATGGTTTTATCATCAGGAGCTTCTTGAGTTCTTCTTCAGTTGCTGCTGCAATAGTGTTGTTGCAGGAAAACCGAACATAGATCTCATGAACAGCTAGAGACTACCGCGGCCAATGTGCACATTGCAGAGGAATTCCAGTCAAGGATGCATGGCATGTGAGACATCAAATGCTTGCAATGACAACCACCTTACCATCCTTGATCTTGTGCACACCAGTGCCGGATTGATGCAACCTTTTGCTCTGATCTCGTCGACTTCTTTGCACCAGCCGTCGCCCTCGTACTGCGCTGCTGCTGCTGCTGCTGCTGCAACAGCGGCGCATTCCATCTCCTCTCGCTGGAGCAGCTAACAATTACAGCAGCTCGATCACCCTCACATCCGTCACCGTCGCGAGGTTGACACTCCCAAAGATCGCTGCTGCTCAAATGTCGCTCAAGGTCGCTCAAGGTCGATTCTTGGAGATCAATCTCAGCACCCTCAGTTCGTCGAGTCGTATATATCCGACAATTCGGCTTCACTAGGAGAAGAGTTGCTTCTTCTGCAGCTCCAAGCTCAAGCCGGCCGGAATCATCATAACAACTCGAGCTGCAGCAGCCGCGGAACTTGCAAGGAATGAAGACACCGCTGCAAAATTGGAACAGAAGACAAAAACAAACTAGAATGATGCACGTAAGGCCAGGAGCTGCAGCAATAGAAGATCATGAGCTGCAGAAAACGACGAAGACGAGGACGCCTCCTCCTGCACAGAGACAAACTCTGCACTCACGATCTCAGCCGACTCTCCTCAGCAACTGTTCCTAAGCCTCTCAAGAGTTGAATACTAGTAGTACTGCCGCTGCAGCACAGCCGCGAGCATCACATGAGCTACTGCACAGTAGTAGCTGTACGTCTACACTGATCGACTCTCTCTCTCTTTCCCTCTCTCTGACACCCACCTTAGCCCTTCTTCACGCATGTCTCTCGATACAGCCAGCGGCAACTAGGAGACAAAAACTCATTGCTTCTCTAGGAGATCAAAGTTGGTGGAAGAAGTCTCTCAAACCTATGTGCAGATGATGATCAAGAGCGAGCTCCTTCTACTTCTACTGGCTACTGCTGCTGCAGCTGCTGGCTGAAGTACACTACGTCGAATTCCCTTTCAAACAAACAGCAGCAGACAACAAACAAACAGATCCAGCTGCAACAGATCCACCTGCTACAACTGCAGGACGAGATTATGCTACCACGGATCATGGATCGACCGATCCATGGGTCGATTGATCCTGTATACGACGACAAACATTTGTGATGACCAAACCGTTTGACTGCAATTCCTGGCTCTTGTTGTCTATTGTTGGTGGTGGTTGGGTTGGGTCGTTGATGATGATGGTGATGATGATGATGATGATAGCAGCTAGCTGCAGCTGCAGGCAGAGCTAGTCCGTGATGCAGGCAGGCGCAGAAGGAGAGAGATTTGTGGACTCCGAAACACAACACTATTGACGGCCTCGGGAGACGGGGGACCCATGCAGATCTCCTAGGGATTCTTTGGAGTAAAGGCTCTTTGTGCAGCTGCTGCAATCTTGTATCGGCTGCTTCAGAAGCAGAGAGTCCCCAGTGAACACCAGACACTCTCTTTCTCCCTCCCCCCCCCCTCTCTCTCTCTCTCTCTCTCTCTCGCATCCAACAACAGCTAGAGCAGCAGCAAAACTGCAGCACTTACAGCAGCAGCAACTGCAACAGCCGGACTACCTATTACCTAGCACCTAAGTAGAATATCCCACCTAGGCAGGCAGGCAGGTAGGTAGGTAGGTAGGTAAGTAGGTGATGGCTTTCTTACCTAGCCACTTAGTAAAATAATTCTGGTAAGTAGGTAAAAAAGGTAGGTGATAACTTCCTTACCTTGCATCTAAGTAGGGCAGCCCAGTTTAGTGGGTAGGTAGATAGGTAGGTGATAGGGCAGTAGGAAGATAGGCAATAACTTTTTTACCTAGCAGCCAAGTTGAAACAGCCCATAGGTAGGTAGCTGATAGGTAGGTAGGAAGGTAGGGGATAACTTCCTTCTAGGGGGGCTAAGTTAGTGCAGCCCAAGTGAGTAGGTAGGTAGGTAGGTGATAACTTCCCCTTACCTAGTAGCTATGAAGAATAGGCTTTTGGTAACTACATAGGTGGTAGGTAGGAAGGTAGGGGATAATTTTCTTTTATCTAGGAGCTAAGTTGAAACAGCCCAGGGAAGTAAGTAAGTAAGTAAGTAGGTAGGTGGGTAGGTAGATGATAGTTAAAATTGCAGGTGACAAACTTCCGTACTTGGTGGTAGCTCAGTAGACCAGCTTGGTAGGTAGGTCGGTGATAACTTTCTTTACCTTCTTCAGCTACTAACCTACAATATCTCCCTCTTGCGATCTTTTTGCAGCCATTAGATTGAATAATTAAACCATAGTACTACCTTTACCATAATAATTAAATTATTCCCAATAAAAATTAAATTATTTTCAGTAAATGCTGTTTTTTTTTTTCAAAATTAGTGTGTCCACAGTGCCAGAAGGTAAAAAAAAAATTCTATTGCTGTTTATTGTAAATGGCTATTTGGTTTACTTCAGGTCCATAGGGCAAGGTCTTTGAAAGTGCCAGAATTATAGGAAATTTTTATTGTTACTGCTATAGTGAATTTAAAATAATAATAATATAAATAAATAAATAAATAAATAAATAAATATATTCAGCAAGAAGATGAAGGTATGGTAGAGGTACTATAGTAGATAGGGTTTCTTTGAATAAGTTTAGAGGGTATTTCTATTGACTTTCCCAGCTAGTTGGAAATTTGGATTGTAGCAAAGTACTAGAAAAAACAAGTGTAGAAATACCCTCCTTTTAAGTTACTAGCCAATGACAAGTTTATCCCCCACAAAGTGCTCTTTGGAGATCTTTTACACCACAAATTACAATGTACATACATACCTATTAATATTTGTAACCTAATTTTTTCTCCTCCCGAGTGACTTTGGACTCTTGGAGGTATTGCATTATTTTACAACACATGCTTTTTTTTTTTGAAAAGGGTACCAGCTTACTTACTTGTACTTTCCATGGTTGCATGGGTAATAAAGCTCGAACTTCCCAGGAAGATCCGTAAAAGAAAAAGAAAAGAAGATTTGGTTCAGGCATTTTATTAATTTCTATGCTTACTTTGAAGAAGTGTTTTTTTTTTAAAATTTAAAAAAAAAGAAAAAAGGGTGTCATTGGCATTTTCTTGCCTTTGTCTATCGAAACATGTGACAAGGAAGTTTTACAAAATGTATGACAATTTTGTGAAATGTTGGCTAGAGATTATTTTGCAAGTAGTCTTTTGTTTTCGACATGAACGCTCACAATATGAGAGTTCCTATACAAACTAATTGGAGTCACAAGCAAAGAGAGTGCTACTAATAAAATTTGCATGACAAAAAATGTGCTACATCAATGAACATCAAAACTATAAACATGCAACTTATGTATAAAAAAAGATGAAAATTGTGCTACATATTTGTGCATAATTTCTAACCAAAACTACAAGGACTAGTGTCTTAAAAATATCAACATTGGTATACACCAAAATAGAACAAAAACACACCATGTGGAATGACTTAAAAGGTATCAAGGAGTATTCTTTATACTCTTATTCCTCAACTGTTGAAATTCTAGAAAATTAAATTTGAAACTGTTGAACCTTTGATTTCTAAAGTAAATGAAAATGTTGGACACTTCAGTGTGTATTGATCTTTTCTGCAATGGATTTTTTCATTTGTGTCAACATAAATAAATAAATAAATAAATCATGTTGGGCACTTCATTTGCAGATTGTCAATTGTAGGTATGGTAGCCTAGTAGAATTAACAGTGAAGAAAAATATTTGGAAACATTATATTGATTCAGATTATTCTTTTAATAGGGTATAACCTACATACTATTTCTGGATGGATGGATAAAACCAAATTAAGTAGGAACATCAGTACCTACCTAAGGGAAATCTTTTTGGACACTTTTGTATTAAATTTATATGCTTTCTATGAACAGGATAATAAAGCTACTTACATTCCCTGGATGGATGAGTAAAGAGTAGAACTAGTAGAAAAGATTACTAAATGAAAAAGCGATAGATTCATTGGTCTTATGAACAAGGACTAATGAACTGCACCCACATTTTGTAATAGTGATTTGAAGGTTCCTTGTCAAGAAAAATATTTTTCAAGCATCTTATGTGATGGATGAGTAAAAAGTAGAACTAGTAGAAAAGATTAGTAAATGAATAAGCGATAAATTCATTGGTCTAATGAACAAGGACTAATGAACTGCATCCACATTTTGTAATAGTGATTTGAAGGTCCTTTGTCAAGAAATTTTTTTTTCAAGCATCTTATGTGATGGATGAGTAAAGAGTAAAACTAGTAGAAAAGATTAGTAAATGAAAAAGCGATAAATTCATTGGTTTAATGAACAAGGACTAATGAACTGCACCCACATTTTGTAATAGTGATTTGAAGGTCCCTTGTCAAGAAAAATATTTTTCAAGCATCTTATGTGATGGATGAGTAAAAAATAAAACTAGTAGAAAATATTAGTAAATGAAAAAGCGATAAATTCATTGGTCTAATGAACGAGAACTAATGAACTGCACCCACATTTTGTAATAGTGATTTGAAGGTCCCTTGTCAAGAAGAATATTTTTCAAGCATCTTATGTGATTGAAAAATTCTTGTGATTTGTAAGGTTCATGCTCTGATAATTTTTATTGATAAAAAAAGAAAAAAGATGGATGAAAAGCTGTTCAGATTAATTAATGAAAAAAAAATTCCTCTTCATTTAACTGGATAATGGCATCCCTCTCGGCTTGTCCATGTTTTTCAGTCCTAGCACTTGAGCTACTTCTCTCCCTACTAGTAGTGGGACCTAAAAACATGGAAAAGCCTTCTATGCCATGGTACCAGTGTACTCGTGCTAGTTACTATGGCTGAAATCCTCAGTAGCATTGATACAATCATAAAAATCAGTTGGGGAAGGAAGGATTTTATCTGATTTATGAGAGAGAGAAGATGATGAAACCCTCCCTGGTAAACTCAGAGCAGAGAGAAGAGAGTCTGACAAATAGTAGTAGTATCAAGTTCAAAACAAAACGGAAAATTGAAACTTTTATAAACAAAAGAGGGACATGAAATTTTGGCTCAGGAAAGTGTGTTAATGCCCCAATTAAATAGAGCAAGAATCAATAACAACAACAACAAAGGAAAAGGAAAACTTTGATACAAAAGTCAAAGCTAAAGTGAGAAATTAGAATCTCCACTCCATTAAAAAAGAAAGGAAATTAAGAATGGGATCAAAGAACACCATTAAGAACGGCAGCAAAATAGGAAAATCCCCTTTTGGACACTAGTCAAAGAAGCTGACAAGTATTTTGAGAAACTCTTTTCATATCTAGGTGTTGTCCTAAGTGCAAGATCAACAAGAGCAGTGACACCCACCAGCAGTAGTAGCAGTAGCAGCAGCAGCAGCACTACAATGGCTGGTAGGAGGGTATGGGGGAGCGTGTGAGCACCATGTCCTTCAAAAATTTGTGTTGGGGGAGTACTAGATCTGGCATTAGTTAACTAGTGTCCATAACAAGAGAACTTAGAAGTTGAGAACTGTACATCCCAAGGAAGGATCATCACTAGTACTTTGCTACCAGTGGGATTTTTCTCTTCAAAAGTAGGAGGTAATAATAATATGTAAGAAGCCTATTCCCCCCTCTCCCCTCCCCTTTTTCTTCTGTCCTTTTCCTCTTGCAATAGTAGTTGCTCATCACAACCAGCAGACACACATTGTGCAATGAAAAGTTCAAACTTCAAATCCGTGTTGCGTGGTTCTTTGATTTTCTTTAGGATGATGACCTCTGGTTCTGGTTCTTGCAACTGTTTGAAATTGGAAAATTTAGAATTTTTTTGATGATTTCTAAATGTTTAGAAATTTAAGTCCTCCAATTCCAGTCTCTAAAGTATCTTCAGAACCACATCTTCAGTTCCAGGTTCTTTTGTAAAATTTCCAAAGAACTCACGGCTTTCATGAAAGAACCAGCAAAGAATTGACGCTTTAGAGTAAGTCCATTTAACCCAGTTCTTTGATTTTTTAAACTCACATTTTTCATGAAAGAAGCAGCAAATAATCGACAGTTTAAGGTAAGTTCTTAAACCTGGTTTTAAATTTTTTTTAATAACCCCAATCAAGGATCAAAACCAGTTCTATGGCTTTGAGAAGCATCAATCAAGGGTCAATATCTATTCTTTGATTTTTTAGAATTTCTGGTGAAACGTATACATATATACCATAGCCTTTACCTGCAGTTCCAAAACCAGAAAATTGCCCAACAACACACTGGTTCAAACTTCAAACCTCTTCTTACTCTTCTTGAGAGGAGGAGGAGGAGTCAGGAATGAGGACAGGATGGTTGGTTTTGTACTCACCTACTCTGGTTCTTTCAGTCTTTATACTTTTTGTTCTCTACTACTCACCATTTTGTTGCTTTGCAACAACTACAACAGCCTCCATGCATTTGAGTCCAGCAGGCCAGGTGGTCCCAACACAGCCCACAATATCTTTTAGCCTTCTGCAGCAAGCAAGGGAAGAATGATCGTATATGACAAATTCATACGTATTCAACCAGGCCACATGATTCAATCCCTTTTGCTACCTTCAAGGTGGCGGTGATTGTCTCCTTGTCGAATGTGAATTCCATTTCTCTTTTTAATTTTGTTTTTGCACCCCGACATTGTACAACTTCTTTCTTCACATGGTTAGAAGTTTACTGCAAAACCCAAGCTTTGATTTTGATGAGGTGCGTGACTAGATTGTGAAATGGACTAGTAAAAACTGTGGCATTTTGAGTATGCATCAGCCCCCAATAAATGGAAAGTTCAATAAGTGCATGAAGCTTTGACATATGTAAACACTCTTGTATATATATACACACACAAGACAAACAAAAGACTTGAGAAAACCTCCATTACAAGAGAATGCAATTGTCCTCACACAAAAAAGTTAACCTTGTGATGGATGGTTTATCTCACAAATGTGTCATGAGCCGTGACTTTTTTGTGTGAGAAAAACCACATTCTCTTCAAGTGCTCTTGTTTAAATTTGGTTTCTGAATGGCATCAATGGGTTCATCATATGACTGATTGCCATTTAACAATTCCAATATGTTAGCTTTTTTGACCAAAGAAATAAAAACTTTGATACTAGCCCAAGTTGGCATGAATATGAGACTTTCTCAGGATGCCTATAGGAGCATTTACTCTACCGATTCATTCCAAAAAGAGAGAGAGAGAGAAAGGAATGACTTAACTTTTTAGACTTAAGGATCTTGTGAATAACCCTCTTTTCTTGGGTAGAGGTTCTATTTGGTTGCAACATTGATATGCTTTATGGATTCGTCACCTGTTCTCGTACTTTTTCTAGCAGAAGTTGCCTAACTAACTTAAAAAGTTTTTGTGGGTCCAAGGAACACATAAACTTCATGTAGCATGTGACCCTTTTCTCCATTGTCATGGTGTCCCATCATTTTACATAAAGAATTGTAATTTAGCTAGAATTACTTACTATAAGCAAGTTAATGGCTAACATGTGAGATATGGAGATTATTTTAGATAAATTACTAACTATGAGTTGGCTAACGACCAACATGTGATAAATTGAGATTCCTATTCCGTTAGTGGCTTGATGTCCAAACACATTTAGTATCAGTCATCTGTAGTAACACAAGCAAGGCCCAAAACACATCCACATGCTCTATAGGGGTAATAATAGCTTGTTTATAATAATATATGTGTTCAGAATTTTATACCCAATTCTCATTCGTAAGATGCATTACCTACCCAATTCAGAAAATGAAGGTTAGAAATGTATTGTTTGGGGTCAATTTTTAAATTTCTTTTCAACCTGAAAAATATGATTTCAACCAAAAAAAAAAAAAAAGAGATTTTTGTGAAAAATGGCCCTAATTCATCAGATTTCTAAAATAATTTCGAAGTTGCTAGATTTCTACAATAGTTTCCAACAGGTACCCAAAACATAAAAAGGTGGTTACAAGAGAATGTGGCTTTTTTTTTCTCACACAAAAAAGTCACAACGCATGACATGTGTGAGATAAATTTTGTGATTTCATTCATTACAATGTATAATATGTGATGTCTATTGTGGCATATTTTATATTCAAATGACAATTTGACATTAGGTAATGGCACAAATGTAATATGTGTTATTAACTAATGTCAAATTGTGCCATATGTGCTATATACTAATGTCAAAATTGCCATTTTAATGTGAATTCTTAAGTATCTCATACAATGTCAAAAGAATTGTCAAGTTTGACTAAAGTGCTAAATCAACAATTCATTCGTCCTACAATCAAGAATCAAAAGTAGAGAGAACCCACAAAATTTAGTCCTACCCTAAACTACTTTGTACAAACTTCATACATGGCATCACCTCACATTGCACACCTTATCCAATCCTGCAGTGAACACGGAGGCCCGGGGAACTTAGCTTGGGTTCCATGTGCACTAAATTGGACATGTATAGGTGTAGTAGCTAATTGTAGACAAAATCAGGTACATGTGTCCTATAACCCATATCATGCTATCAGAGGTTACAATCTTGGGGTGAGCCAAGTACCACATGAAATGGGCACAACTACTCCTCAAATTTCAGGTTAACCCATTAAAAGACCATCCACATTTAAGTATATGAGAATGAGTTTTGGAGTTCTTGCACATTTTATATCCTAGGGGACACTAGCCAAAAAAAAAAATCAAAAATATGTGAATACAAATATAGGGTATAATATATTGGTTGTTGGGTAAAAATGATAAGTTAATCAGTTTATTTTTTATTCAAATAATCAATTTAATTATAATATAAGATGATTCATATGTAATAATAATATTAATAATAATAGAGTGATAAAAAAATAGATTGAACAATTATCTAATATCCTCTAAAAATGATCGTTTGATGCATGGAACTCTCAAACTTTACACTAAATGTCCCCCAGATTTTATATTCATTCTTATAAATATTGGAAGATAAAAATAAACACATGTAACAACAATTTGTTGCAAAGTGGTATTTGGGGATAAATTTCTTATGGACTCTCCCACCCACTCCCCCCAAAGTAAAGTTTATGATAAGGCCATTCTTTAGTACTTGGAACCTGATTGGTTGGGATCACGTGGGACGGGGGGAGGGGTTTTAGGGTGACGAAGCACAACCATGATTTGATCTTGTGTTAAACTCTGGTATTGTTGCCCACCTCCACATCAAAAGGCTTAAAGAGAATGCAAGTAAATCCTTTGTCGGGCAGAAATGGATCGTATCCTCTGACTTCCTAACCCCACATGCTGAGATAAGCTGGTAGAATGATACTATATTTTAGTTGGTCGACCCCCCGCTAATCCCCCCATGCTTAGATGAGCTTGTACAATGATACTATATTTTAATTTGTTGTGGACCCAAGTAAAGAAATCGGATCATGGGACAAGCTTCTTGTGGATAGAATGGCTAGAAGAATGATAGTATGTTTTTCATTGTGGCCCCCTCAAGTGTGATGAAAGAGCTACATGTCAAGCAAGATATTATGGTTTACTTTTGTTCTCTGGTGTGGTGTGGGCAAGACACCATCTTTGTGTCAAATGAGTAAGGACGCGTATCCAGCTCAGTGTGGCAACTAGGACATTCATTCTACGAGATGAGATGGATGCAGCCTCTAATGAACAACTTCCAATTAGTACGAAGATACACCTGCCTAGCTCTCCCAGCCTCTAATGAACAACTTCCAATTAGTACGTAGATACACCTGCCTAGCCCTCCCAGCCTCTAATGAACAACTTCCAATTAGTACGTAGATCACTACTAACATTGTGGACTATGGCCAAACCTCCAAACTTGTTGTACTATGAGCGCTGGGTGTATATACACATGATCTTTGTACTTTAGAGAAACCAAAAAACGGCTGTCAACTCATGTGGAAATGGAGTACACAAATACAGACCCCGAATCATGTTTGTCCCCCGCGTCCATAAGTGATCTACTATCTAAGCTCTTGTGTTGGTTTCCATGCTTGGATTAAAAGACTTAAGACACCAGTGTTGGCCAGTTCTGGGTTCAGATTTAAGAATGAATGGGACCCAACCGATCTACCCTTATAAGTGATCCACTATCTGAGCTTTTAAGAATGGAGCTCCCATGGATCTACTACCCATACAAGTGATCTAAGTACTACTTGAGCTTCTTGTTTGTTTCCATGCTTGGGTTAAGAGCAGCAGCCTTGTTGGCCAGCTACAGGTTTTCATCCAAGTCTGCGTCCAGATTTTTAAGAGTTAGTCCGGATGAATCTACCCATATAAGTAAGTGATCTACTATTAACCCAAGCTTCTTTGGTTTCTAATTTTTGAAAAGAAAACTGGAATCAAAGTTTTATTTTGAAAAGCAAATAATCACCCAACATGTTATCAATATCAATATAAAAAAATTGGTTGTCAAGTAGGTTATCAAAAACTTGAGTAATAAACATTGATTATGCATAAGGTGAGGTGATCAAATAATCAATTGATAACCACTTGTTATCCTGGCAGTTATTAGCCCGTTACAAAGTTTTCTTTTAAAACTAAAATTATTTATTATATGTACTAATTTTTTAAAATTGATAACTTACCCTAAACGATAATTGGGTCATCAGGTAAATTAATAGATTTTTGAAAATTCTATACCAAATGATTATCAATTTAACTAGTTATCGAAAAATCAATAACCAGCAGCGGGTAGGTTATTTGGTAATGGGACCAAAATTCAATAACTGACCAACACTAGTTAAGACATAAGCAGTCCATGGAGAAAAGTATGTAAGTTTATTTTAAAAATTTATTTTCTTTTTGTGTGTGTATTTGTTGTTGGCAGACGTAGAATCTCCATGAATTGGAGCTAGAAATTGTCACTAGAACAACCTGATTCAATGTGCCAACATGGCATGGTTAGCAAAGGGCTCTCGAGGTCCTCTTCTTGTAATTATATTGCAATTATATGTTCATTTTATAGGTAGAGGGTGTTAATGATTCTTCAAAGAATTCAGGTCACCACTATCTTGAGTTGAGTTGAGCAGTTGAGGCACCAAGAGAGGCCTCTTCTAAACTTGGTGTCCTTTCAGGTTTTTTGACCATCTCCTTGCATGATTTCCTTGCATGATTTGCTTGGTGCTGCTGGTGATGGGTTTAGGTCTTAGGTTTCATGTTTGCTCCTCTTAGGACTCCCCATTGTGCGTTTTGCACTTTGAGGTGTGATCTTTTGTTTGAACTTTGGTCCTTTCTTTTTTCTTCTCTTGTTCCCCTGCCACGCCTTTTTTCTTTCTTTCTTTCTTTATTTATATAAACCTCAGAAAAATGATCAGAAAAATGGTGGGTGCTCAATGCTCATGCACTTCTCCCAAACACACCAGCTTCTTGGATTCATGCTTTGACATCATGTTGCAAGACCAGCCAGGGAATATTCAAAATGCTTTTTTACATCATACAACAAAACATACGCACACTATGTGCGCAGCGTGAATGAATGGTTTGAAAATTTTGAAATTCACACCTGAAAGACAACAAAATATACAGATTGCAAGGAAAAGAGCGTGAATAAAAAAAAAGCTGTATTTGATGAAAAGCCATACCTGACGAATTGAAGTCCTTATTTTGTTATCTTATTCGACATCACAATGATTCAAAATATAGCTTTACATAGGGAACTGAAAGCACAGCAAATAAGCATCAAATGAGCACGCACATTCTCCACATAATAGAGATTCTTACCAAATGGAACACCGTCACTTTGGAAAGTGCAACATGTCTAGGGAAGCATGTGACAGCCACCATTCAACTTAGGATTTTAGTTCAATGTGTAAGAAAATGGGCCCGGGCTGGAGACCCAAGTGAGTGAGTTTGTCATGTGTTTGTGCATCATGATCATGATTCAGCTGCCTTTGACTTAGGGTTTAAAACCCTACATTTAAGGATTATATGGGGCATAGTCAATGAGGTCGATGATTAAGCCCAAATAAACATTAAAATTCATATTAACTAGTTAGCAGTGGTTTCTTTTAGGAATTTTTGTTTGTAGCCAAAGTTGGTGATCATCCATAGGAAGATGTCAAAAAAAGTGGCTATCATCCCTAGGAAGATTTAGCCAAATTGGCTATAAATCAAATATCAACTACCAAATTTTTAAGCATCCTTTCATGTTAAACCAAATATAAGAATTTGGCTATTTTTTCCCCTTGCTTTTGGCAATTGAAACCTGCAAAATCAATTAATTTTCGAATTTTTTAAAATTTTCATTTAAGAAAAAAGAAAAAGGTTGTTGGGTTGAAAATATTTTTTGACTTTGGGGTTTCATTTTCCCTAGAGATGCATAAAGATTTAGAAAGTCAATATCTAACACACTTTTAAACATGTGAAAATACACACTTTACATATTCTTACAAATTGTGTGTGTATTTATTGTTGTAAGGGCTTTGCTATTATGTGTTTTTATCTTTGTAAAAGACAACGAATGTAAGTGCCATTGTGGTAACACACAACATCCTATGTGCAATCAAAGGTGGTTGTAGCACAAATCTTGCAATGTATGTAGTCTAAAATTATGGGCAACCTAGATAGAAATCCTCATTCTTTTTTTTTTTTTTGGTTGAAGATGGACCTACTTATCTAGAGCTTGGATTAAGTCTGTTTGGGTGGAGATGTTGGAACTAAGATGAGTCCATTCATCCCAAAGTGCATGAAAAGACAATGGTGAGGTTTTGGATTTGAATAAAATACCCAGGTAGGTTATCAATCTTGAAAATGTCAAAAAAACTTATGATAGAAACAAAAAGAGAGAAAAAAATAATAATTTTAATTTTAATTTTAAAAAAAAGAACCTTATAACCAATGCATAACTAGCGGGTTAACCAGTGGTTATCGATTGAGTATTTGCTTTCTCTCATGCATAACCTTACAGTTATTACCAAAAAAACATTGATAACCTAGTTAGCTCGTTTAATTCAAAAAATAACCTACTTGGTGATTGTGAAAAAATTCAATAGCTGGCCAACATTGGTTGGTTAGGACCCAATTAGTTTCCCAATGAATTTAAGATGATAAACCATAAGCTCATCGACAATTGTTGTGGCAAGCATCTAGCCATCACTATGTGTGCCTATAAGGAGGCCAAGATCATCACATGGAAGATTTCCCCAAAACTGAATGAATCAAGGTTGGTTGCAATTTGCCTTACCTTGGCTTACCGAATAGTAGTCTTTTGAACCAAAAAAAAACAATACAATATTTGTGTGTGACTAAGTCAAGGGACGTGTTTGATGTTCATCATGAGAGATGGATGCTGAATTTAATATGCACACCCACTTTCAACTTTACAGGACAACTACAAGTCCACAATCCAAAAGAGTTCACCACTTTATCTCAAATACATCAACCCACAAAATTTTTTAAAGAGTATTAGCTACGTGATATATGGAACACCACCAATCAACGATTTTGAAGTTTCAAGCAACCCTTTGATAATCGACCATATGTCAGGTTGTTGGTGTCAGGACTTTGAGCTGGTATCGAATTTGGACATGCTAACTAGCCTATCAATATTACCGTCCAACAAGCTCCCACTCTTGTTCAGCCCCTCTTGTTTGTTTGTTTGTTTGTTTGTTTGTTTGTTCATGGATATTTTTTAGCTAAAAGCTGAGGTGAAAATCCATGAGCACATGTGAAGAAGATCATGTAATTCCTGTCAAGGATTTCAGATATGATTTGTGGGGGGAAGGGGTGTGTGGGGTAAGATCATTTGATTGCCCATAGATTGCATACACTCCTTTCTTGTCTGGGTTTAGGGTTTAGTGTTCCCATCACCTTCAGGAGAATGACATGGTGGATTGAGCAAGCTTGATGCAATTAGCTTCAATTCCTTAATTTGGTTATCATGATTTAATGTTAAGTGAACATGGGCAATCCAAGTTTAGCATTGACATGAGTCATGTCATAAGCAATTTGTTTTGTGACTTGAACAAACGATCATGTAAACTCAAGCCATTCATTGGTTTGGGGCTTGAGGAATTGTCAAAAGCAAACCAAATCTAAACTCATCCCAAAGCCCGGCTAGCTATCGTTGTTCAAGGGTTGGGTTGCAATAATTGTAAAACCGTAAGAAGAGGACGTATTTCCCAAGCAATCTTCAACAACGTTTTCTCATGGCCAACTAGCAAAAAAGCACAAATCATTCCACCCAAATGTAGACAAAAAGGTCATCAAAAACCCTCATAATAACTTCTCTATAACGAGCCAAACACGCAAAGATGAAAAAAAGGATGCACCAATCAAGTCCAAATTTGCAACACAATTTTGTTTGTTTGTTTGTTTGTTTGTTTTCATTGTTGGTTGGTTTCATCACAAGATAAGAAAATCCCTCCACAAATTCACCTATTTAGAGAAATTGTGCATTTGTTACCAAACAATGAACTGTTGTTACCTGTCCTGCTCCAACATTAATTAGCTCTCAGCAAGCAGAAAATCTTGGATGGGTTCCCATGCAAACCACATACTTAGTGGGTGGTAGTACATGGCAGCTGTTGTTTCCCATGACCAAACTGGTGGCTGGGCCTGGGTTGCCCTAATGAGTAAGTCATTCCAGAAACCCATACTATGGTGCAAACCCTAATAAATGAGTTGCAAAGCAGCAGCAGCAGCAACTGCAAAAACACAGAAAAAGAGGGAAACAAGGCAAAACAGGGCTGGCATTGAACCCAGTTCATGTTTTGGGGACATGATCTTTGGATGGCATGTTTTGTGTGAGATTTAGTAGTCAAACTCTTCCACTACCACTTTGTATGGACAACCAACCTACCAACCAACCAACCAACTAACTATGGTTTGTACTTACAAACATCCGCATCCTCTGCATCATTCAAAAGCATGATATTGCAAAGAGGGAAGGGAAAAAAAATAAAAATAAAAATAAAAATTGATAGAATTTTTTTTTGCCATGGAGTGTCATAATTGTTGGGAGCAAGTAATTGAAATTGCTACAAAATGTAGGTGCAATTCACTAGTCCCTGTTCACTAGATCAATGAATTCAGTGCAATTAAAAATAAAAATTGGTAGAGTTTTTTTTTTGCTATGGAGTGTCATAATTGTTGGGAGCATGTAATTGAAATTGCTACAAAATGTAGGTGCAATTCATTAGTCCCTATTCACTAGATCGATGAATTCATTAAAAAAATATTAAAATAAAAATTAATAGTGTTTTTTTTTGCAATTGAGTGTCATAATTGTTGGGAGCATGAAATTGAAATTGCTACAAAATGTAGGTGCAATTCACTAGTCCCTATTCACTAGATCGATGAATTCATTAAAAAAAATATTAAAATAAAATTAATTATGTTTTTTTTTTTGCAATTGAGTGTCATAATTGTTGGGAGCAAGTAATTGAAATTGCTACAAAATGTAGGTGCAATTCACTAGTCCCTATTCACTAGATCAATGAATTCATTGCATTCCCACTAGTTCCTACTCATTGCGATTAGTGAAATCACTTGATGCACAAGGACATTTAAATTTTTATTTGTTTGGGGTGGTTGTACCCAGCAAACTTGAAGAGTGAGTGAAATGTGTCCATCCACCCACTTTCAAAGGCATAGCAATGAGTAAAAACTATGCATAAAAAGGCTTGAACAAAGTGTAACACAAGAGTATGGAATTTGGTAGATGGAATTGTAGAGGAGACCACAAAGTCCAAACACACACACACAGAGGGCAGTCAGTACTTGTTTGCTTGCTTTGCTTGCTTGCTTGCTTACAACTGATGAGCTAGCTGCAGCTGAATTTACTTCCTTTCTTTGGCTCACTGTTTGTGGCAGACAAGCTGCAGACTCATGGCATCATTGTTTCTCGTGAAAACTTAAGGAGACTTGCAGTATTGGTACTTCACCTAATAAGTTAGTTTTCTGCAAGAATCACACTCTCTCAGACTTCCCCTCCTTTTCCCAAGTGAAGTCTTCTGTGTCACTCTGAGCCTCTCTCCTCTCCTCCCCTTCCCACCCAAGTCTCCATTATGTGACCCAGCAGCCACCCATCATCCATTCAAAAATCCGTTATGACTCAGTTCTAGTTCATCCACAACAGAGTTTACCAAGCTGGGTGGAATCCACCCACCTCGGTAACCTAATCCTGGAAACCCTAAACCCTAAACCCTAACCTACCTAAGTGGATGAATATCACCAGGCAATTTAGGTGTTATGATGATGTACATGGTTTAGCTATGTAAGTATCCTAGGTTAAGTAGGTAAAAGGCACTTGGGTGGGTACTACTACTGGGTTGGTAGATATATGTGTGGATGGTTGGTTTCGAACCGTAGCTAACCACCATGGTTAACTATGAGAGAGGGGCTGATACACTGAAATTATGTCTCTTGTTGACATAATAATACCATGCAATCCTCCATAGTGTGTGCTGGTGGGTGCTGGTTCGTGTTGCCGTCCTAGTCCAGGGTCGATCTCAACTAAACCCTAAACCCACCAGCACTAGTAGCCATGATTGATCGACTTCATCTAGGGTTTAGTTTGGATCTACGTACCCTGGATGAAATCAATCATGGCTAGATGTTCATCCCTTGGGTGTCCGAACATGGGGTAGAAATTACAATGAGAAAAAAAGAGACGAAGAGTAATGTTTACAATCATCCAAGAGTAAAAAAGATAAAGAGTTTTTACTTTTGTGTGTGTGTGTGTGTGTATCCCCGGTAAGTAGTACGTATTGGGGGCCAGGGTTAACCAGCACCAACTCTAGTGGTGGGTTACCTTCACCTCTTCTAGTGAGGCCTCTTAATGAATGGCCATATTAATCCTCAATTATGTTAGATTTGGACTCAGAGACCTTGATTCAGAAGATCCATGGGATATTTGTAATATTTAGCAGGTATTCAAATGGATTTTGAGGTTTTTACCATGGTACTAGTGTGGGTGCTGGTTCACCCAAGGAGGGGGGGTGGGAAGACGGGTTGCGATTTATTATTGGCTCTTCCCATAAGAAAGAGACTATAGTTATCGGTGTAAGATTTGAGTATAAAATTTTGGCTCCAACTTCACTCAATGAGTGAGTGAGATCTGAAGTAATAATGTGTGTGCATATGATGGATGGATGGGCATGTTGTATAGAAGTGCATGGATATGCTCCAGAGGAGAAGAAGTTCTAGAACCCATAATGGAAATTTTTAGTTTGAAGTTTGAACTAACCCTGCCATAAAGCTTTGCAGAGTCATTATGCAATGAGCTGCTTGTTAGACTAGAAGCCATAATTGACTTCATCTGTGAAAGTTGAAAACACACACACACACACACACACACACATAGATGGGAAGGGGATGCAGCAAGGGGCATGATTAGGAACAGACCAAGGTGGTTGTAGGGCAGGCAAAGGGAAAGAAGGGAAGGTGAGGGGGAGGGATTTTTTTGCTTGGTGTATTGGCGCCATTGCTTTGAAAGCTAGCTAGCTAGCTAGCTAGGACTGACAACGTGCAGCACGGATGAGGGATTGCAAAATCAAAACTCCCAGATCCTGTACTGACCCAAAAACAGACCCTAAACCCTAAACCCTAAACCCTAGCTAGCTAGCTAGCTAGCTCAAATGGGTAGTGGTATAACAGAGTAAACAAGAGAAAGTACTGATCAATATCAGAGAGTTTGTTTGCTACAGCAGCAGCAGCTAATGGGTCTTGGTCAGTTTTGTCCGGGTACCCGCTACCCACCCACCTTGGTGGGTAAGAATTGTCGGTTCTGGTTTAGTTAACAAACTGGGACTGATTTTAGTTGCCACATCTTTTCAATCTGAAAACACTAATCTCAACCTTCTAATTTAATAAGTAGAAATCTATCTATGAAGGAAGGTAGTTTGTTTTGTTTTGTTTTGTAGTTATGAGATCCACCCAACCAGGGATGCTTCAGACGAGGAGGAGTGCATCAGCTTGGTTCCATGGCATTTGGACTTGCAGCGCAAAAGTTCTTGAATATTGAATGATTTCTTCACTGAAAATTAAATTAAACTAAATGTAGCTGAGTATTTTGGAGGAATTGAAATGTGCCTTTGGTGTTATTGGAAAGACCTTGTGATGAGCAGGATTTAATGGAATTTACTTGCTAAGATTTGGATTCAGAATGTGTTGGAGATAATTGATTTGTAAGTGATTTCTGCTGCTGCTGCTGAAAAATTCAAATAAATTCCAGAAAACCAGGTTTTCGAAGGAAAAATCAGTCGAGGAGGACGTGGTAACACTTGTTGGGCCAACAACAGCACAGGCCACACTAAAGTCTAAACCAGAATCAAAACTGATACCAATTCCAAGTTATTTTTTAGAACCAGAACCAGAGGTGCTTCACTTATGAAGAACTGACAATTCCAATCAATTTTTTGAAAAAGCAGAACCTGAGATTCTTTCACTTATGGAAAACTGGGGATTAACACTACTGGTCTTGACTCTGTGAAAAGAGAGAAACTGCACAACACAACACTGGTCTCCAACTCTCTCTATAGCCTAGTCCAGCCTTTTAGTTATTTTCAGCCATTACTCCTCACCCTCTGCATTGGCAAGTGTGAAGCAGCTGCCGGATGCTGTAAGTTAGCTAAGGATCTATCCTTTAGAGCTTGCAGGCAGTTACTCTCCAGCTATTCTTGTACTTTTGTTTCACACCTAGTTTAATTTGATGACACATTGACCACGTATTTAGAGGAGCATTAAGGAAGGTGGTGGGCTGCTGTTTTGTGATTGTGATCAGCTCCTTGGGATGTTTTGATGATTCAAAATGTCTTTGGAAGAGTGGTGATCTGATCATGATATGGAGGAAAGGAAGATATTGCAAATCTGATTGCTTTGATATTTCAATGCAAATGTTTGAAATTTCATGTGTTATAGAATAGATCAATTCTTTTTGTGGACTCAAGAATGATTGTCATTTTTTGATGTTGTAAACATTTAAGCTTTAAAAAATTGGATTACAAGTAGATGGCAATTGATCATCAGATTTAATTAAGAATTTAGATTAAGCAATTGGACAATACATCCATCTGTTATGGAAGGTTAGTTGTTTGTTTTGTCATGTTGATATCTCCCAAACCATGGTGCCCCCACCCTCCCCCCGATCACACATTTGATCTCATTGGAAATCTCTTGATGAGTACGGTTGCACCTAGGTGGTTTTGTCATGTTTAGACCAATGGTGTAAGAGTTATTGAATTTTGAATTTTTTTTCATTGAAAATTCAAGGAAATCAAAATTAAAAATTATAGAGAAATTGCGGGTTGTTATAGGTATTTTTGAAATGCCCTTAGTGAGTAGAGTTCCATGGAGGCGGTTTCATAATTTTTAGACCTAGGGTAAATTTTGAATAAATTTACCATTTAACATTCAATATGTATTTTTTTTATTTATATAAAAATTGAATTTCAAACTTAGTTTAAAGAAGGTGCACCAAAAGGTGTTTTCAAAATTCATTCACTCTTACAATATGTGCTCAATAGCATAGGCCATATATACTAGTAGAAGTGATAAGCAAATTAAGATTTTCAATTTCTGAACTATATTTTCACACATTATTTATTAAGTGAAATGCAAAATTGTCTCACAAACGCTTAATCGACTTAATAAATCATGAGCGGAAAGAAATATCATGGTACTCACAAAACCAGATACAATAAACTAAGTTTAATTCCATCTCCCCAAATCAAAGCTTTGCTTGCATGTATCTCCCTTCAGATATTCACCAAGCAATAAACATGGTCAAGAGGATCGATAAATTATCTTTGAAGTTTCAGGTGAAGACTTTCCCTTCATTCAAATATAATATTTGCATGTGATTGCTTTGTTTCAGAATTTCCACCACCCAATTATTCACGGAAATAGTTATACAATTGCCCTAAATATGCGGGTTGTCATTGTGATATTGTGAGCATCAAAAAGTGTATGTAACTCAGACGCCAGATTGACAAGAGAAAGATTGTGATTCGGGCTTTGAAACCCGTGTGTGTGTGTGTGTGTGTGTGTCCTCCCTCCCTCTTGCACAAGTAGCAAAATAGTATTATTATTAGCTTTTGTTCTCTGCCCAACAAATTTAGGTCGGCAAGGATTGTGGATGTGGGGATTGGGTGAGAGACAAAGGGATCTAGGCTAGGTAACTAATAAAACAGCTAAAGAAAATGTGAGCTGCTACACTATGGGCTACTATTCCCAATGCAAGAAAATGGGTGTGTGAGATTTCTTCGACAGAAGCTCTTTTAATAATGGTGAAACAAATTATCACTTTGACACAAGCAGCAATTGATCGTCACAAGTATGTCATTCAACTATAATCACATGGTGATTGCCTGTTCGAACTAAGTTAAATGGATGGTTTTCTCTCGCTATCTTATTTAACTACAATCACATGGCAATGGATCTTTCAAACTCAATTAAATGGGTGGTTTTCTCTTTGCATGTATCTCACTAACTACAATCACATGGCAATGGATCTTTCAAACTCAGTTAAATGGGTGGTTTTCTCTTCGCATGTATCTCATTAAACTACAATCACATGGCAACGGATCCATCAACCTAAGCTAGATCGGCGGTTTTCTCTCCACATGGTCTTCGTCTCACAATTGCACCCTTTTCAGTTTTGGCAATTCATAGTATGATTATTCCAGGTACATCATGAGTACCTGAGTACATGCACAAGTGGTACTCAAAGGAGGAGGAGGAGGAGGAAGAGGAGGGGTGGTGGTTTGTTACAACAGCTTAAGTTAAGTCAAAATTGATAGCCTTGTCATAAAACCGTCTTGCAATAATTTGGTGGCATAACGGTTGTTGTAAAGCATACATATGCCAACTTATGATGGCAAAGTGTGAGGAGGGTGGGAGGGTGCTTAAATAACATCCATCATGTCTCCTACATTGCTTTCTAAATTTGCCTCTTTTTTGTACACTCAGCTCTTTATGGTGAAAGGACCTGCCTTGTTGATTTTTTTTATTTTTTGCAAATTAGACATGCCTTTCAAAAGGATTGTTTATCACTCCCCAAACTTCAATGCAATGAGGAGGCCACAATTTTTTATGCAAGGCTCATCAGCTTATAGAAAACCCACCTCACAAAAGAGACAAGTACTTAGTGCACCCCAATGGTGCCTTCTAAAGAGGGGGTTCTATAAAGTCATTTAAGTTCTAAAGGGTGGGAGAGCTGTTTAGTAACATCCATCATGCCTCCTACATCACTTTCTAAAATTGCCTCTTTTTTTCTTTGACTCCACTCTTCGTGGTGAAAGGACCCCTTGTTGATTTGGGTTTTTTGGCAAACTGTTCATGCCTTCCAAAACATTAATTTATTTGAGCTCCCCTAACTTCACTTCAATCATAATTTTTATGGCAAGGCTCAGCTTATAGAAAACCCACCTCAAAGAAGAGAGAAGTACCTAGTACCCTTTCTTTGTATGAGACGAAAAATTCTTGACTCCAAAATCATCAAACAACAATATGACACCAAAGTGTAAAAATGTACAAGCTCAAAATGATGTGAATGTATGTGAAATATTTCCCAAGTGTCTGTTGTAACTTGTAACGCACAACAAAAGAAGAATCCCTCAACCATCTCCAGTTGTTGTCCTTGCAAAATTGTGTTTTTTTTTTTGTCGACAAACATTAACTTTATGCAAACTTTTTGCTTGTGCAATCATGTCCACTGTGCTGCTCCAACAGCTCTAGTCTTGTCCTGGCTTGAAGGATTGAACTACCCATGTTTGGTTTGGCCTCATTGAACCAATGGTTAGAAAACCCGAAGCCATAGCCTTGATGGTGAAGAGGCACTCAAACACATGTTTTGGCACACCCTTGTTGTCACTGGTCTCTTTTGTTTCTGTTTGTTGTTGAGAAGATCTGGCATGGAAATCTTTTTTGTACATGCCAATTTTTTACATAATATATTCATGATCAGAAAAAGAAGATTTTCAAGCTAAAGTGCCTTGTGGACAAGTATACACTATAATGAAAAATTTCAAGGTAAAGTTGATGATGGACAAGTATACTCACTCTGGTTTGCTTTGTTGATTAGAATTTCATTTTGACAATTTAAAACTGGGTACCTTGTTGGGAAATATATGTACATACTAGAAAATGTACTAGTTATAGATGATTAACAATGGACTCCAGCAAGCAAATATACTAGTACTTAGTAACTCCCTCTCATGAACCCCCTTTGAGCACTTGTTCAGTTCAGAAGTTACCTCCATTTCACTCTCTCTTCTGACCAAAATTTAGAACAACATTGGGTTGCTCCAGCTTCTTCAGTTCATTATGGAGCTTGCAGGATTAGTGGTGACTAATCCAGCCATTTTACAGGCCTAATCAGTTGTGCAATTAGAGCCTGCTGGGTGGGGAAGAAGAAGGCCAGTAAATTGTCAGGTCTGGAACCCACCCCATCCCCATCATTAAAACTTGTTGTCAGGCACAGACAACACATCATTTAAGTGGGGGCCCTCCGGTTTTGACAAAAGGATCTTTTGCCAGAGCTCTTGTGCCAGAGACTTAGGTTTTTTCCAACTGGAGGATTTTGGGTTCTTGATGGCATGGATCACTTGGTTGATGAATGGAACCAAAAGTTCTTGAAGGTTCAAAAATAGTGCTCTCCATTTTATGGCTTTGTCTTCACTGGAAGGAGATGGTATCCCTAGTTGGAAAGATGCCTCTTTTGGTCGGTTATTTGAGTTGATTAAAATTGAGATTATAGAAAATTTGATATGGTGAGCCCTCAAGAGATTGATTAATGCTCAAAGTTGGCGCCATTTGGATTTTGCAATGTTTGGGATTTGGGTTTTAGTCCCACATCCAAAGTTGGGGGATTTGGATTTGCATTGTTTGGGATTTGAGATTTAGACCCACATCCAAAGTTGGGTGATTTGGATTTGCATTGTTTGGGATTTGGGATTTAGACCCACATCCAAAGTTGGGGGATTTGGATTTGCATTGTTTAGGATTTGGGATTGAGTGTGATTTGGATTTGCATTGTTTGGGATTTTATTTTTATTTTATTTTTTGGGATTTTAGTTGCAGACCCAAAGTTGGGTGCTACCTCAAAGTTGCCAAGTCTAGAGAAAATTGCAGTGTTTGGGCTTTAGATCTAACACAAACTAGATCTAGCTTGATTAAAGTTTATGGACTTGTTGTGTTTTGCAGCAAGTTTTCCATCATTTTTTAACATGGGTCATTGCATGAATGGAATAGGGATTCCAATTTAGTGATCCTTAATAGTCTCAAGGAAACTAATTCTTTGCGTGTTTGATTTCTGTAGCGGCAAGTAAGCAAGCCCCCTAGACTATTATGTTGTTTTTCTGGCAGGGCACAAATGAAAGAATTCATTGTAGACAATTATGGTTCAAAACAACAGCTGCACTTTCATCAATCTGGTGAAGAAGATTCTCTAGTCAGGGGGTTCTTGGTGCCAACAATTGCTCACAACAATGTTAGCCTCTGCATAGCAAGCTGTAAAGTTTGCCTTGTACACTCCATCCATCCATGTGTAAAAGAAAAGCAAAAGGTAGTATGCATACCTTGGTTAAGTATGAACTAGGACATCTTCTGTATACAATTCTGCATTGATTAAGTTTCTAAGACATTCTCTAGAAACAATTTTTGTATGGCGGGGTGTTTTCTCACTCTTTGGGAATGGGACTTAGTGTGCGCCCCCCAGGATTGCTATTGTAGTTTTAAAGTTGCTCATAGTTGACGGGTTTTGAGCTTTGACAGTGTTGAGGTGAGGTTAGAACATCACTTCCGTACATGTGAGGATCTTATGTTTGTCACAGAACTGTAGATTCTCAAAATTTTCGAACTTGGGTTTTCACAGGTTGTGAAATCAGGTCTTTTGTGTGGTGATATTTCCAGCAACTCTGATCATTCTTCCAGTCTTTAACAATATAATTTTCTATCACAACTGGCCAATATGTAATGCTCAGAGGTGGGGGGGGGGGAGGGTGGGAAATGTAAAGCTGCATTTGTTGTCGTAAAAGAGACACATATATTTGGACAAATACTATACATACCACCAGAAATAAACAAAAAGACAATATCTCTCTCTAACTCTTGTCCATGTCCAATAGATAAGATTCAAGGACAATCTTTTTTTTTGTTATAATTTATTGAGCTTTTTAGAATTCATCATTTGCAACTACAAAATAGCTGAAATTTTTCAAATTTTAGTTCACGGATTTATTATCCCCAGGCCATATGTTATCTGATTTTCATTTGGCCTAAATCATGTAGACTTTTCTCCAACAATATCTTGAATGCTTCGCCATTCATCATGATCATCACAAAGTGTCCCATATTTGTGTTTGATGTCTTCACAAGTGCTCACTTGAATCCCCCAAAAATTGTGTTAAAGATTTCATGATGCATGTCAATCACAATCACTTGTGAATGCTTGTAAATGCATGTCAATGCATGTCTACGCATGTCAATGCATGTCTATGCATGTCAATTGTAAATGAGCTCATCCAAACAATGTAAAAATAGGTTACCGCACATTTTTTTCAAGTTTTTGAGAAACATAATTTTGATGTAAGTGTGTCATGTCAGGTTATAGAATATAATATATGGAGGAGAGAAAATATAAAAAATACATACTCATCATTTTGGGTTGCATATATATATATATATATATATATATATATATATTGGGTTACTATATAGTTTTGTCTTGTGGTAGTGTGACAGATTTCTTCTCAATCATGAAATTCTAAGGCAATGAGTTGTTTATATGGGTTTGAATTTATTGGAATGCAGATGTTTTTGAACAACCCATTTTGAAAAACAATGTGAAGAGATGAACTTGCAACAACAGGAAAACCTGATCAAACAAGAAGACCCCACAAGACTTCTTCCCAGGAGATCTCCTTCGGGTGTTTGTCTTACAACTAATGATTGGAGCCTATATATATCATCAGCTGAATGTCTTAACCAAGCAAGGCCATAATTCTTAGTGCTAGAACTTTTCAGCATTGGTAGAATACAAAACACACTTACACTACTCTCTAGTTTAATATTTTTCATGCAAGATTGGAGACCACTTTTTGTTATGACTTTTTTGGTGAAGGTGAGTGACATCAGGGGAGAAGAATTGCTGCTAAAGTTTCCATATTAAAACCAATGGACATTTTTTTGTCAATAACAACAACATCTGGGTGTCTGAAACCCCCCACATCCTCTCAAGAAAAAAAGACTAAAGAAATTGATTGCAATGTGATGATAACTAACTGAATTTCTACTTGAGTATGTGTGTTTTGCAATTGTTGTGAAACTTTGAATGAAAGTAATGATGTCTGCCACAATTTTCTCTTTTTTTGCAAAAAGGAAGTTGAGCAAAACACACACATGTGAATGAATATTGACAGATTGTGTTCAGTAGTGAATTGGGTGTAACTAATTTTTTTTGGGTCCATCATCTATCCTTTCATAATTTAGTTCAGGCAATATACTCATGCAACCCAAAAGTTAAGTTTTGGGGTTGTCTTTTGCTACACATGTCACCATTGCATTCCCTTAAACTGGACAGACCCTCCTCTCTCTCAAGTGCCAAAGGAATAATTTTGGCAGCCCAGTCAGGAATAATTGGCAATGTGAAATTTTTCTCATTCATCTGGCATGTGGCCACTTTGATCATTCTTGCAAGAAAAAATCAATTTGTGAATGTGAAAAAAGGCAATAAGAAACTCAAATTTATTTGCCAAATTTCCCCGTCCCCCCTAAACCATAGCTACCCTAGCCTAGAGTATCAGTTTCCACATTGACAAAATGAATTTTATTTTTTTTCAAAAAAATTATATTTTAAATTTTTTAAAAAATTATTTACATTTTCCATCTTGAAATTATATATATTTGAAATTATATCAATAGGATGAAATTTTAACTCAAATGTTTCTTTAATTACCAATATAAGGATTTTTTATTGTTTAATGCTTGCAAAAGATTTATGCAGTTGACAAATAGTGATTAAGAGTGTGCATGATGCATTCTTGTAGCTTTTAATGAGGTTGGACCCTCTTCTATTTTTAAAGTCATTACAAATGAGTGTTTTTTGGGGGGGCTAATTTTGTACCATGGTGACAAATCATTTTTTGGAACTTTTTTGTTTTTTTAGTGTGAATTCGAAAAAAATTGATAATTTAAAAAAAAAAAACCAAACTAGAAGAAAATTCATTAGAGACAATATCATGACTAATTATCAACCTTTTTTGTTATCCTAGTTATGTAGTTTATATCACAAAAAAAATCCAAAAAAGATTCATTTTACTCCTTTGAATATACTTTCTTCTATTTCTTTAGGACCTTTTATGTTTTAACATAATACCTTTATTAAAGGAAGGTTTTTCTCTTCAAATATTTTGTTGAAATTTCCTTTTGTTAGAACAAAAGTTGGAAACCTTTGTAACAATAGACATAATGTTTAGCCAAAAATAGTGTTATAATGTCATGGATTAAACACATGAATCTTTTTAAAATTAATTAATGTTGTTTCCTATACTCCGAACTCAATTTTACAAATGTATATGTTGTAGTTTTACTTCACCATTCCATGGCCTTTGCAAAAGTGATTCAGGCTTTTGACATTGTGTGTCCTTTAATTTCGATCAATTTAATATTGTATTCATCTTTTTCTAAATTTATTCTCTAGGAAGACTTTCGACATTTTGGATATATGAATTATTCCCAAAAAGAACTCATAATAATGTAAATAAATTCTCTAACTAGTACTCACCCATGAAGATTAAAGAATGTTTTATTGATCTTTCATGAAATATTGTTTGCATACAAAAACTAACCACATAAATTTGTTTGCACGAATTAAAGCACCTTTTCAAATAATTCTTTATCATGTGTACTATAGATGCATCCATGATACAAAGTTAGATTTTGTCCTCCATCAATATCAATAGCTTTAACAATCTTATTCAATTAACAATGATCTCATACTTTTGCATAAAGTTTTTTAGTTTTTTTTGGGCATCGTGACAATGTATTCTACTAAAAGAGCTTCAACAACTCTTACAAACTTAGGGTAAAGCAGCTGGTGACCAAACACATAGTTTCTTTGCAGCTCTTTTCCTTGGCTTTGCATTTCAAAGATGATTTGTAGAGCTTGAGAAGGCACCCCTGTAACACTTTTAATTGCTCAAAATGGAAAAGAATTGAGAAAGATCTGCCAAAGTGTTTGGTCATAGGCAAGTGATTGATGATGCGCTAGTTTACCCTGTGCAATCTTTCCCTCTTGCATCGCTTTCCATTTCTCTTGATTTATCACTTTTTAGACTAAACAATGGATGGCCTAAACAACAATCTTAACCACATTTGATGTCACAACAATGGCGAGTCTTAAATATCTTCTTTTTTTTTCCTTTTTAAAAAAGATTTGTGATCTTTTCAATTTTTGAAAATTGAAATTACGTTCATTTGTTTGTCACTTGACTTTTTGAAGGAAAACTAATATGCTTTACATTTGCAAATGGCCATTGAATTACATAAGGAATTTTAATTGTTTAAAGCTTGTAAAAGATTATGTTGTTGATGAATGTTGATTGAGAGTGTGCATGGTGCATTCTTTTAGCTTTCAATGAGATTAGATCCACTTCTATTTATTCCAAGACATTAAAATCATTTTTTGTACAATGTATTTTGTTGTCAAAACTAGAACAAAATTCCTTTGTTGATTTTGAAATTCATTAAATACAATATCACAACTAATAATCATACGTTTGTTATCATGGTTATGTAGTTTATAAGCCTCTTATGTCATCACAATTTCCAAGAAAATATTCATTTTATTCTTCTAAATATACTCTCTTTTATTTCTCTTGGACTTTTATGTTTTCTACATAGCTGAAATACAATACTAAAGGAAGTTTTTTCTTCAAGTGTTTTGTTTTAAATTCCTTTTGTTAAAAAAAAAGTTGGAAACCTTATTAAAATGGGCATAATGTTTATCCAAAGTAGAGTTATGTGTTAAACATATGCATCTTTTTTTTTAAATTCTAGTGACAACGTAAACATTAGAACTAGTTTACGGGTTATGTTTTTAGGGTCCCATAGTATTATGTCCTACCAAAATAGATTTTGGTTTGTTGGAATATGTTTTCAATGAAACATAGTCATGTCTTTTTGAATTTGTGTCTCTTCTTAAGTTTCAATTTCATATATGAACTTGTTCTGTCTTTGAAAATGGGCTCTTTTTAAAGAGGTTTCCACCTTCAAAGTGTTATTTTATATATGTGAGCTTTCTCATCACTCTTCATGTTGTTGTTTCCAAAACTTTCTATCAAGATTGTATCCATTTTTTCTCCTTGTGTTTAGTGTATGCGTGTTAGGACACATCAATTTTGGTGTTTTAGGAAGAAGTTTTTATGATATATAGTTTTGAAAATAAATCAATTTAAAACTTTGTTTGTGTTTAAGGAATTTCCTTTAGTAAGGTTCAAGAATGATGAGTATGGGATGTCTTTTTTTTGTTTTGCTTTTGGTTTTTTTTTAGTTTGGAATTGATGAAATCTCATTGCAAAAATGAAGACACATCTATGGAAAATAACAAATTGAGTTTGAAATTCTTTTGAAGACTAATCAATCTCCTCCTTTTTTTTCCCTTTTTGTAATTTGTTCATCCTCATTTTTCACTTCATTCTTCATTTGATGGAATTGGATATTAGTAACACCAATTTCAAGTACATTATGGATAACTCCATTGTAGATTGAAAGTTGTTCCCATATGCTTAACTTCTTTTTATATTCAAATGATTTGCAACATGTTTAAATTCATGATCGTCAATGCATCATCTTGTAAATTATTCATTTCAAAAATGATTGTGTCACCAAATAAAATTGTTGTTGCTCAACATTCCACTACTTGACCCTTGGCATTTGTTAGCGTCAATTTTCAAACACAAATTCAAAACCTAAATGCTTCCCAAAGAACTAGCATGCTGACGTCCATCCACATCTCCACCCCATCGAGAGTAGCTCACTCTGTGGCCATGACATGAAGTTGCACAAATGCCTCAGAAAAATTCGAGTCCAAATAGCTGCCACCAAAATGAACTTCACAAACCAGCTGTGATTGAGTGTCACTCTCACACTATAGGGCTAGAAGAGGCTCGGGAAATGGGAGAATTGCATGATGAACAACCACCTCATACTTTTCAAACCTTGCTCGAGCATGTGAATGACATTTTAGATGAGACATTGGCGCAAGTAAGATTGCTCCATTGAGAAACCTGAAAAAATGGGCTATCACCACTATTTGCTAGTCCAGGTCCAGGACCATTTCCTTCAACATCATAATCATTTTTGCAGTAGTAGCAGGTTAGCCCAACAGATGCATCCAAGACACAAAATTCTGAATGCTCAGTAAGGTATCAAGCCCACTAGAATTGGTTGTACATTCCTTTTCATCCCAACATATCCTATTCAAGTTGGTTTCACCTCAGAAGAACATTCACAACAAATGGCAGAGACATCATGCCACACACATTGCTCTGTAGCTGGGCACATTCTCTATGTAGAAGAAGAGTAGTGCATGGCATGGCAAATAGGTATGGGAGACTGGCATGCTTGGGCTGCATGGGTGTGCCTTGTTCCTGCTCATCGGCAAGCGGAGGAGGAGTAGGCTACTTGTGTGCTTGCTGCTGCTTCCTTGGCATTCCGCTTCTCTATCTTGCCCATTTGGGCTCTGCAATTGCCCATCGGGCATATATATAGTTCCACAGCCTGGAACAAGAGTCACCTCCATGGGTGTGAATAACTTCACATGAAGAAAGGATGTGTTACCATTACAGGCTGTGTGCTTCAAGTCTAAGAAGAGAGTGATGGTGCACATGTAGTCCAACACATCCAAGAAGGCAAGTTTGCAGAATGCCAGGCCCAAGTGTCTTTGCCACACAATCCAAGAACCCCTCCTAGGAGAACCTAATCCATGTGATTGATTGTCAATGTGCCAGAGATGGTTGCTAGTCCTGAGAGAAATGTTGGATAGATGACTCACAACCAGCACACCTGCCAGTGTGTGTGTTAGCCAAGACGAGTCCTCCTCCCTACTGCTGCACATCCTCTCTCTTCAGCCATTGCTCTTAGCTCACCAGTGGTCATGCAAGCTTGGTAAGCATGACAAAATTCGTTGAAAGGATAAAAATATACTGATTGCCACAAAGCCCATATTGATTGTACACATGACTCAACATGCTCCATCACATTGGGCTTTCCATCTGCAAGATACTCTTGAAACCAGTGGAAAGTTGACACAACAAGGTTTGAACAGGAAGAGGTAGCTGCAGAAAGAATGCTTAAATTGTACCATTCCACACACTACAATGAATTATATCTCCAAGAGAAATGCAGCTATCAGAAATCCACCCTAAAATATGAAGTTCTACCACAACTTCTACAAACATACTTGGATCCCTGGACATCAGACATACAGGGTCCCTGGATGCTACCATAATGTTAAATTTTAATCCCGCATAGAGATGCTACAAAACTTGTTGAGACTTGCATCAGATCAGCACATGAGAACAAAACACCCAAATGGATTGAAGTTTCAACAACTTTGGCCTACAATATGATTGCAAGTTGAGAATCTTGCCCACTTTCCCTGATTGCAGTTTAGTAAAGGTACCTCAATCCCTGGATAGTGAACTTCCTACTGAAGCCTTCCCAATTCATCTGCCCTTGGATCCTCTCTTCTGTGATTAGCTAATTTACATTAGTTGTACATGCAAGATCCCATCAATCTCCTCATACAACTTTTTTTTGCTAATCTCCGAGCTCAAAAGGTATGAAAGATGAGACTTAATGGGTTGAAAGCACAAGATGCAATCATACCTTGTGGTGGCCTTGCTATTGCTAAACACTATATTCATGACTATGGAACATTGCAATATCAATATTGGGTACATAATACTCGATCTTAACATTGACTCCGCTCATCAAAGGGTATGGTAATCACTGTTAATTTCATGAAGAGATTCATACATGTTCGAATTTTGAACCTTCTCAAAAACTAAATTACAATACTTGGTTTTGGATCTCAATTGTTTTGTACATTAATTGTAGTAGTAGGAGATTTAATTTTTTCCCCCTAAGTAACTATTAGCACAAGTGACACTTATATCCATTTATTTAGAAACCAACCACAAGGCTTCACAATCCAACAATGGAAATTTGTTGGTAGTATTATAATTGCAGAAGAATGTTATTTCTAGTGAAGATATATCGAGACTAACATAAGAACTCAATGAGCAAATTTGCAATAAAAGCATTGAAATTGCTCCAAACTTCAATGCCCAAAATTTAATTAACCACATTTCTATTCCCCAACACTTTATATATCCCACAATCTTTCTAGTTACGAATTCTTACATATCACAATTGAATTCTTTTCCAAATGTTGTGGTGATTCTCATCACTCACCACACAAGATTTATTGGTCTTGCCTACCAAGGCAACAAGGGTATTGTGTTTAGATTCATTATAGAGTATAGTAGCTTAAGGGATTTTGGCCCCTAGGTAATATTAGGTCTATTTTTATATGAGGATCTTTGAAAGATGATATTTTTTGGCTTGTGTTGAAACTTGAGATTAGTTATAGAGTTATAATATCTTGAAGGATTTTCGTTTCTTTTAGAGGAATTTTTGAAGATTAGTTATATTTTTGCATGGTGAAATATTTGAGTTTTCATAATTCTTCTTTTTGCTTTAAGATACTTTTTAATGTAAATGGCAAGGCCACCACATTGTGACACACCCCCTTGTTTTAGATCTGTATTATAGTAGCTATGCCTCTTATGAAGATTACCTAGTTTAAATTACCATCCTAAACCTAAATTGCGGTGTTGGTGCCTTGTATAACTTGCTTCACATTGAGCCCTTGAATATCAACCTCCACCAATTAGTTTTAACCTATACAAGAGTATATAACTATATTCTACGTATACCTTCCAAGAAATGTGAGTTTTATGCTTTTGTTATTATAGGTCATAATGGTGTGGCACCTCTACTAGTAGTAGAGGTCTCTTTGGATGCAAGATGTTTTCTTGGGGCTATGGAAATCAAAAGTGAAGTGTGTACATATGTGGAGGTATTGGGCCAACCCATGCTTGCGTTTCCATGAGTTTTTTAAATGCATGATCACGATGGTCAAACCTAAAATCACAAAAAAATGCGGCAATTGTCTTTAAAGTTTTCAACTTTCGTATATTGAATATTGCCGAATTTAGCTAAATACACCTATGGATATTGCCACTTGAGCAACATCACAAAATTGGAAAAAAAAAAAAAAAAAAAAAAAAAAAAAACAAAACAAAAAATTGGAAGTCCTTGGAAAACCAACAGGAGAAGCGGGTTTCAGGGGCCAAAACAAGGAAGAGGAGAGGCCAAAAAACAAACAAAGGTTTCCAAGG
>Ga0116227_10000997_pt1 | contig 60514 bp, 47 predicted proteins | sample S1TSphgellanicum_FD_89693 | JGI IMG/M metagenome (GOLD analysis project Ga0116227, IMG submission 89693) | Host-associated microbial communities from peat moss isolated from Minnesota, USA - S1T2_Fb - Sphagnum magellanicum MG | ecosystem: Host-associated > Plants > Peat moss > Unclassified... | reverse complement strand
TTGTGGTGCAAATTTACTTCCAATTTACTATGTATTACATAGTTAACTAGTGCATGGTAAAATAAATAGGTAGGGGATATCAAAAGAGTAAATGGTACACGGGAATGTTAGTTCAACCATTAAATTAGTCAAGTAAGAATTCAAGGACGTGACTTATTACTACCAATAAACTATCCTAGTGGTTAGTTACTTGAAGTAATTAGGATGAAGAAGTAGGATGTGAAGGTCAATGAATGGAAAGGATAAGAATCAAGCTTAAGAGACCTCATCAAAATATCCAAGATAAAGGAAGGGATGAATCCTGCAATCCCATTAGTCATGAGGATTGTCATCCTATTTGATTGGAAGATGGAATATTTCTTGTGTCTCATTGGGCCCAAGAATTCTCATCCTAAACTCAATTGGATGGCAATTTATTCTCAATTCTCATTAGCTCTAAAAAGATGTGGAGGCCATTGATTGGAGCAAAGGATTTCAAAGTTTTCATTGGATAAGGGGAACAAGCTCAAGGAAGGTCATGGAGGCTTACGAAAGGAGAGGGTATTGTGTGTATGTGGGAAATAAATAAAGAAGAGGTGTGAGGAAGAATTTTTTGTTTTTATGTGTGGAGAGGTGTTCATGGAAAAGGTGTGTGCAAGAATCAAACATGGAAGGAAGTTGTGTGTAACAAGTACTTTCAGCAAAGCCTCTAGATTTTTGGTTCAATTAATTGTTCCTCCCAAATCCATTGTTGGATTTGTGTCAAAATGAAATCGGTTTTAGTTTGGAAGGTGTACAAGGTTCTCCCCAATTTTTAGTATCATCGGGTTTGCTATCAGGGAGCTACACTGGTTGGAAATAAAGGGTGTTATAGTGGAGTTCATGGAAGGATTTCCATGACAAGGCCTCTGGATTTTTATTTCAATTAATTTTTCCTCCCAAATCTACCGTTGGATTTATGTCAAATTTAAATTAGTCTTAGTTTGAGAGGTGTAGAAGGTTTTCCTCAAAATTCAACATCATCGGAGTTGTTGTAAGGGAACTACACTTGTTGGAAGTAGAAGGGGTTGAATTGTCTGTTTTTTTTTTCAATCTAAGCAAAGTGGTTTCTAGTTCAAAGCTTAACTTTTGATCTAAAAATAAAAAATAAAAACTTATGAGATTTGGTAACATGGCTCCTTTTATATTAGCTTTCCAAAAATTCAATGCATGTTATATTAAGAGGTTATATGTAGATGTTGTGACAATTGAAACGGAAGGGTTCCAACCATCAAGCGTGACATTGGATTGAACATCAACATACGGCTCCTTCATATTCCATCATGGTGAGTTACGATTATCTCATAATGTCTTTGTATCTTCAAATTGGACACAACGCATTAGATCCTTAATGAATTTCATTACTTACCTTGAACCGCCTTACATGTTAGAACTACAACTACATAATAGTTCCACTTCCAACCGGTTTTTTTTGTGATTGCATATCTTAATGGTGAAGGTGCGCAAAAATTCCTCACATTTACCCCCATATCGTAATTGTATCCATTTGCTCAAGATATACATAGTACAAAATCCTACATTTATAAGATACATTTCTATATGTTCCATTATGAACATATGTTATTCCAGTATTAACAACACATATCCCCAGTATGGTTGCCAAATGTTAGTGATGCTTTTGATGAAAATTAAGTTTGACATCACTGTTGGGTTCTTGTCTACTAGGCTACGCACAATACCACATACCCGAGTAATTAGGACATATTGCAAAGCTACAATCCATTATTAGCAAACAATGTAAGAATGGGATCATGCACGTAGAAATATCATTATACAAGGAATTAATGTAATGTGTATTATCAAGTTTGAATACAAGAACATCTTTCATTCCAGGCTACTTGGTAAAGCCTACTCTATGCCCCTTATATTTCCATTATCCTTCTTGACTTTTCAAACCTTTAAATAACTAAAGCTTTCGTTGTTTCGGTAGACCCATAAATTCGATAGGTAATAGTGATGACAATTGAATTCGGTAAGGCCCTACTAAATAATACCCTATTGAATCTCGATAGGGTGTCTACCTTAATTTGATTGGACAACTATTGCAGTTCGATAGATAGACTACCTGATTTTAGAAGGACTATTTTCAAGACTTCCATAATTATTCACTACTCCCTATTTTGGTAAGCACTATATTCCTAACACCAATATTCAAGCCTTGGTTAATGAAAAATTTCCATTTTAGAGGACAATCAAAGATTCGACGAAATATCCAAAGAATGTTATTTTTGAAACTAATGATAGCCACCACTCTTCAATGATGAATTTTTGAGAATGTGATTCACATTAGACAATTTTAGTAATGCTTAATTTTATTATCAATTCCACACCCACTAGCCAAATCTACACTTTTGTAGAGGTCCCCGCACACATAGTTGGAAATTGCCCCTATAAATTTAACCAAGTATCGATTGAATTGATTTTTGGTACCACACAACCTACCATTTCAGTTAGCTTTCATATTCCAATGACTTAGGTTCTTGTAATACCTAAAGCATATCCCGAAGTTTCATAGTTGCCCCAAGTTACCCTGTGACTCAAATGTTGAGTAAGCAATATTCGATAATCAATCCTACTAGAAATAATATTTCACCAACCTACCTTGGGAACTATGGATTGTCCTATGTAGGCAATGACAATATTCCCCACCCATGAACAATGATTCCCAATCCTTATTACCTAGGAAACCTTCCCCTTATTTTCTCCAACACATTTGGACCTACAACATACCCTTTCTCAAATATGGTGTCTACTAAAATTGCTACAATTGGAGAAAGTCAAGGTATCTAAGTGTTTGTGATGACTACCCCAGTAATTACTCCTATTAGCATGTTTTCTACCATAAATCTAATGCCCTATTTCCAACCACCCATGTGAAACCCCCCATTAAAATTCAATAATTATGGGGGTGGGATACCTTTGAAAGGTGGTGGCAATCCTCTTCATGGGAGTGGAGGACCAATAGGAGGGGGGAGTGAACGTTTGGGAGGAAATGGTGGACCTCTGGGTGGAGGCGGACCTTCAAGTGGAAGTGGACCCCCAAGTGGTGAAGGACCTCCCAAGAGGAAGTGGAGGTAGAATTCTGGTTAGAGGTGCAGGTGTGCCGTTTGGTGCTCCCTAGCCATGTTCCCCTTGGAACCCATGGTACCCATTGTGGTATCTACCACCAACACCCACTACCCTTGTGGCTTTTTCATAAAGGAAATCGTTGCCGTACCCAATGTATTCTGCTAGGACAAATCCAGATGTTCGTGTTTGAGTGTTTTAGAAAACAATTCAGGCTAATGGTGAAAAGTGGGACCCTAATGTTGAGAATTCAAGCTCAACTAGTTAGGTTTCATTAGTTATTAGAATAGGAAAGTAACTAGGTTACTTTCACAAGGTTGAATTACTTTCGTTACTTACTTTAGTTTGGTTATTTGTGGTTTGGTTTTTTAGTTAAATACCTTGGTGTTGATGGTTTGGCTCTCTTTTTTCTTCATTACACAAGTTTGTGTATTTCATGTGACAAGAACCTTGGAGAGTTTTTAATGTTGTGTTTTGTGTTGTGAACATTATGTTGTAGTTTCCTTTCAATAAAGGTTTATGTTTGCACTTGAGTAGATCTCCTATTTGTTAACACCTAACTTAATGAACTTGTTTTGTTTCACCTTAAGAGATGTAATTTTGGAGTGGGCCGAAGATTTTATGTATTCTCACCTAGGTTGCACTTTTCTAGAGTTAGAAATTGCAATCTGTAAGCAATATCACACCATTCAAAATGATGAACAAGTGTACATGGCTCTTAGAGTCACTAAGCAAGGCAATGATGAAAAGGTTGAGGTTTACTATGAATGGATCCTTAAACTTACCAACTGTTTTCAACATAAATCAGATGACAACTTGTTGACAACCTTCTTTTAATTAAGCTGGGTTGGTCCCTTGCTTACGAATCACAATTGTAGGAATGAAGGGTTTAGGGTTTAGGGGTTTAACAATACCTTATTTGAACACAAAGAATCTACAATCACTTGTGAGGAGACTATGGAAAATGAAGAAGAGTACCAAAAATTGTTAGAACCACAAAAAAAAAAACTAAAAAAACACCAAAAAACACTTGAAAAAAATAAATGTGTGGTTTTTATCATAAACTAGGGCATCTAAAGGAGCATTATCATTAGAACCTAGAGAATCCAAACAACAAATTGAAGGACCAAAAAAAAGTGAACAAAGTTTTTCTTCGGGTAGGTAAAGGAACAAGTGGAAACCGCAAAAAAAAAGGGAACTGAAATCAAAGAAATTCCCTGGTGTACTGTTGCTTCATATGTAATTCATTGGAACACAATATCTATGATTGTCCACATAATTCAATTGCACAAGAGATGTTTCGAAATGAAGTTTCCCTTGCAAAACAAAAAAATGATGAAATTGCTATCAACATGGTTTTAACTATTGAAACGAAGAGCCATACCCAAAGATTGGTGCTGCAATGGGAGAAGGAGCTTCAGAAAACCAAGATTGAGAAAGATTGGGAAAAGCAAGAATAGTTGCAAAAGACCTTTGAATTAGTTATCCAACAAATGCAAGCATCAGAATCCACAATGGAAATAGCCCCAAGGAGCCAACCACCAATGCAAAAGTCATATGGACCATTGAAACCCAAAACCAATTTTGTTGACGATGGAGTAATTATCGAAAAATAGGACATGTTCGAAGAATTAATCAACAATTATTGAATAGTAAACATATTTTCACCCTTGGTCAACTCATGCATTTGGCCCCTGATTTAAAATAATACATGGTTTCTAGAATATCTCCTAGTAACTAACCAACCCATCCTCAAGCTCCACCTTTTGATATAAGGTTAGTTGCTACAAATCCTCACATGGCAGTAATTCTGATGCATGTGGGGAAAAACATAGTGGAGGATGTTTTGTTGGATGAGGGGTTAGGTGTTAACATTGTCATTGAAGATTTGAGGAAAAAATTAGGATTACCTATCCCAAAACATGCACCCTATACCCTTAAGATGGCAAACTAAACCCTAACCAAACCAATAGGGTTAGTTTGAGATTTGAAAATCCATATCCGTGGTATTTTGTATATTGTCACTGTCATAGTGATGAAAAACAACATATTGGATGTTAATTACTCCATGTTGTTGGGTCATGCATGGTTACGAGATGCCAAGGTTACACATGACTAGGGGAACAACCTCATAAGATTGAGGGTAATGGCAATGTTTGCATCATAACAATAACAAAACATTTGGATAAGAACACCAAATGCCCAAAAGTCTTGTTTTGTTATGACTTTGTTAACAAAGTCACGGATGAAGAGGAAAACATGCTGTTGTTGGTGGTCGAATAAGATTTGTTTGCAATTGGCACCATTACTTTACCAAAGTCGGAAATCTTAATAGCGATGGTGGTTGATGCAAAAATTGGTAATGTTGCAAAAATCAATACTGATGCAAAAATTGATACAAATCCCAAAATTGGTATTGATACCAAAATTGATATCAATTAACTAATTTTTGATTTCCCACACAAACTAAGAGAAATTTTGGTAGACGTTATGCTAGCTCGGATCAAAGTGCAGGACATGAAGATGGCAAAGTGGAATCTATCATAAGAGGTCCAAATTCGCCCTCTTAATTTGGGTACTCACGATGAACTGCAAGTGGTGAAGTTGAATGTTGATTTGGACTCTTTTGTAACAAATGTAGCAGAATAATTATTGAAAGAATAAAAAAGATGTATTTGCGTGGACATACAAGGATCTAAAAGGTATTCCACCTCACTTAATGCAACGTCGAAGTGAGTTCGATACTAGTATACTTGCATCACATCAAGCATGATATCAGATGAATTTGAATTATGTTGTGGTTGTGAAACATGATTTGGACAAGTTGCTAGCTGTGGGATTCATTAGTGGATGAAGCAAGTTGGCTCTCTCCATTGTGGTGATACCGAAAAAGAATAGGAAGTTTTGAATCTGCATGGATTTTACAAAAGTTGAATGCTACCATGAAAAAGGATCCTTATCCTTTACCTTTTACAAAAGAAGTGTTAGACGTCGTGGCAAGGCATGAAGTCTACTTGTTTCTAGATGGATTTTTAGGCTATCATTAGATAATGATTGCCCCAAAAGACAGGTACAAGATTGCCTTCATTACAATTTGGGGAACTTTTGTTTGGATAATCATGCCTTTTGGATTGAAGAATGTTCCACCAACTCACCAGCAAGCAATGAGTATGGCATTTCATGAATACTTCGAGGTGTTCATGAAATTGTTTATGGATGACTTCAATGTGTTTAATGACCTCAAAAGGCACCTTGCCTAATTTCGGTTGTGTTTTGACAAATGCCAAGAATTTGGTAATAGTGTGAATATGGAGAAGTGCATGTTTTTGTTTACTCAAGGGTCATACTTGGGTATGTTGTTTCCAAGGTGGGAAAATTACTTGATCCGAAAAAATTCAACAATTGTGAATATGCCTACACTGAAAACGCCAAAAAAATACATGTTTTCAATGGGATGGCCTAATTCTATGAATGTTTTATCACGAACTTTGCCTTTATTATGACCACCATCATGAAACTCTTACACAAAACAAAGGTGTTTGCATGGACCACCAAATGTCAGGAAATGTGGGAGGCCATAAAATAAAGGTATTTGGATGCACCAATTTTAGTTGCGCCCAACTAGGACATGGAATTTCACATCCACATAGATGCATCAAATCTAATAATTGGAACTATGCTAGCTCAAAATCCCATCGAAAAATGTGATCAACCAATTGCATATGCCTCTAAACTCTTAAACAATGCAAAGAAAAACTACACCATCACCGAAAGGGAAACACTTGCCATGGTTTATGTTTTGCATAAATTCAAACACTATCTACTAAGAAACAAGTTTGTTTTCTATGTCAACCACATGCCATTGATGTACTTTGTAAAAAAACCCTCAATTGTTAGGCCAAATTATGAGGTGGCTATTGTTATTCTTGGAATATAATTTTTTAGTGGTGTACAAACTAGGGCGTTATCATTCAATGGTGGACATTTTTTGCAACTTCCTGATGTTATAAAAAATCTGAGGGTTCTTGATAGAACTATTAATGCATCATTCTTTATATTTCAATCAGAATGGCTGCAAGAAGTGCATACATACATCTTTATTCAAATTTTTCCAAAGGGATATTCCACGGAACAATGGAAGAAATTGGTGTTGAAGACCAATGACTTTTATTGTCATCGATGGAAAGTTATACAAACAAAGGTAAGATCAAAATTTGCACCTATGTTTGCATGATGACGAGACTTTTGTAATCTTACGAGAGATGCATGAAGGAGTTGGTGGTGAACATTTTTTGGCGAACATCACAATTCGAAAGGTGCCGGATGCCAAGTCCTAATGGCCAACTCTACACATGATGCACAACAACATTGTCAATCCTATGATGCTTGCCAATAAACCAAAAATCTTTTACATACACCAATGGCGAAGTTTATCACCATGCTGCTAGCTAAACCATTCATGAAATGGGGTTTGGACTTCATTGGCCCCTTTAAGCCTGTGATTGGCAACAAATACATTTTGGTTGCTACCAATTATGCAACAAAGTAGGTAGAGGCAAATGTGTTAAAGACTAACACAACTGCGGTCACAACTCAATTTATTTATGAATTCATTTTGACCAAGTTTGGTTGTCCTCTCATTTCGGTTAGCGACCAAGGTACCCATTTTATCAATGAGACCATTGAAATCTTTACCACTCATTTTTTGTTTTGGCACATTGGCTTTATAACTTACTACCCTTAGGGAAATGGTTAAGTTGAATCTACCAATAAGGTTATTAGGATGTTATTGACCAAGCTAGTAAATGAAAAATCGCATGGATTGGGATGAACATTTCCAATTGTTCTGTTCACCTACAAATTAACTTTTAATGTGGGCATAGGTCATACTCCTTTTCAATTGGTGTATGGATTGCATGCTTTGATGCCTACCAAATAATTGTTGCCTACTATCGATTCTACAATGTCTTAAAACTTCATCATGACATAGGTACTTAGTACTTGACTATCTGAGTTAAAGAAGATGGAAAAATCCTAAACACTTGCAGCAAAAACCAAAAGCAAGAAACAATGGAATCATGCATTATGGGCACAAAATCATTACCAAACCAAATCCTTTTCCCTTGATGACCATGTGCTTTGGTTTCCAAAAGCACGCGAGGAACACATGCAAGTTCAAACAACATTGGTTTGGACCATATAATATTCAATATTGTTTATTTAACAATACAACACTTCTGATTGATTGTAGACAAATTTGATGCCAACCCCATCTTAATCAACATTAACAAATTGAAACCCTACAAATTCCAAGACACAATTGCTTATAGAGGAACACCAACGAAGTGATCCTAGTTTCACGAGCCAAGCCCAAAAAGGCAGGATAGGACAAGGAATCCAAGTCTAGATGCACCATTAGAAACTTCACCTATGAAACCTACCCCCACATTTTTTAGTATTGTACCCTCTCACACCCAATCCTTGTCTTAGAGGCTTTATGATAGGTTGCAAGGTGAGGGTATTCCCATTGATGGTATACTTCAAATGGACATTCCTCTGGATTTCAATTCCAATGGGACCTGAACAAGGTCTTTTCCCATAGATGCAAAGGCTTCATTTTTAGTACACCTCTTTCACACCCTTGGTTTGGTCAGGACTAGACCTCAACCAAAAAGGGAATCTTTTCCATGGTAGTATTTTTTGCAAGATTTGGAAGGCCGCTTGTGTGTTTCCGATATTTATGTGCAAACTATAGGGACATTGCAACACGCTTTTGAAGTAGCCACTACCAAAAAGAAGACATTTTCACTTGAAGACATTTTCAACACAAAGGCCAAGGTCTTGCATTTGAAGAAAAAATTACGCTAAGCACAAATGCAAGCTCAGGATGATGTTTTGATGATCTAGGCGCTAGAATCAACCGAGTCCAACTTTGCGGGTATGGAAAGTCAGTTCGACAAATCTATGGTTGAAAATAAGGAATATTGAGCTCAATTCCCTACCCTCCAAGACATGTTGATCGTTATTTAGGCTGATCTAGATTGTATGTAGGTAAAAAAAATGAAGTTGGAGGTTGAATATTGAAAACTACATATGAACCAAAAATCGTTAAAACTTGTTGTCGCAATGGATGCACACAAGCTCAAAATTGCAACAAAATGAGCCAAGCATTTTAAGAAGGAGAATGCTGACTTATACATGAAATTGCACTCCTAAGCGGACAATTTGAGGGAATCTACCAAAACCATTGAATGTTCATAACTCAATATCCAAGAGTTGTCATGCCATGTTCCCATCATTTAGGAAAAATTGGAGGGCTTGCAATAGCAAATTCAGTTGCTCACTTAGAAGGTCAAAGAGGCAGATTATTCATTCCATCGGATGGCCAAGTTGGAGGGGATCAAAATTGAAAACGTGTTCACAAAGGTAGAATTATTCATTTATCAACAAAAGGTTAGAAATAATTGGGTTAAACAATGGGAGTTCTACAAGATGCAAATTATATAAATTTTGTATGAAGCCTTCTCTGGTTACTAAAAAGATAGGGAACTATTGAAACTGTAGTTAGCTACTTATGCCCAAGCTTTCCCCAATTTTTTTTACCTCCTTTTGTTGCCCCCTCTCCAACTAGGATGTCATCCAAAACCAAATCTAACACAATTAGTATGGGAGGAGTAGAGGAAGGAACCATAACCACAATGGAGGTGGATTCCATTGTTATAGAAGTGGCAACCAAAAACATTTAAGTTGCACCTAACACTATTGAAGTTGCCATCAAAACTATGCACCCTTCAACCCTATTTACCATCATAGAAACTTAGGAAGGTATCGAAAACCTTTAGTTGGGGGATGGAACTAGAATTACTCCTATGGTAAAGTAGATGGTTTTTTGGTGGAAATGTAGGATAGTACTACTTCATCCCAAGGACGTGATCCAAAATAGAAAGGAAGATAATGTTAAGGCTAGAAAGTTTTATAGGTTAGTTTTGAGGAGTTGTAATTTTGTACCAAAAATCAAACCTTACCAAATTTGAGATACAAACGGATTTTACATTTCTATTAGTTTTAGGTTAAAACCAATTTACATTACTATCGATTTTAGGTTAGAATTGATTTTAGGTTACTATCGATTTTGAGTGTTGTTTATTAATAGAATCAAAAAATTAGTTGTTGCCTTTGACTTTAGTTCCAAATTCTAGATGTAAGATAAGGTTGGATAACTTAGAGTTTAGGAGGATTTATAGGGATTTTTCATTTGTTTTAGGATCCCCATCATTTTCTTACGGACTATAAGTCTTTTCTTGGGGAAGCTCGAAGGGTCTTTTTTTTATCTTTGTTTTGGAGAGGATTGTAATGTATTTTTTGGGCATTTTCGAAACTTTTCAAAGGGAGCAAGTTTTTTTTCGCTCAAGTTTTTGCTTTACCAAGTGTGTTGAAGTTATCTTTCCTACTTGTTGTTTTGATTGCCAACTTTGGAGATGTTGTAGAGTTGTTTATTGTTGTTTACTTATTTTCCTTTAGAGAAAGTGGTAGGTTATTTGCCTAACTATTTTCCACTTGTTTTAAAGTGACTATTTGTCACTAAAGATTAATAGATTTGAAGTGTTCAAAGTTATACTTATTTTCAAGTGAATACCCAAAAACACACCCGACAATTCACCGGGTGGGCCTAACACCTTTCTTTTGGGTAAAGCCTAAGGGCAGGCAACATTCTCAAAATATACTTCATATATTTCATATTAAGTTAATAAAAAATATGCCTTGAAATAAAATTTTGGCATTTCATTTGTCGAATTTTTCAAAATAAACCAACATAAAAAAATTCCATCCTTTTTTTTGTTCAATTTTTCACAAAAAAATAATGTTGCCAACATTCTTGAAAAAGTTCATCCATTTTCATTTTTCATTCACATTTATTGATCTATATATGATGAACTATTTACTGATAATAAATGAAACAAATCAATGTTTCATCCCTTGAAATCAGGAATTAAATCATGAAATGAAAAATTTTAAAAACTTAATCACAATTGATGTTTAAGCTAGTGCATTTTTGAAGGAAGAGAGTCAAGATTTAAACCACATATGACCTAATTTTTATTACAAATAAATATTAAATAAATTGGCTCACTTGATGCTAATGAGGCCAAAAGTTATAATGGGAATTGAAAGGGGGTTAGCTTTCATTTAGTATTGAAAGAAGGAAGAAGCATAAAAACATATATTACCTAAACTTTATTAGGAAAAGAAAGTAATAGAATTTATAATTTATGATTACTAGGAGTGAGGTATGGGCTTCAAAATATTTAGAAAATATGCCTTATTAGAAGAATATATAAATAAATAAATATGCTTCTTTCAATGCTAAATGAGGTTGAAAGTTATGATGTTTTAAAATAATGTGTTGATTATTACAGTCTAATAATTTGAAAGAGGGTATCTAGGGAAAAGTAAATCAATTGGTGTCATTTATCATTTATAATGTTTCTATAAATGAAAATAATAATAAATTTAATATTTGGGAATTGAAGTTGGTTAGCTTGCCAAAAGGAGGTAATGTTGTACCAAATATTACCATTTAGCATGATACCTCCATCATCACAAATTTCATGGGCCACAATTTGGTAATAATAGTTGTGCAAATTCTATTTTTCATAGGTTTGTATGGAATAGACACAAATGTCATTCATTTATTTGTATTGTTTGAACATTGATGTTGTGCGCATTGTTTAAAAACAAATGTCATGTCCCTATTCGTATTATCTAAATATAGATGTTGTATGTCTATGTGTATTATTTACACAAAAAAATCGTGCATAGTATTTTCATGTTTAAATAATGCACAACATTTGTGTTTAAACAATACAAACCTATGAAATAATAGATTTCACACAGATTTTGAATGAACACATGAAGCTTATAAATTTGTGATGATGGTTGTCTTGTCAAATTTATAACATGAAAATTTGGTAGCCCATTCATATGCATGTCTAATGTTATTAATGTGGTATGTAATATTATCCAAATTATTACAACTAGTTGTACATGATGGTCCTCCATTGTTCATAATTGTTGTAGTTTTTATTGGATCACCTACAAGGTATCATTAGTTGTAATTGAAATTACATCCATGTCTAAATTATCAAAATACCATTGTTTTTTGATCACCTGTGTGAACATCCATTTGATGAAGTGTTTCCAAAACTTGTTCCATCTTTTATAAGTAAAACAAATATTGCATTGTCAATTAAATTTTGATGTTATTTTCTTAAATACGTGGAATAGAAGCATGGTGCTCTTATTGAATCTCTTCCTACAACACATGTCCATCACCATTTGTCATAGTTTTGTCAATTATTTTGGAACAAGTGATTTTGTTCCTCCTTTCCATTATTGGTGGGTGTGTTGAAGTGACATCATTTCAAAAATTCAAGTTGGAAAGCCAATTCTATCCTTGTAATGGGTTCCCCTTCCATGCATGGTTTTCCCTTACTAGAAATTTTAACAAAATCTTCTCAACTTTTTGTTTTCTTGTGGTATATACCACCTATTGACGTCTGGGCATTTCAACATTAGTTTTGATTGTAGATGTTTCATTACATGGAGCAATTTGTTCGATTTGTCTTTTAAGATTCATAGTCAAAACTTTAAACATCACAAATGCAAAAAAATGATGAAAAAAAACCAAAAAAATTCACAATTTCTTGGAATTAATTTTAATATAAATGTTTTGCAAATGTTCAACTTTTTCAATATGTTATTTGGGATCCTTAGTCTACTCTTAATGGTAGTTAATCATCTTTCTTACTATTTTGTTAAAATTTTGCCTTCATGACCTTAACTATTTTTGAAATTTAATATCATTATCACAACCTTAGCTTTGGGCTTGCAACCAAGGCAAAGACATGGAAAGGTGTGGGTTGAAAGTGCAACTTGAAAGTCACATTTGCACTCTTGGGAGTGTGAGGGAATGAGCCCACACACTCCCAAGTGGACTCTCACTTTGGGAGTTGGAATCCCTATGGAGTCTTGAATCTTCAAAGAGATATTTTAAGGGTCAAAACTCATTGGATTAAAGAGCTCCTTATACCATTAGAAAGCTCTTGAAACTTAAATGTCTTAAATGGGTTCACATGACCCATTTGAGTACTTAAAACACAAGTTATGACCATAAGAAGGGCTGGGAGTCAAAGTGCCAATTTGATTCCCGATCATTAAAAATTACGAATTTCCCTGAAATACGTGCATGTAAGTGGCATGTCACATATTGTTGGAAAACTCTTGATGAAAGCTAAAACTTTGCTTTAAACTTCACTTAAATTGGAGGTCTGAATAAGAAGTTATGGCCTTTCAAAGTTTCGAGGGTCCCAATTTTGAGAGTTTCAGGACTCCCAAACTTGGGAGTCCTGGGACAAAATGACATTTGGATGCGGTCCCCATGGCTAATCACAAAGAATGAAATAAAAGGGATGGTGGTGGCTTCCCCCAAATCTGAGCTGTGATGAGTTTTGTGAGTTTTTGTATGCTCGTGGCTTGTTTGTGCATAAAAAATGTTCCAATTACACACAAACCAACTTGTTGTTTGGTTTATGCATATCTGTGTAAATAATTGATCTGCTTGTCATTCGTCTTAGTCCCCATTCTGGAGCTCCAACACGTCTCTCTACCCCCGAAATGTTACGAACAAGGGAGTGTACCCCAACTCCTTTTTCTTCCATTGTTTTCACATTTAGACTTGCATTTGAGTCTTTGAAGGAGTGTGGGGGTGCGTTAGTCATGTTTGACACTAATAACCTATTTCCTCCTATTGTTTTCCTTATTTTTTGTTTTCCAATTTCAACTTCCCTTATTCACTTATTGTCCCTAGACATACTCCTATTATCTTTTTTTGAGTTTTATAAAATTTATAAACAAACAACACAAATTGTGACAAACCATAAAAATACAACATATGAACATAAATCTCCCTTAAACTAGAGTTCTATGTAAAATTCCACAAGATGGTTGCCAAATGGTAAGGTGAAAAGCTTAATAGTAAACTAGGCAAACAAATGCACATTGTAACTGTATTACAACTATTCCAAAAAAAAAAGAAGTAACATTGCATTAAGAAACTTGTGGCAACTTGATTTACTGAAATCAAGTGTTACAAATTTAAACATGTTGAAGTATAATTAACAAGTAGCCCAAGTATGTAGCCTACATAGTGCATAGGTAGCCTACATAGTCCTTAAGGTACACATGGTAGCCCATAGATAGCCTACATAATCCATAGGCATATGGTAACCCATAGGTAGTTTACATAGCCTCTAAGGTAGGCCTATGTTGTCCGTAGGATGTAAGCAATCTAGGTAGCATTTAGGTAAGTCCTTAAATAACATAAGTAGCCCTTAGGTAGGCCTATGTTGGTGCTAAGTAGGCCCCTATATAAACTTAAGTAGACCTATGTTGGTCCTAGGTATCTTTAAATAAGGCCTAGGTAGGCCTTAGGCTAACCTAGGTTACCTTGGCTTATCTAGGCTAAGGTAGGTTAGCTAAGGTAGATTGTGTAGGCTACTTAAATAGGTTAGGAAAATTGTTTAATAAAATGGGATGACACATTATTTGAACACATAAAAAAAGTTGGTGCAATGGTAAGGACTTTGTTCTTTAAAGTGTAGGTGAAAAGATCAAATCTTAGCTTTTGCTCAACCTAGTCTAGGCTAGGTAGGCTAGGTGCCTAGGCTAGGCCACCTAAGATTCACGTAACAATCTAGACTAGGCTAGTAGGCTAGCTTGTCTAGCTTAAGTGGCTACTTTGTTTAAGTTAGGTGACCTAGACTAAGAACTAGAATGCTAACCTAGTGGGCTACTAATGAATTCACTATGTCCATAACAATTGGTACCTTATTTATCAAGTGGTTGACCATTTTCAAATCGTGCTAACTTTATTAAGTTCACTCAAAATATAGTGAAACACAAAATGAACTTGATCACATATCATAGTGGAGGAGGAGGCAAGGTCATGCCCAATGAATATTCATCAAATTTTAGGTTCAGGTCCAAAGATAAGGTCAATACTTCACAAAATTTACATATGGAGGATAGTACCTTGGACCCCAATTTTTGTTTCTCAAAATTTGGTAGGGAATCATGGGATTACTTGACAAAAAACCTGGACCAGAACCCAAATTCACAAGGGGTCATCATCTAGGACAGTATTTTTTTTCAGGAATTTTTGTTTGCAGCAAAAGTGGCGATCGTCATCCATAGGGAATGTAGAAAAAAGTGGGCATCATCCCCAGAAGATTTAGCTGTAAACCAGATATGAAGAACGAATCTTTAATCATCATTATATGTTTTTGACTACACACTGAAAACCAGACATAGATAGCTGGTGATTTTTCTTTTTCTCACTTCTGGCGATTGAAAACCTCCCAAAATCACTTCATTTTTAAATTGTTAATATTAAATTTCACATTTGGCGAACTTTTTCTGGTATGGAAAAGGCTGATCTGGGATGATGCTATGGGGGTGTCTTGACTCACCTGCCGCTTCAAATATTTCGCACACACCCAGGCAAGTGCATGAAAACACTGAGCATGCTAATTAGAAAAAGTTCCTTTAATCGTGATTGGCTGATTTTCAGGTTTGATAGCTCCATTCTTGAAAACCGTATCAGAGGAATCAGGACTCAGAGTTTGAAGTCACTCTTCGGTTGCGGTTTCTAGTCGACGTGAAAGTATACTACAAACTACTTACTTGTGAGTAGCCAAATCAATCAACAGTCTATGACTGACAATCCCATCAAACTTTTTTGGAAGTAAAGTTCTCCAGACATTGCAGCCAGAAAACAACAAGTGCTGCATTTTGTGAGTGACCTAAGATCTGGAGTCATGCATGGATGTACCCAAGGGTACTTGCATAAGATCAGGGAATGAGCCACTAGTTTGCATTAACCCCTAAATGTCAGACAGGCCCAATATGGACTGCTTTTCATTGTAAATTCGCACTGTCCTGACGTTTAGGGGTTAATTCGTATCCCGTGCTCACTCTGGCTCTGTTTGTGTGTCTGAGAGTTTGAGTCCAAAGTATCCTTTGAGACAGCCCTGGTCAAAGGTGCCAAAAAGTTTGCATGATTTCAATTTGAAGCTGGGAGTGCAGTCCACGCGTCAATGCATGCCACTGCCTTGAACATTGAGCTCACTAATTGTGTATAGAGTCAGGAACTGGGAGGTGGTGCTTTTGAGATCCTCCGCATATTAGAACTGGCATGTGGAGGTGGGGGGCGCCTGAAAGCGTTTCTCTGAGCGTGCACCCAAACTGATCTGCAGTCGGGGTGCCCCTGTTGTGGTCAGTAGTATGGGTTTTGATGACAATTTGTAAGAAAGTTCATTGTGTATGTGTGCTCCTGACAATCACATTTGGAGTGACTTGGGTGGTCTAGTTCAGAACATCCGTTGCCAATGCCATGGCGTGAGGAAAGGAAAGTACAATGCTTTTAAAACTCTTTTATTTTGCACTAGGCGCTTTTGCTCAACAAAAGCACTATTGTGATTTCAAACTGTTATTCCCATGAAGGCGATGCTAACGGCAAATGCTTTGTAATCACACCTTGTCTTGCTAGCCAGAACAAGTGCATAAAAAGGGCCACAGTGAGCCAGCACCCACCAGCACACCATCCACTGGATGCCCATTATTACTTAGTTGTGGATGTACCTCAATTGAGTTAACATTGGGAACCAATTCTGTAAGAAATAGGTCTCATATATAGGCAGATAGGTAGGAAAATAGGCAACTTCTAGGTAAATAGATGGTTTATACATATCTAAGGGCTGTTTTGCTACTTATCTACTAACAACCTGCTTGTGGGTTGTAAGTAGGCAGGTAGAAAAAAAACTCAGCTAACCACCATGGTTAGCTAGGGAACTGGAACCCAACAGAGAACTGTTTCCTGACCACTTACCATTCATCCTTCATGGTGCACTGGTGGGTGCTGGTTCACTGTGGCCCATAAAAAGTTGATTTACAAACACGAAAATGGGTTTAGGGTCACACAATACAATTCAGCAGACTTTCCATCCGTTTGTTCACTGATGTCCAGCAATACCTGATGCTTCTTGTTTACCTTTCAGGGTTTGAGATCACAAATTATTATTGTAGTGCTTTACATCCTGGAATCCTTCCCCATGGACACTAAGACAAAAATTACAGTTGCTCTTTTTCCAACCATAATTTTGTTCTCTACTTTTCAGCCATTATTGCTTGTTTGACACTTTTTTCTCTTTGTAGTTGAGCAGGCCACAAGTTGAGTAGCCTTTCAAATGGTGGGATCTTTACCTACAAAACACATTAGCGCACACAATTTTGCATGCACTATAGATTGGCTCCAAATGTTGAATTCCATTTCCATACCACATGCCATTACAGAAATTTGCACCAAACTTTTGAGTCCATGATCTAGGTCATTCCATTTCATACCTCCATTACACCCTTTCATTTCCCCTTTTAAACTTCAACCATTTCAATCTGGACATCACCAAGAGCTTACTCTCTCATGTTAGTGTTGCAGTACAATGGGTAAACTGATCCTAGATTTTTTATATTTTCACACTTCAACATTGAGAGGTACTGTTGAAGTCCCAAGTTGTTAAACCTGAGTTGCCCCTACTAACAAAGAGTCTTAGCAATATTCGCCAGGCTAAAGATACTAAAATTCTTGCTAATGGATCCATGTTGTAATATTAACTCCATGCAATTGACCTAAGAACTTAAATGCTAAAACCTAAACCATAAACCCTGAAAAGTTATTTCATCTCACCATGTGTTTTCCCTTTTGCATACATTACTGTATTTGTGTAAATAACATCTGCAGGCAAAGTTATGAATGCCCATATCAAACTAAAGGACAGGTTAATTAACATGCCCTTGACATCAAACAGTGATGGTGGAATTCCAACTGTCAGTTGTTGGAAGTAGACAGAACAGGCCGACAATTGCAGAAGTTTTCTATGCAACAAACAGAAGACAACAGTGACTGTGTGATGAGAGGAGATGCTGAGCACAGATCTGGGATGCAGGCCTGTGTTATACTCGTGCAGCAGTGGAGCAAAGTCCTTGATGAGGCTCTCTGGAGTGTTCCCTCCTGTTTTCATCCTAGGTTGGATGGCTACCTTGAATCCTACAAGTTGTATCAAGACTCTTTAATCTTACAAAAACACCTCTCTGATAATCAGAGAAGCTGACTGAATCACTCTGGCTTGAAACTCTTTGAACCAGTGCCTCACTGATTATGCTGTAACAAGCTTTGGTAATGGCAAAACATCTGGTAAACCCTCTGTACCCACCTACTTGCAAGACTAAGGACTTGCAAATGCCATCCAATACAAAGTTCGAAACAAAGGTTGTGCAACTGCATCAGAGCTTCAAAATTAAACTTACAAGGTATTCTATGGCTATGTGTTGTGACTTCCCCATCGTCGTTTCCTTGCCGGCCGTTCTTGTTTTACCTCCATAGTATCTGAATGTACCAAACTAGCGTGATCACTTTCCCGATTGGCAACACCATCATGAGCTTGCTTCCTCAGTTTTTCAAACCGCTCCTTGCGCTTTTCCAAAATGCTTGCTGAAGGCAACTCCTGAACCTGCTGTGGCTCCTTGTGCCCAGACAGTGGGTAGTTAAGATCCAATGGCTCAGAATGCCTGTTCTCTTTCTTGCTGATGACAATTCCACCCCCTTCAACCCCCAAGCCATCCACCCCAACTTCCACAGCAGACTGTTGTTTACTGAAATGTGCAATGTGATACCGCTCCTTTTGGTCCTCTTTGAAGTTGTGTTCACCTGTGTGCTGCTCTTTCTCATGAAACTGGTCCTGTGAGAGAACAATAGACCAATAACAAAGGCAGATGATCAGAACATTTGCAGGGAAGTGCGGAACTGAAATGAATGTCATTGTGCAGACTCAGTTGTATCTCATAGCTGTATTCAAGTACAGTTAAGCAATAAACCAGAAATGGATTCTTTTTAAGGATACCTGCTGTTGCCTCTCATGGATGACCTGTTCAGTTGTCAAAGCAGCATCCTGTCCATGGTGGTCATGAGCTGCACTCTGTATCTTGTCCTCAATATCCACCCAGCTCAGCGAATCCCTTTCCTTGCGACTATTCCAGCGCTCCAGCTTTGAACGGCCCCTGTGATCCCTGGATGCCTCATCTGCTGAAGATGCACCCTCAGTTGGAGCTGGCCTTTCTCTCTTCTTTCTGTGTTTGTGGCTATCTTCATTGTCTTGGCTCTTCCTGACAGAGTCCTGAGGTCTCTTGGGTGGCAATGATTTGTGATCCCCATGTCGCCTAGTGTCCACTACATAATCCTGAGCATCCACATACACACCACATGGGCTTTAGTTAACATTATGAATGATAACACACAAAACAGTACTGTTGGAAGCACTGGTGCTTGGTTAGCAAATAGTTGACCTTGTCATGTTCAAAACTTGAGTGGTGCTCTTCATTTCTGGTTCTCCTACTTCCTTCTGAGTGCACATGGTAGTTCTTATGTTCTGTAACAGATCCATTGCGGTCAACATCAATCTCCCAGGTCTCTCGAACTCCATCCCAAGTTCGTTTCTGGTGGCGTGCTTCACCCACAGCCTTGAGTCTGTCCACAGCATGTTCTCGACCACTTTCTTGCCGTGGGTTTCGATCCTCATACTTCCGTCGTTCTTCACGAATTCGATAATCATCCTCCCTGATCAGTACTACCCTGTTTAGTGTAAATATACAGGAAATGTCAACTGACTCCCCTTTCCCTGTATGCTTCTCTGTTGATTTGAGTGTTCATTGAAGGGCTTGTACTAATAAAGACCTACATGAACAAGACCATGAACAACAATGCTGACCTCCACAAACAGAATTCAAACTATTAGCCAATATAATATTTAGGACAGAACAACATAGTATGACTGAGTGGGAGGGACTCTCTGTCCTACTGGGCTCCACCACAGTGTGTTCAAGCAAGCAGCCACAAACAAGCCCCACAGAGAAGAAAACAAAATAATCTGTGAACACAACCACGTTAATAAATGTGAAACTACATTGCTCCGCACAATCTTGTCTCTTGCTAGTGACAAATAAATTCTGTCTAATGCATCCTAGCTCGGACAAGGAAATCCAGGTGCAACTGTACCGTCCGCTCCTCCTTTCACTATCTCTAGAATCCTCTGCGTATTCTCTCCTCCTTCCCCTCAAGTTGTCATGCCGAGATTTGTCCCATACTCGATCTTCATTTCGGTCTGTCCTTGAAGTCTCTTCACGGATACGACTTCCTTCCCGGTCATGATGCCTTCCTTTATCTCTTCCATGACTCCTGTCATGCTCACCAGTCTGCCAGTTGTCATTGTCACTGCCTGTATGATGGCTTCGTTCAATCCGCCCACTCTTGTCATCTGCTCGTACTTTATGTCCATGCACCTCATCTGTTCTTTGCCGATAACCATCATCCTGCCAGCCCCTTTTCCATAATGAATCCTCCCGGTCCCGGTGGTGCCCATACTCTTTGGCTTTATCTCTCCTCCTTGTTTCTTCCTCCCATTCCCTTTCTTTGTCCCTCCTCAAGTACATCTCATCTCTTGCCTTGTCCCTCCTTGAGTGCATCTCTTCCTCCCTATCATGTCGGTCCCTCTCTTCATCATGACCTCTCCGATTGTGTGCATGATCCTCTTTCCCTCTTTGACCCAGGGAGTCCCCTCTCTCATGTGCATACTGTTTCTCTTTCTCCTCATCCTCATATCTTCTTTGGCGAGCAAGATCACTCTTTTGTTGCTGGTATCCATCTGAACTACGATAAGCCCTTCCACTGTGCTCTACAACCCTACTCCGAGACACTGCATGTCGTTGATGCTGTGAAACTTCATCACTAGCAGGCTCCTTTGAAAGCTCCCAGCTTGAACCTGTATCACCCTCACTGGATTCTGATATCACCTTTTTCAACTGGGCAGCCTCCTGCCTTCCCCTTTGAGGTGGAGAAACATTTGGTTTCTTTGGAGCCTGGTCATTCTCATCATGATCTGACTCACCACCATCAGCATAGAGCTCTTTTGAAACAGACCTATTGTGGCCTTCAGGGTCACACTCAACAGATGCTTCTTCAACACTTTTCTCCCGAAGAGCAGAATGGCACCGCCCACCAGGAGCCCTTGTCTCTATGCCATACTCACGACTGTGACTTTCACCTTCCCTGCTCCCTTGCAGGTTTCGAGGTTCACGCCTAGTCCAATTAGCCCCACTTCCATTGCTTGGTTCATCCTCCCATTCTGCTGGAGGACGAGATCCATGTGTTGGGGGTGTCAAGTGGGGAGGAGTCCTCCGTCTGCTGATGATCATAAACACTTGTCACAAAAAGATCTCCAATTCCTCCAAAAAATTTGGGCATGGCAAGAAGTTGGGCACTGCACCTAATCACAGCATGATTATCCAATGGAGGGATAAGGTGCTTCTGAAGAATACAGTACAGATAATGTAACTTCTGGTTTCTTTATAGGCATTTTGACTCATCTCTGAAACGTATATAGGGCCAACATACCTTAAAGGTTCTGGAAAATCAATGGGAGGCATGTGAGAAGGGTAGCCATCCAGTGGAAAGCCATCAGGTGGTAGTCCGGGCCCAGGCAAAGGTGCCATGCCAGGCCTAGGTCCACCATACATGGGAGGTCTTCCCATTCCACCCCTGCATATCCATAATGAGTAAGGCATAATCTTAGATGTAGCTATTTATATGAAGCAAAGATGAGGTGAACAAGATCAGAAAGATAAAATGTCTTGTTGTATATAAACTATATTAACTAGTATTTGACAATTGATACATGACAATATATCTTGGCATTTTGAACGTGAGCTCCAACCACAACACTTTTTCCAAAAGATCTAGACACTGTCATGGAAAAGTGTGACCTCAAGGGATATTTATTTCTTACAACACTCTCAAAATATTGAGAGCCATTATACAAGCTGGAATAGTACCTTGCAACAGGTGGTGGCCCAAATGGCCCTCCTGGGTACATGCCAAAGTCAGGCCCAGGAGGTCCCATGGGCATACCTGAACCCAAGGGGAAAGGCCCAGGGCCTTCAACACCCATGTGTGGACCTGCATGCACACCCATGGCATGCATAGGTGCCCCTCCCATACCCATCCCCATGTTTTCTTGTTCCCATGGCTCAGGATGGGGGAAAAATTCCATCCATGGAGCTGGACCTCCAGGTCGAAAGTCATGGGGCTCATCTACCATGAGATATGGAGGTGCTTGATCGTGGCCTCTTGCATCAACTTCTGAATACATCTCATTGTAGGTGTTTACTGATGCTGTTGGCTCATCATCGGCAGAATCTTGCAACACAATCTGATACCAAGTGCAAACTTACCACCAATGAGAAAGGCAAAACCCATCTTCTCACTGATTCACCTAGGACACTTGCTTGCAAGATCCAGATCCAAGACCATCACGAAGGAGGTCCATTTCACATACTGCTGCTAGGGACCACAGAACTTGCACATAAAAGGTGGCAACTAGAAGTTTACAATTTTCCAGAACATATCCACCATAATCTGAATTTCCAACTTCACCTGAATTACTGCATCAGAATCACGATTACGTTGGCGGCGAATGTCTGCTGAAGGTCGTCTCTCACCCCCTCCACCTTCAACCTGTATTGCCCGCCCTGTTGGCTGTATGCACAGGACAAGAATTCATGGACCACCCAATGAGACTATATTTTGCAATCAAACCACAATTGGCAGCAGCACAACTTAAGAAAGTAATAGAAATATAAGGAAGAGTGGTGGAGACAGGGAAAAAATAAGGTGGGGAAGGATTGAAGAACTTACCATAGTTACACGCCCTCGCCCTGCACCACGACCACGCCCAGTTCCTCCAGTAGGGGGAGTTGAGTCAGGCAGACGTTGTTGGGAAAGTCCAACATCACCTAAAGATTCCTGCATGCTTGCTGCTGCCATCAACTCTGGCGGCAGATCTGGATCAAATTCCTGTTACACATATGCATAATTATAAGAAACACCATTAGAGTGTGCACCAGTATAAACAGGGTGGGATGATACTTTAAAAAGGGGAAACACTTAGCTTGCCAACTAAGTGTGACTAAGTGGTTCATCACCCTACAGGATTACTTTTGGAGGTGGTCACTGTCTAAGTGCTGTAAACACAGGCAACTAAGTTGGCCAACCCTGTCCCCCTTAGTTTGATTCTCAGGTACTGACATGTTTTTCCAGTGACCAATACTGTACCTAGGTCATGTACATTAGGTAACATCTAGAGTGGCATAGTGGTGATTTGAACTCACAACCACCTGCAAGATGGCTATGAGTGACAACCAGTTGGTCTATTCAGAATTTCTCAATAATACTTCTAACTGAGTAACAACCCAGATTAATGAACAAGGCCCCAGCAATATCATGTGTTTCAACAAGGTAATTCAGCTCACTCTAACCTAGAGCAGGCCTTGCTATGAAGCAATTCTTGCACCATATGACCATATACTGGTAGTGAGGAAATCTGGAAAATTGACCATCCAATTGCCTGTTCAAACCAGATAAAGAACCCTCAACTGCATTCAATGTTGGACCTTAGAGCAAGTATCCAGAGAACACTAACCTGCTCTGATCGTCCACTTTCATACACACGAATTTTGCTCTGCATGGTTGCTTCCAGCCGTAGCTGTGCCTGGTAAGAGACAGCCAACAGTGGAAATCACTACAGTAAGTCAAAAAAACCCTCACCTAAGGACAATGGGTTCAAAAATTGAGCCTCTTATCTCCTCATTGCATACAGTTTGTACATCAAGGACTGCCATGTGAGAGGAAAAGACAGCCAAATTGCCAGACATTGATACCAGAGATGCATAACACACTCAGAGGGCTTAAAAAATAGCACCAGTTGCTGGCAGTACTGTTTCCAACTGCTCTCAATGAAGCCAAAGTTGAAGTAGTCAGTGAGGTCAGCACCAGGTCTTCGCCATGGCTTGTCTTCTAAAGTATCAAGGTCTACATCAAACACTGTCCTGCAGCATTACATCTTCATCAACGCCAGAGAAGACTTTCCCAACTTTCAAAAGAATATAACCAAACCTTGCATGATGCTACAAAAGTAACACCTTCCATATCTATGAGTTGCAAAGAAAACTCCACAATAAAACCTTCAAGCTAACTACTGGCCAGTCCCAGCAAACCAAAACTAATACACGAAAATTAGTGTGGTCATAACCTCATGAGTGTCACTTACTAAGTATCAGACCATTACATTTGCAATGAATAGCAGTGACTAGCTGCTTATGACTCCCAACTGACTTCACAGCTCCCAAAAGTGGTGTAGTGGAGTATATAATAATCTGCCAAATTTTGAAGACAAAAAATTTATTAAAAAAATCTGCATCCTTATTTTCTGTTATATTTCCAAAAGAAATGTGAAAACTCAGTCATGTTGTTTGCTAGCACTTAAAAGACAGATAGCTTATAAAAAGTCAATAGTATCCTCATTCAAGCTGCAAAGAGCTTGTGAGTGACACCTTCTATGTAGCAGACCGCAAGCAGCAATAATCTGATCAATCACAGCAACTAATCACACATGACTTCAGAATGTTGTCAAAGAGATTTAGATGATGACCAACTCCATACAGAACCTAGTACATCACACCAACTGATCAGACCTGCAACTCAACCTTGTACCATTGCTACAAGTACAAGGGTCTAACATTTATTGTCCTTTGCTTACTTGGTTGGTGGTAGATTGAACTCCATGCCATTGGCATAACCACGAGGACCTGCTGAACTCCAAGGACCTGCACTACTTGGCAAACTCTTCTGGGTAGCAGAGTTGCCCCAAGCCCCAGCCCCCCAATCCCCTCGTCCTGCACCTGCACCCCTGCCTTGTCCCCAGGCTGGCACACTGCCTGCACCTCTTCCACCGACAGGACCAACTTGTACATTTCCCTGACTCAACGTTGTCATCCCAGATGTCACAGCACCTGGCCTCACATACTGCAATTACCCAAACACTGACATGCAATGAAACCCTATTTGTCTGTGTCACTATGCCGCATCTGCTACTTATAACTAAAAGAGTCAACAAAGAGGTTGTCTATTAACATGTGATTCAGGCTAACTACCCTAAGGACCTTCTGACTATCTGTTCCAGACATTTTGAATCTAGACAAAGAAGTTTCAAAACACCACCTCCACACTTCTGGAGGTATACCAGAAGTATTTCTGCTATATATCTGACGAAGGTTACTGCAAAGGTGGATAAGAGAGGATACTGGAATCCGTACCTTATACTGTGAATGATGTGGTTGTGTGTGGTAACCCTGACCACTGTAGCCAATGCGTGGAAGGCCCGGACTTGCTCCTGATCCTACTGCCTTGATCACTGGTCCTCTCTCCTCTCCCCCTGCACATAGATTGGGTCTCAAAACTCAGTCAGACATGGACATATTCATAATTTCTGAGTTCTCTTTGTTTAAGCCTAAGGACCTACTCAAAAAGACCTAAAATGATGGAAGGAGGAAACTGCCACACAAACCTAGAATAGACTTGTCAGCTCCCAAAGGAGGAGGTCCACTAGGAGGACCAGGCAGATGTCCTTCGGACAAGATATCATCTTCCCCCCCATCCCGCTCGCCCTCAAGAGGTTCTGTCCCCGCCACAATGACCAAGTCTTCGTCATCTTCACTGCCCTCTAAGTACTCTCCATCCACTCCTCTTTCCAAATTGTTGAAACCCGCAGTTTCGTCATTCAGCACAATCTGTAGGTCGTCCTCGCTGTCACTATCCCAGTCGTCCTCTTCCTCGCCCACTATCCCACCCATTCCCGCACCGACAGTGCCCCCAATCTCTTCTTCCAGAAAGGGACCGCCAGACATTGCGAGGTCATAACTTCCTGCAACATTAAGCGGCCGACGCAGAAGACCACTGTCTGCCGCGACAGGAGCAGAGATTCCCAACTCTCCCGAGGGTACATCTACTTCTGGCTCCGCTTCGATAAAATGCATACGCTTCTCACCACTTGCGAACGCACCAAACGGGATCGACTGAGCGTCATGGACCCCAAGCCCAGAGATATCCTTCGCCTTCAAACCACCCCTGTTGAACACCACAGCTTCTAGCCTACTTTTGTCCGCAACTGTTTCTAGACTTGCCTCCAAATTCACGATACTGCTGGGTGCTGCATTCTCAGACGGCTTAGCAGAAGAACTGCCGTACAGCTGTCCATAAAGCATCTGTTCCTCATTGTCAACGTCCTTCTCACCGACCTCATAACCTGCAACAAAAGGAGGATGACGTCCAACCGATGATCCAGCTGCGTGCGTTTTTGCAGTTGCCAAACTTGAGGCTGAGGCACCATAGAGAAGCAGCTCGTCGTCCTCATCATCAGCATGCTCCCCATACTCCCTTCCAGCGCCTTCCAATTTCCTATAACTACTATTACCACCTGCTCTGGCTTCCTCTTCTGCGCCCATGTCCGCATACAGATCTCCGAAGTCGTCGTCATCGTCCATCGCTTCAGTCGATCTCCAACCACAGACCTTAACAAACCGAAAAAAAATTCTAAAATTTGCAACCTCCGGCAACTCACCTGTGTTAACGAAAACCTCGATAAAACTGGTGCGCGAAGCGAGAGGCACAAGAGCGTAAGGTGCTAGGGCAGCAACAGCCTCTTCATCGCCACAGCTCCTGTCGCTACACAAAATTAGGGCAAACGACTTTCTCGCTCCTCTCCACAGGTTCACTATCTGCGACTGCCCTAGGACTTGCCGCAACAGCCGAGGCAGCCTATTATGAACCTGCACCGCCCTGTAAGTGGATGACCTGAAAACTGTGATTTCGTTGACTTGCTATAGTCTAGGTTCATTCATCCACAAAGGATTAGACACACAGCTTGCCGATTTATGTGCGACCTTTGGGCCTCTACAGGGTTACAAGGCCTAGTGAGGCTACTGGCCTATACTATTGCATCCGTTTCTGAGGTGGTCACTTTCCAATCATTAAGGTCCAGGATGGCAGATTATGTCATTTGCTTGACCACATTAGAGTTATCGGTAAAGTCATTGAAAGAGGGCACGAGAACCCCCAGTTTGGCCAAAACAGGGGACGAATCTCAAAACTGGCCATGAAATAAATACAAAGGGGTTGAACAGAGTGCCAAACTTGACTTTGGGAACAAAACTCAGGGTCAAATGAGTTTGATCCCCAGTTTGTGCCCATCAATGCAATTTTTTGTGCCCAAAAGCTTCACTTTTGCAGGAGCTTTCACTCTTTTCATTCTCCGTAATCAAGCTTGCTTGTATGCATTTGAGCAAAACATTTGTTCTTTGACTGTGAATGCTTGCATTAGAGCACAAGGATATGTATAGCAACAAGTGAGGTGGTCGAGTGCCAAAAGCCTAGGCGTTTTGCATTTTGAAGGAGTGTTGTGAGGGTCAACTAAAGCTTGAATGCATGCAAAGCAGAAGGGAGGGGCACTTCTAGCAATTTTTGCACAACTTAGAACTTCGCATTTCCAAATTTTTGCAACTCTATTTGAATTTGTTTGAGACCATGTTTCATGCCCGAGAAGAAAATGATGACATTTTTTATGAATTTCGCACTCATGATCTATCTCCTTGGGGAGCATTTATGTTGGCATTGCGGTCTGTTTTTGTGTTTAGTGCCAAGTTCTATGAATCAGTGCAAGAACTTCTTCATTATGGGTTTCTCCAATCATTCAAGTGAAAACCATCGCCTAGACCTTGTAAAAGCCCTAATGTGGAGGTCCAAAGTTCTATCAACTCAATCTTACTACTGTGATTCTAAGTGATGAAATAGTCATTGGCCAAATTCTAACATGCCTACATTTACACAAAAACCCATTTATGTTATGGTGACTATGTCATGTAAATAAAGCATGGCATGCATCCATAGGTCAAAGCTTGGAATGGCAAGCTTTTGAGGTTGTTAAAAGTGAAAACCCATCTTATCATCAGATAGTTAAACGATTGCATCTTAAAAGGCATTCTCTTAAAGAGCAGTTGCAATTTGAAATAGATGGCTTCAAGTATTGGTTACATATGCAAAATTTGATGGCACCCAAAAAATAAAACAATTCTTGATCTTTGTAAATGCAAGTTCATGGACAATTTTTTAAATGAACAAGCTACAAGTTCATAGGCTATGTATGAATGGATTATACCATCAAAAATTTGAGCTTCTAACTACCTATTTGTGTAAACATTTTGCTTTGCAATTCTTAGGTTTTGTATGAATGGCTTATGTGATCATACATTTACTATAGGTCTAAAGTTTTGTGGGTCCACACAAATGGTAATGTGAACACTTGGTTAAGTTACTAAAACCTTAATTGAGCTCCCAAATTGAATAATATTGTTAAAGCATCTTTCATTTGAATTGGGGGCATGCATTTCAAGGTTCTAAAATTATCAATTGAACCACTTATAGGTCTTCAACATGTGTGTCCACAAAATGACCAATTGATCACTAGATTGAATTACTAAAACCTTAATTGAACTCCCAAATTGAAGAATCTTGTTAAGGTATCATTCATTTGAATTCGGGGCATGAATTTTGAAGTTCTAAGGTTGTCAATTGAGCCACTTATAGGTTTGTAGCTTTGTGGGTCCACACAAATGGTAATGTGACCACTTGGTTGAACTATTGAAACCCAAGTTTTTTGGTGACATAATCTTTTAGTGATAATGATATATGCATGATAGTGGACAAGTAGCTCCACCACGAGAGGCTCTATCTTAAAATAAAATATTACATTTTAAATTATATTATGAATTCATGAGATAAGAATTTGTTAGTTTTATGAAGGATTTTGATTTTTGTTTTTAACATTTGTATTCATAATTTTTATTTCTACCCTTTTAAAAATTCATTTTGCATACTTGAAAAGTCCAACCATAGTTCAATTGCTTTTCTTTTAACCATACAAATGAATATAAAGTTGTAAATAACGATATTATGTCAAAATTCAATCCAAGTTTTTCCAAAAAAAAATGTAAACAATTTCTCATAATGTGCACAATGTAACACTATATACTTAGATGTTTAAAACAAACATTAGTAATGAATGAATATTATTTAGATGAAAAGATTTGGAAAAGTTATCCACTTCATTTTTAGCCTCATTTCATTTTCAAATTAAAATTTTTGACATTTTTTATAATTTTTGTTGTCACATTTTGGCTTTACAATTTTCCATGAAAAGTATTTCATTGTTGTTTTTGATGGGTGTACATGTGAATAAAGAAGCATCCAATTTTTTTGTCATGTTGTGGTTGATAATTATGATTTTTTGTTTGCACATGGTCCATGAAAACTAATAAAATTATATAAATTCAAGCCACAAGGTGTCACCATTTTGGGTGTCATTAATTAGATGGAAAATGCAACATTCATATGCTACACTTTAAAGAAATGGAGATGATAATGGTTTTTTGTTATACATAGGAAGTGTGTTTGGTAATTTGAATGCAACATGAATCGATTTGTGAAAATTTGGCTAATATGCTTCTATTACAAAAAATTTACATTCATTTCTAATAACATTTGCATGTATATGGTCTAGTTGGGATCCAACTTTTGTGATGTTTTCACTAAATTGTGATTTTAATTTAAACTTATCCATTAAAGTTAATTATAGTCCTTGTTTATTTTTTCCATGGTTATTATATTTTAGAATGTCAACATTAAAATCTCCCATTATGATGATTAGACAATGTTCAAGAAAATGTTGAATTATAATTTGAAGCTTGTTTATGAATGTAGAAATTGAACATGATTGAGTTTTATACACACATACAATATGAATTATTTTTTGTGTATTAATATTAAATTTTGTTATATTATGAACCATTGTTAGTTATTGTATTAAAAAAATTAAAATGCATGTATATGTCATACATCATCATTAACCCATGACCATCATGGATTGAAATATTTGAATATTTCGATGAATTTATATATTTGTGCACATCTATTGATGCATGGTGTAGTTTTGTTTCTATAAAGCATAATATATGAAACGTTTAAAGGTTATGATCATGATTGATGTCTTCATAATGTTGACATAAAGAAGTTTTATTCAAAGTATATATAATTATAAGATAATTGTGTAAGTTTTTAAAATAAGGAATTAATGGTATATACAAGTCACATTGTTTTTAATGTATTCATTTTTATATGTATTCTTGGATCCACATAAAAAAATTCACGTTGGAGAGGAGTTAACAAAAATAATTTTTCTTTTTCTCAAATGTGGGAGAATGATTTATATGTTTTTTTAACATTAGTAGGAACAAAAGCTAATTCATCTAGTGATAATCCTTGAAAATGATGGATGGTTCTTGTTATTGTAAGTTGAATTGGAAATTAAATCCTTGTTATGATAAATGATTGAAATTGATCAACTTTTATATCTTTGATGATAGGTTCAATTAGTGTCCATTTTGATTAAAGGTTATTGTTATAATAATGACTATATTTTAATTTTATCAATGTTCCATTTTTAGAATTTTGAAACATTATCCATATGATGGTTTTGTCACAATATGTTGTTGATGCTTTAAAAATGTCATCAACTCCATTCACACAACCATCATATGTTGCATAGTTACCAACGCATAATTCAACCAACATGTTTTTAAAAATTTGAATTGTAAAATGCAAACTTATTGTTTTACCTGGATCATTTAAAAATTTGTAAAATGGTGGGCATGAAATTGATGATTAATCTCCATTGGTTTCAAAATAAATGTGGGACCTCATGTATTAATGAAAACATGTTCATTGTGTTTTTGCACAAGTTTATTTATATAAAATAAATATGGAATGGCAAAATTGTTGGGTGGTTGTCAATCACAAATTGAATATCCCTTGTATTTTATGTTACAATGCAAAATTTGTTCAAAATTTGTATGAAAATTGTTGATGGGTTTTTTTATTTTCATTGTTTTTTTCAACTTTTGATTTTTTTCCAACATGTTCTTAAAACAACAAATAGGTGCATTTAAATTAACAAAAATAAAATTATTTATGATTCCTAACTAACATGCATTCAATTCTCATAACTTCAAAAAAGTTTGCTAAAAAGAAAATTTTCATGTTCCAAAATGAAAGTGAAACACAAAGGATCCAAAAAAAAAAAAATTTTTAAATCTCTTATCCTTCAAGTTTATCTTCTTAGTCTTATATTAATTGATTAAAAAACTAAACAATCATAATTGACCATTTAAATAGTCATTAATCAATACTTACATTAACAATCCAAATTTTCAAAAACTATACCCTATTTCATTAAATGTTCCACTACCTGTTGTACCACATGTTTTATAAATTACCGGTTGATTATTTTGTCAACCTATCTACTAACCTAATCTAATGTTACTTGTCGTGTTTAATAATTGTACAAGTTAGGTTAAATAACAAGTTAGATCACTTGTTAGATTTAACAACCTACCTAAATTTATAACTTGTTAACTCACCTATTATTAGATATGGGTAACATTATCCCCCTTTGAAAACTACATTCCATCCTTGAAATGTTAGCCCAAAGTCTTAAGTTAACTTCATTTTCTGTAATTGGTTAATTGATGGTTCCTTCGACAAGTTCAACACATGCTTCCTCCATAGGTTTTGTTTGGCTCAAAGTTTGAAGACATGTTAGCACTACAGTCCTTTGTCGATCATGTGTTTCTATCGTGAATACCCCTGAAGCATGTAATGTATTGGAAATCAAAATGATCTTTTAACCTATATTTCTTTGGTGTGGGGTTAGAAATAAACTAACAGATAAGAATTCTAAGGGTCCTACTCCTCTATTTAGTACAATAAAGGAAGGATCAACAAGTTTAGCTTGTTCCATAACAAACTTTTCACTACCTTTCACAAATTTAGTAACAACAATGGTAACTTGAACATGTATGGTAAAAGTTTAAATAGGTAAAAGTATGATTTTAAAACTTGTTCCACCTCTAAATGGACTAACTAATTTAGTAGCAATAATAGGTTGCACAATAGTTGGTGTTGATAGTGTTTTATTATTGGTTCCAATTTCCACATATACGAAACTAGGGTATTCATATTAAAATCAAGGAAAGCAGTTTGATGCGCTTGTAGTTCCAATTGGTAACTATATTCATCATAATAAGCTAATTACATGATTTTAAAATTTTGTTCCTCTATGAACTCTTGAACGGTTTGCCACCACTCCTTCCACTTAGGGTTCTTCGTTTCCAAGGTGTGATTTTGCACCTTGAACAACATGTTGTCTAATAATAACTCTTCAAACTCCTTCAACTTGTTACTCATTCTAACAAGTAGAATGGGGTTGGGTTTGTTCAGCTGTACTTTAACTATTTCATATTGACCTTTCCAATCTTGGATTTGGGTAATCAAAGTTCATTTTTCCTTTTCAAACTTTATATGAACAACTACTCGTTATTCCTTGAGCTCTTGACATGTTTGTTCCAAACCAATTATGGTATTATATTGTTACATATTAAACTCTTCCATTTTTGTCGTCCCACGTCATTTGTTCAAATTCAATTTGGAAATGTTTCAAATCATTGTGAGTTTTTTGATTGAGTTGATTGAGTTCAATATATTCATATTGTAGGTTTTTTGTTTTCTTAACAACCTATTCTGCCTCTTTCAACTTGTTAAAAAAATTCTGATTCTCATGTTGGACCTTAGTCAATTGCCCCTTGATTGTGACCAATTCTTTGTCATGGTTCTTAAGAGTCTACTGCATTGTTTTTAGCTATAAGCTACAAGTTTGTAGGTGGTTGTTAGTCTCAAACATATTTTCTCTAGTTTGTTCGTACTCAACTTTAAGGTTAGCAAGTTCTTGTAATGTTCCTAACCAAGTTGTGACATTATGGGCAACTTACTCTAAAAACATATTAATATGTTTCAAATTATTTGTAAAATGGCTAGAAATTAGGACAAGTTGGGTTATAGAAAAGTATGGGTTTTTTACATGAATAGGTTCAACTATAAGTTGAACTGGTTGTGATGACTATACAACTGCAACTATAGGTTGTTTGGGCTCTACAATTGATACCACATGTTGAATAGGTTCAATAGGTTCAACTTGGATGTTATCAATTACCTGGTCTAGATTGGGTTCAAGTTATTCCTCTAAGTTGCCATGTATAATTGTTGTTTGAACCTTTTTTCCACCTCCATCTCCCATTCCGTCTGAATAGGTTTGCTCCTCATCCTCCTCCAAGTCAATAACATGTGACATGAAAGTAGTGATAAACTTATTTTTTGGTGGTGAGGTAATAAATTTACAACCTAACATGTCCTTTAATGTAGGTGGTTTTATGTGCATTTTCAGTTTCTGAAATTGACGTATTGGTAAAGGCAAAGATGTTGTTGAGCATGTTGGTCTTCTTTCCTTCCCGAATTGCTCCCTTGTAATAGGTTCAGGTGAAACATGTCATTTTTGAACAACTTGTCGCTCTTGGCTAGTTGGTGACACAAGTTATTTTGGGGTTGTTGTTTTTGGTGAAGACACTTCATATAATGGGAACCATTCCTTAAACAAAATAGTTAGGATAAGCCTTGAGTAACAACTATTTATCTTGGATTTGTTAAAAATTTGGTTAATTGTTGTTTTTTCTAATGTTCGGTCCAATGGGTAAACTCAACCAACAATTACATCAAAATTATAAAACATTAATTCATAGGTTGTCCTCTGTTGGATAAGTCAAAAGTAATAGCAATCTTGTTGCTAAAATACACTAACCACTATCTTTGGTAAATCATTTGTAAAATACTTGAAATTTTGGCATGAAATGTTTCCTTCATGTGAATTACAGTCCATTGTTAATTTTCAACAAAGGCATGTGGACCTACAATCTTCATCAAAGTGGTTTTTGCTTCTTCAAAGGTTGCATTTGCAACATCTACTACTCCTTCCTTGGAAATCTCAAATTGTTCATGAATAAGCACTTGATTAATTAAATTTTTTTAACCATGCACTTGTCCTTGGATTCTTCCATCCTCCAATTCTTCCCAAGTTTGTAAAAAATCTTGTAACAGGTCCTCTCATGGTGTAATCCACTACAAGGTGAACACGTTTTCCAAATCGACTCGTCTAACCCATTTGAATTTGTTAAGGTTCATCTTAATCAATTGCAATAATTTTGAGTCTCGTTCACTTTAAACATTGTCCTCCTCCTCCTCCTCCTCTTCTTCTGAAATAATAATAACTCGTGGTTTCATAGTTGTTGTAGAAGTCATAGTTCTCCTAAAAAAGTTTAAAGTTGCTTCTAATTCATTTTTTTAACTATTTGTTTTTCTTTTCTTTCACAAAGATTCTAATTTATTCTTTTATAAGTTCTCATGAAGCTATAGGTTCAATGTAAATTGCTCATGTCAAATGAACTTGTTCCATTTTTTCCCTCTCCATTTGTTCTTTCTTGGCTACTTTAGTTTTCCTCTCAAATTCTTTATCTCTTGCATCTCTTCTCAAATTTTTTAAGGCTCTTTCACTCATGGCCTATGATAGTATTAAGAATAAAACAAGAATGAAGATGCATGATAAAGAAGATGGCAATTTTTTATATTGTTTCAAGTGATAACAACTTTGTGGCTGAAAATGGACGTGACTTTTAGGGTTATAGACCTTTAGGATATAGATGTCTACGGGCTTTTCACTAAATTCGTTATTTTGATCATTACAAATAGGTACATAGTTAAACTTGACATGTACATCATCATAATAATGAACAGGTACATATGTTCAATAATATTACCATGTGTCAAATAATTATTAATCGATTCAAACTTTATAGGTTCAAATTTTTCATTTCCAACAAGTAATGGTTTAGGTTCTTATGTTTGAATAGGTTCATTAGCAACCAAGTCACTAGGGTTAACTAATATAAATTGTAAAGTTTTATCTTCAATAAACCTATATAGCTTCAACTTGTTAACGTTGACAAGGATTGGGTTGGGATCAAATTTGTCAATGGTGATAAATAAAATAATATTATTGGGCAAATATTCTTGGATTCTATATGGCCCAAACCATCATCTTTGGAATTTCAAAACATGTTTAAAAACAACCCTTAGAAACCATAACATGTAGTTTCCAAATTGAAACTTAGTTTCATTGAATTGGTTTTGTGACCATAATGACATGGTTACACTAGTTAAAAACAACTAAATCTTGTGCAATCAACTTGTTCTCTTGTAATTTTTCTAACTTTGATAGTCTACTAATTTAGTACTCTAACAAGTTTTAAATCTATGTGTTCACTAAGTTTAGATGGTAACATGTATTTTGTAGGCAATAATGGATGTAATCCATACACAAGTTGAAATGGGGTATGACCTATTCCAACTTTGTAGGTGGTTTGGTATGAGAATAAAACTATGGACATGTGTTCATCCTAGTCATTATTGTTTTCATTAACCATTCTAGTTAAGTAAGGTTTTAAGACTTTTGTTTGTAAACATAGCTTGTGCATCTCCTTGCGGATAATAAACAATAGAATTAGTGTGTCTAAGAATAAAATGGTTAATAAGGTATTTGATCGCATCATTGATAAAATGGGTACTTTGATCGATCACAATTGTTAATGGACATCCAAATCTGGTAAGGATATATTCGTACAAAAACTTGGCAATTAAAGCAATAATATTGGTGTGAAATGCTTGTGCTTCCACTCACTTTGTTGCATAGTCAGTGGTCACTAAAATGTATTGGTTGCCTAACAATTTGCATATAACTTTAACAGGTCCAATAAAATTCAATCCCCATTTTTGAAATGGTTATTCAAATAAAGTAGTAACCAATTTGGCTAGGTTTTGCATCAACATGTTACCTATTCTCTGACATTGGTGACATGTTTGACAATATTCATGGACATTTCAATTCATCATCGGCCACTAATATAACATCCATGAATTTTCTCATAGTAATGTCAAAAAATAAATTTCTTCCTACAACGCCTCCATGTAACTATTGCAAGATTATGGGTACTTGTTTTGGTTACAAGATTCGACGAAACCTAATGTCTTGTCCAAATCTATATAGTACATTTTTTTTAAGCACAAATGGTTAAGTTCTTTGGGCTAAATATTGTTTTTGTGATGTAATAAACCTTTCTAGCATCACTCCCTCTAATGGGTACTCATAAACATTTTGTAACCACTTAGGTTGTAATGTGAATAGGTGAGCATCATAAGTTTGATAAAATATTCCAACAAATTTAGTCTAGTTGGGTAACATACTTAGTGCATCAGCCATTAGATGGGATCTACCATGTTTATAAATAATCTTGAAATCATTTTCCAGAAATAGTAAGAGTCATCTAATTAACTTGCCATAAACTCGTGGCTTGTTAACTATATAGACTAAAGCCATATGGTCTACATAAAATGTGAACCTATTGTTCAATAAGTAATGCCTAAACTTGTGTAAGGCATAGACCATAACTAAAGCCTCTCTCTTTGTGATAATATAGTTATCTTAACAAAATTGAACAATCTTAATGAATACATACAAGTTGATCTATTTTACATGTTGGGTTTTGGGTCAATATTGCTCCTACTGCTAGTTGAGATGCATTAGTATGAACATGAAATTCTAGTTCCCAATTAAGATTAATGAATATAGGAACTTGAATGTTCCAATTCTTGATGTATTCCCAAATGGTTTGACATTCATTAGTCCACTCAAATACTTTAGTTTTCTTGAGTAACTTGGTAATTGGTGCCATGATAGAAGCAAAAAATTTGATGAAGGGTAGATGCAAGGTAAATTGGCTCATTTTTTATGTCACAAGTTAAATTTTACATGGGTGTTATGATTGGGAGCTTCATTATTATGCACATATATTTCAATTTGATCTTAGGGACTTTGATTTAAATTTTCGACCATTATAAAATGGAAAATATATATTTTTTTGCATAACTCATTAAGGTAAAAATGTTATTGACATTGGAAGTCGAAGTTTTGGACTTGCTGACTAGTAACAATTTTTGTATATGAACTTTGAAACCATTGAAATATTCATAGTATGTTATATAGGGAATTGGAACATGAAGAGTTTAATTTTTTTGTAAAAAATCTAAAAATATTAACATCATATGATTTTTAAATGTTTTGTTATAGACTTTTAAATAACATGAAAGTCCTCAAAATTCATAAAATTCAAAGCTACCTCAAATTGGGGTTTCTTAAGTTAGTTTTTTTTAGAGAAGCATAAAATAGGGGCCTCCAATAAGGTGTGCATTTATTTTTGAAAAATAACATCAAAATCAAAGGGTTGTTTGGTTTGGTTAGTCCTTGACCCAATCAAACTTGTCAAATATGGAGTTTTTATCCTTAAGGTTATGAGCCATTTTACCTTGCATCTACCTTGAAGCATTTATAAAATTATGCCATTCCATTGAACATTTGAATCTCCTAAGGTGTTTTGGGTACTAGGACCTTAATTATAACCTCTATTTTCTTAGGATCAGATGTCTTTTCCTCTTTGGAGACTATGAATCCTAAAATACTTCTAGAACAGACCATAAATGCACATTTTTCCAAATTCAAACTAATGCCATACTCTTTGCATATTAGAAAACATTTTTTGAGTTTTTTTAAGTGAGTGGACAAGTCATTGAAAACAATAAAGTCATCTAAAAATATCTTCATGAATACATTTATGTATTCACAAAAAGTTTTGGTGACTACCTTTTGATAGGTTGGTGGTCCATTTTTGACCCCAAAAGGCATTACAACCCATACAAAAGCCCCCCAATCAATAACAAAGGTGGTTTTGTACTAGTCCTTTAGTGTTATAGTAATTTGATGGTATCTAGAAAAACCATCTAAAAATGTATATCCTCATGTCCAACTATAATATTAATGACCTCATTAATAAATGACAACAAGTATGGATCTTTTTTTTATGGAAGCATTAAACTTTCTAAAATCCACACAAATTATGAATTTTTCATTTTTCTTAGGCATTACAAATATAGGTGATAACCAAGTAGCCTCTTCAACATGTTTAATAAAACCTACAATAAGTAATTTGTCAATATCCTACTTGATAATAACTTCATGGTTAGGATTTAACCAGTACGCTACTTGATGAGCAAGTGGTAAAGATGTGTCTAACTTAATGTGATGTTAGGTGGTATGCCCTTCAAGTCTTTGTAGGTCCATGCAAAGATGTTTTCGAACTCCTTCAATAATTGAATCACTTGGAAATTAATAACAAGTTTTAGATTAACATTGATTTTAACTTGTTGCATTTTTTTTTCAAAACCCAAGTTGGTTTTAGTAAATTGTTGTTCTTCTATGACAATCCATCCAACAATGTAAAAATTTTGAACTCTTATCCAAGCAGGCATCTCGTGAATCTCCATTTCTCCTACTTTATGTTGAAAGAAAGTCTATGGCAAATGTTGCTTGAAAATATCAAAAGGTATAGTTACTTGAACACATAATATAAATACCAATTCGACAAGTACATATACCTTTTTAATTATGTTCAAACCTGCTAATGTAATCAAATCAATAGGTTGTTATGTCTTGATTGATGTAGGAACATATATGGTTCCTATTGAAAATTATCATGGTTCAATAGTAAACATTAAATCTTTTTAATCATCAAATATTCTAGAATGAAAATCATAACAGACTAACACTTTTGGACATTTCGTTGGTGTTCCAAGTTTCTTGGTAACAAGTATAGTTCTAATTGTACCCATTCTTTTTATAGTGATAATATTGTTGCCCTAATCATGAGACACTTTAACATCTTTTAGCTAAGGACGACCTAACAACATATAGTAGCTAGAATTCAAGACTACTTTATATCATAGTAAAAATTACTATATAAGGAATTCCATGGACAAGGATCCTAAGATCTTTGATTAGACTTAAAGGTTTAGCAATGGTTTGATTAGCCATGCATAAGTTATACGGTGTTGGGTTTGGTTATAATAGACCTAACTACATTCTCAATTTCTTAATAAGGATATTTATTCTAGAACAACCATCTAGAAGTACATCTTCTATAAAAAAATTTCTTTCTTGAACCTGTATCACTACCATTTGATGATTAATGGCTATTAAAGCAACTACCAGTTCTTGTACATTAGGTTTTGATAGTATTGAGTTAAGAATGTAACGTTTAATATCAGGTATTACCCACAACAATTGTCCTAAGTTTAATGTATATTTGGTCTCCAAGACTTGTTTGTTAATATCCTTTAAATTTTCTTCCAAAGTCTTATCTATTGTAACTTATTTTTCTCTCACAAGTTGTTGATTTACATAACTGATTCGATTATTTTCAATCGATTGAGTTACATTGGAGTTATTAGGCTGTCTAGCCGTATTCTGTAATGGTTCTTCATTGGTGGTAATAAGTTGTTTATCAGTTCCACCATGTTGTAATTGTCTAATAATTTTAATAAATGAATCATGTAAATCCTCTTATTATTGCCAATCTTCAGTTCCTTTGGCTTTAACTAATCTAACACTTGTTGTTCTAGTTGTTAACTATGAATAATAACTATAACTACCACATTGATTCGCACATTGTCAAGTTAAGGTTATGTTGTTGTAGCATTAAAATTAACAGGTTTAGTTTTAAACATGTTTTGTACCTCAATCTTCATGGGACATTCTCTACATTTATGCTCTACACTAAAACACATTATGTAGGGACAATGAATAGGTATTTTAATTGATTTAGCAGGTTGGGTTTTAGTTTTTGCTACAAGTTTTGTAGTCTTAATTATGGCATTGATACAACTAATACTTCTATTTTCTTGTTATGATAGGTCTCAAATGTGTGACCTATTTTACCATAATTAGTACAAGTTGATGTGATTTGACTATAACAAGTACTATTAGTTTGGCTATTGTATTAACATGTGGTGTGGTTAGTAGAACATTGTAACTTAAACTAACATCACTTTCCTCACATACTATAGCGGTTTCCTTGTGTTCAATCAAGGTATCTCTCTTCATACCTACAATTTCTAATTGCAAGTAAGGTAATAAACCTACTCTAAAACAACGATGAAGAAAACATTTAGGGTTTTAACCTACAAGCAATTTGCTAATTTCAACAAACATTCATAGTATACTTTAACACATTCAATAGTTTGTTGTTATATGTTTCACAATTGCATGTAAACCTTTTCATTGTTCTTCATTATTCTACAGAGCTTGCAAAATGCATGCTCCAACTCTTCAAAAGTACAATTTGGATGGTTTTGAATAATGTTTTTTCCCCGTTCAAAGATATTAATTTGGAAAGTAAAACCAAACAGGTTGATGATGTCAACTTCTACTGTTTCACCATTAACTTTAATGGCTTTCTTGAAGACTTTGATGTGAACATCTAAATCAGTGTTTTTGACATAGGTTGGATATAATAGGTTCTTGTAAAATAGTTTGGTTATTAATTTTAGTACAAGTTATACAATAGGTTGTTGATACCATGGTGGTTACACATGTGTGGGTCAGGTGTTGGGCATTCATAAAATCTAACATGTGGATTAAATGGTGGTCCTCCAAGTGAATCTCCTCTGAATGAACTTCCTTTAGGTGTATTTCCAAGTTGTCCTCCATCTAGTGGTTGGTGAATAGAACCTTGGGTACATAAGTTGGTAAACTAATGTTAACTTGTAAATGGTTGGAACTGGTGTAATAACAAGTTGTTGAACAAGTTGTCTATCCCTGCTGGTCACTTGTTGAACCATTATAGGAAACTAATTTCCAACAAAATGTGGTGTAAATGTAGGTGGTATAATAGGTTGTTTAGGTATTGGGTACACATACTTAGGTACATAACATGTATAATTTTTAAAGATCGAAGGATCAAGTCCTTTTGTTCCAATTGGGTATACTAAATACAAATTAAGATCTAAAGGCACAAAAGGGGGTATGACATTATATTACATTGGGTATGTCGAAGTAGGTAACATGTTGGTTTTGCTTGGTATAATTGGTGTAACAAGTTGGGACCAAGTTGTTTGATAGTCAACAAGTATTATTATATAACCTATACCAAGATTCATTATTTGAGTTCCTAATATAGACACATTGGTGTTGTGTTGTTATGTTTGGAAGAACAAGTTGATGAACATTCATTAACTCCTCCTTCAATAATTGCCTTAGTCTATCATCAACAAATGGACAACGATTAAATATGTGTCCCACCTGTTGATAATATGTATAGATTATAGTTCAACACATGCATTCAACACCTCCATGGTAGTAAAAGAACTAGGTTACACACATTTGTATGAGTTCAAAATTCAAACTTAAAAACTACATCAAAGTTTTAAAAAACAAACATTGATAACTCCAAAAGAAACTACAACATTGAAAAGGTACAATATTATGAAATTGCAAAAGCTTCCAAAAACAAATGGAAAATCTTTGAGAAAACAACAATAATAATGGGAAAAAAAACTTTGAATAAAATATTAAAAGCCAATTCTACGGGGTGCTATTAAAAGGAAACACAAAGTTGGAAGTGAAGAGAACTTGGAGGGAAAAAAATGAATTTGAACTTGTGCATTAAGTATAATGTTCCAAATGTATATTAATATTTTGTATAATTCAAACATTTGTATACTTGAAGTACTAGATAAATATAAATAATATATATAACATACATAACTTACATCGATACCTTTACCATGTACATATTATATATTATGAAATATTATGTATATAGCTAAAATGTTTCAAGGACAATAGTATTGTTTCATATATATTATGTATATTAATATATTAATACATGAATTCAAAGTTTTTTTTTTCCATTCTTGTTGTTTTTTTCAAATTTTTTTCACTTATTTTTTTATTTTAAAAAATATTGTACCTTTCCAATATTGTAGTTTTTTTGGAGTTGTCTCCTTTGAGCTTTAATATAATTTTGAATCATTTTTGAATTCACACAAATGTGTGTAGCTTAATTCTTTTGCTACCATGGAGGTGCTAAATGCATGTGTCGACATAGATCATGATAGGTATGTTTATGAACAACTTTCCAAACCATTAAAAGTGGATGGAATTCAAATTTATTTATTAGATGTAACTTTTAAATGACTTATGTTATGCAAAATGTGACATCAAGAATTAAACATGGCAAAATGATTCTTCATTGTTTTTGTTTCAAAAAATATTATTATAATGAACAAGTATAACATTATTGTCATTATTTTCAAATCTACCTATTGTTAGGTTTGATTTCATGTTTTTAGGTTTTCAAAATTTGTTTTCAAAGTTTCAAGCCTCTTTGAAGTTGATAAGTGTAAATATACTCAGTAGATCATTGACAATGGATAGCATTCGTATATATTTGTTGAAAATAGCTTGGTTGACATGTATGCAAAATGTGACACCTAAAAAATGTGACAAAATGATTATTTATTTTGATTACATTAGGATGTTCTAATGTAATGAACAAGTACAACAATGGCCATTGTTGAACATGTTCCATTAATCCTCAAATAAAACCATCTTAAATCACCCAAAGTGAAACATACCAAGATCACTATAAAACCACATCAAAAAAACCACTTCAAACCCAACCATAATACCAATGATAAAACAACTCATAGTCTTTTTACAAAACTCATAATCCCACCCACAACATCATTCCTTAAACCATTAAACAAATAACGTATAATGCCACTAATAAACTATTACAATTTATGATACATAAACCACTAACAAATCACTCACAAAACATTCACACCAATCCACCAAAAGCATAGTTAAGAAAGGGAAAAAAAAAAACAAAAAATATTGAAAATAATGGCTTACTTGCATTGCTGCATAAGTTTGTGAAAAGTACTTCCAAATTTTACTGCCACCTTCTCACACCACTGGTTGTGCCAACATGGGAAGTGCCGCCCCAGTTTTCGGGAAATAAGGTAGACCACCCATCATCGAACACTTTCCAGTATTTTCCTAGCTCCTTAGCCAAATTGAGCAATTTTTGTGTCATTAGATGTGCAACCCTGAAAAGGAAAAAAAAAGAAGAAAAAAGCAATGATGCGATGACAACACATGCAAAATTCAAAGATGTGCTGCTCTAATTTCATCAGTTCCGATGCAGTTCATCGGACGAATGAAACGCGCTCAATGCGGCCCTCGTCCTGGCCGTCGATATGAAACCACGTGGCGTTCTTTGGTGACTCACCAATCAAGAGCTGGGTGCAATCTCGTATGTGACATAAGACTTGGTATTTCCAGTCTCGGATCAGGTTCGGATTTTGGCACGGTTAGACGATCCGAGGCCTGCTAACGGCAGATGGCCGCGACCCCAGCGAGCCCAACAGGGGTTCGGGAGAGGTAAGGATTGGGCTCGGCATCAGGTACGGAAGCGCGTCTTCTTTGCAGCGTTGGGTGTGGAAACCATCGAGACTGCAAATGAGAGCTTTTTTCTCGACTGTTTCTTCCGGAGAAATCAAGCTTAGAGAATGTGACTTCCTATCGGTCTTTGCAGCATATCGTGCAAGAAGGTTTTGGAGTAAAGACAGTGACAAACGAGGGTTTCCTTCTTTGCGAAGTCTGAGGCTGTTTTGTGACGTGAACAGGTGGAGTTAGCTTCAGATCGGCGGGCCTTTGCTGGTGCTCTTTTTTGAAGCTTTGAGACCGGGGGGGGGGAATGGATCGGTCGCTGCAGTGGAGCTGAGAGAGAAGGCGAATCACAGATCGCGCGTTGAGCGCGCTAAAGAGCTGGTAAGAACGATGAAGCCCTAAGGGACCTTTGTAGAAGGGAAAGTTTTTTGGGTCTGCCGGCTGGGTATATGGGGTGACGTATAGGTAGAAGGGAGACGTGGGGAAGAAAGCATATGGGAGGAGGCCTCGTAGGAGCGGGGGCTTGCAGAAGCGGCACCGAGAGCGTTCGACTCGTGGGAGCTCTGAGCTCGCTCCAAAGAACTCCTTAATCTCACTGTCGCCAGGGAACCGTTATCCCTTTATGTGCAGCGCCGGCACTAGTGTGCAATCTGGTTTCTTGAGACTTCCCAGCATCCACTGACCCGCGAGGAAGACCGAACGTCAGATTCGCAGCCTTCTTGCTTTCTTCACGAAGCTCTATATTCGGCTGTCGTGGTTCTTCCACTTTTCATCAAGCCAAACGGCCCATCGGTTTAGGGCTCTTTCCGGGCCTTATAAATGATGCTATATGTTATCCATGAAATGTAACCCAGCTACTTGGGTTCACTCGTCCAAACAGTCAATCTAACGTATGAAGTCCCAGGTGCTTGAGTCTGGTGGGCAGGTGTAGGTCACCAAGTTGCTCTGCTTCTCGCAGGTTTGAAATGTCTACTTCCTTCAAGGAGGCAGTAGCCCTAAGGGCGCAGGAACACTCTGCCGGGCTTCCTGGCTGGCGCTAAGCGATTTTTCTTCTTTAAGCATCGATCTGTTTGTTACTTGCTACTTTCCTAAGCATAGTTAGGTGCTGTCTGCTGCTCTTGTTTCCTCTCTCTATGGCCTTGCAACGTCTTTGGAATTGAAACAGGTTGGGTGGGGTCTGCAGAACATGGTAGACAGCGAGTTCTTCACAGAGTATGGGGAAGCAAATCGGTATCAAATACAGGAGGTGATTGGGAAAGGGAGTTATGGTGTGGTTGGCAGTGCCATTGATACTCACACTGGTGAGAAAGTGGCAATCAAGAAGATCAATGACATCTTTGAGCATGTGTCAGATGCAACACGCATCCTAAGAGAGATCAAGCTGTTGAGGCTGCTTCGCCATCCTGACATTGTGGAAGTCAAGCACATCATGCTTCCACCTTCACGGCGCGAATTCAAGGACATTTATGTGGTGTTTGAATTGATGGAGTCAGATCTCCATCAGGTCATCAAGGCTAATGATGATTTGACTCCGGAGCACTACCAATTCTTCCTGTACCAGCTCCTCCGGGCACTTAAGTATATACACACAGGTTTGACTGGAATCTTACTGGCAAAACTCTAAAAGGGAGAGAGAGTTCTCAGGACCTAGGTTTGATTGCAGATTTTTTGTGGATAAAACTCTTGGTCAGCATAAATGCCTTTTTGCAAATGGTGCCTGCTACACTGACCTTTGTGTGTTTCTCTTGACATTATCCTTCTAAGCATCAATGATGCATTCTGTTTGTCCTTTCATACAGTGTGAAGCAAGCGAATGATGTAGGGCCTGCATGACATGTGCTATTTACTCCATGTTTGAGCTGTAGACAGTCTCTGGGTCTCTGAGACTGCCTTTTGAGATGTTTTGTGTCATATTGTACTGTTTTTGCTTGTGTGTTCACCATGTGTATATACATCAGCACATAAATCATTCTTGCATCTCATTGTCATGTGTGCAGCAAATGTGTTCCACCGGGACTTGAAGCCAAAGAATGTGCTTGCAAATGCTGATTGCAAGCTGAAAATTTGTGATTTTGGTCTTGCCCGTGTTGCATTCAATGATGCACCGACAGCTATTTTCTGGACAGTAAGTTTCATGTTGAAGACTTCTTGGTCTCTGCTTGTTTGAAGAAGTTTCCAAGTGCTCTCACTTATATTTTGCTGGAAAGAACTGTAAAGGCTACTGTAATATGTGCACATGCTTATTGCATGCAACTGCTTGATAAATCTCTTATTGCATGGGGTGCCAGGATTATGTTGCCACAAGATGGTACCGTGCCCCAGAGCTTTGTGGATCCTTTTTCTCAAAGGTAAGGCTCCTGACCAACTCTCATTTTCTGTAAGAGTTATTTCCTCCTGTGGTTGTCAACGATGTTGCATCCTTCAACAAGGATAGACTGTGAATTTTGCTGGGAGCTGAGGTCAGTGGCTTGTACATACTTACAATGATGAGGCTCTCTTTTGTAGTCACTCAAATTGTCGCTGACTGGAGTATAGTGTGGCAGCAGTCGGAAAACATGTAATGTAGAAGGCCTTCCTTTTGAGACAGTGAAATCTTGTTTTGCAGTATACCCCAGCAATTGATATATGGAGCATAGGTTGCATATTTGCAGAGGTGTTGACTGGCAGGCCTCTATTTCCTGGCAAGAATGTGGTTCATCAGCTTGATCTAATGACAGACATGCTTGGGAGTCCTTCACCAGAGACAATTGCCAGGGTTAGCCTCTTGAACCTGCCGGTTCCTTGTATTTACTTTTTGTAGACTGGATATAGCACATCTTGAAGCTTGTAGATCATTCAGTCTGTATTCAATGGGTTTTTTGGTGGTTGTGAAGGATCTTGTCTATTGATCTTGAAAGGCTCCCTGTTCTGAGGTACAACATTCTTGTTTGCTTTCTCATTTTCATACCTTCTTTGTTTATGCAGGTACGCAACGAGAAGGCTAGACGTTATCTGAGTAGCATGCGAAAGAAGCAACCTGTCCCTCTTCAACACAAGTTTGCCAATGCTGACCCTCTGGCAGTTCGACTTCTTGAGAGACTGCTAGCGTTTGACCCAAGAGACAGGCCTACAGCAGAAGAGGTAGATGATTGTTGGTTTTTGACCTGAAAAGTTCTCCAGTATGGGCTATAAGATGTCCACTCAGTTGGAACAAGATGGTATGGTTTCTTTCAGGGCTCTCATGTGTAGTCTATAACTTCACTACACTTCCTTTGCAGGCCTTGGCAGATCCTTATTTTAAAGGGCTTGCAAAAGTTGATCGGGAGCCTTCTGCTCAACCAATAACAAAAATGGAGTTTGAGTTTGAAAGACGAAGGATCAACAAGGAGGATGTCAGGGAGCTCATCTATCGTGAGGCATGTCAAGAAACTGTTCATCCTGTTGTTTTGCAATTGCAAGAGAGAGTGTAGGATCTCCTGAAGCTAGGGCAGCTTGCATTAATATCACTTCCACAATGACATGATGTGGCAGATTCTGGAGTACCATCCCCAGATGCTAAAGGAGTATTTAAGTGGAACAGATCAGGCAAATTTTATGTATCCAAGGTATAGCACTATGACTTTTGTAATTCTCACTGTTAATGTGTTTGCTAAGGTCCTGGAAGTTAGCAACTTCTTAATAAAATGTGCTTTGCCTTTCATGACAGTGCTGTTGACCAATTCAAGAGGCAATTTGCCCATCTTGAGGAGCATTATGGCAAGGGGAGTGAAAATAATCGTGCTCTTGAGCGGCAACATGCTTCTTTGCCAAGGTGAGTCTTTCTGGTACTCTTCAGCTAGTTTTTTTCTGAGGAAGTTTTTTGACAAGCGGTAACTGAACTTAGGGGTTGTAGAGCCTATGTACTCAATCAAGGAAATGGTTTTATAAGCATCAATATCAACTCTCCTCTTCTGATGGTGTCACAAAGATTTTTTGACCTGTTGGGTGCTTAATAGGGAACGAGTCTTGGAGTTCCATGAGGAGTCTGGGAAGAATACAAGGGAACAGGATAAGCAACATGATAAAGGGGCTCCTAGTGTCACTAAGGCCTCTTATAATGTAATGTCAAAAGCCTCAGAAGGTATGTTGCTGTTTGTCTGCATGGTGTTCACTTAGATGTTGCACAGGGAGTACTTAGAGAAGTAATTGCAATGAGATTTAGGTATGAATGCTTTTGTAGAATATCAGGCACCTGTGACCATGTATACAGGTTGACGGTGAGAGGAAATCTACTTAGAAACTTACTTTACTCTTGACTTTGAAAGTTTTTAGATCATGCTATGTTTGCAGTTGGTGAAAGGAAGGCCTTTCGGGGCTCCTAGTTTTGATGCTTTATTTATGGAGCTGCTGCTGATGCAGGAGTGGGTGCAAGGCAAGGTAAGGGACCTAGCTCTGGGTTCCAAGGTGGTGTGAGAGACTTTGGTGACCCAAGGCGGCTAGTGAAGAGTTCCAGCATTAGCACTTCTCAACAGTTCTCTATATCTCAAAATTTCCATGGACGACGCAATGCAAACTCAAAGGCAGACAGGGACAACAGCAAAGAGGAAGCAGCTCATGAGCTCAATGCTTTGCAATCCAAGACAGAAGCAATGAGTATTGGTGCCACTCGCAAAGTGGCAGCTGCACATGCTGGAGGAGCACGCTCTTAATGAGTGTTTGCCACTTCTGCCAGTTGCTTGATTGCTATTTTGAGGGGTGAGAACCAATGCTCAAGCCTTTGGTCAGCTCATGGCAGTGGCAACATGGCTAGCATGTAATTCAGAGACAAATAGCATGAATAGTGTTTTTTACACAAGTAGTAGGTTTGTAGATCAGAGTATTGCTACAGATATCTCTGCTTTACAATTTTGCTTCTCTCTCTCTTACAATTTTTTCATCCCATTTATTCATTATGGGTCTAGTTTGTGGCCCTCTCTTCTCACTGCTCTTTATTAGCAGTGGTGGACAGTGAGAGGGGAGTTTTAGTGGACATGATTATAGGACACAGTCAGAAGTTGCAGTATAGCAGGCAAGGACAAGGTCAGAGAAGGCAAAATTAGGATTTAGAAAGTACAGAGCCTGCAGAGCTCAGGGATGGAAAACTCAAAACAGCTGGTGCGCAAGCCTCAGCAGTAGCTTTCAGGGTCATTGGAATGCCAGAATGATGCAGGTGTGTGAAGCTTTCCACAGCCTTTGACATGAGGCCTGAAAATTTTCTGAGAAAATCAAACACGGGGTATTATCATTCACAATGCTGGAAGTCAACATGTCCACCTCATCATGACTGCAGAGCAAGTCCTTTGGAATATATGTAAGGCACAAGTTTGTGTACTTCTTGGCAAGATTCTTGTATGAAGTGATCAAAGAATTGGAATTGATCAATTGTTGCTCCTTAACTACTTGGGGCTGGTCCATCAATTCCATTAACATTCTTTGTGCATATTTGAGAATTCATGAATTTGCTTCTCTTGCAGGACATTCTGGTTGCTTCTGGAACTCAGGGAATTTATTTGACGAGGCTACAGGCAATGAGAAGAAGAGAATGGTCAGGTCAATCCACACCAGTTGTGATCAGGTAGAATATAAGTCCATAGACGTTCATACTAATGCAGCATATTGACTCTAGTGGGCTCTGCAATATGCATGATCAACTGGTCTGTTACATCTTAAAACCAAATGCAACTAGGAGACTGTCACTAACCCCTGGACCTGCCAAGACTCAAATTTAAGTTACTTTCAGTGAACTCTAATGTCTACTACATAGTTATTGGAAGTCTTGTATTGCAGGCATTAAATTGCTGGTTGGGAAGCAGATGATCTTTCTGTGTTGACAGTGTCAGTAGAGTTCTTTGCATTTGTTTGTGGTGCAAAATCTGGTGGGACCTCACTTGTGGCAACTCTCTCTGTTTGCAGGGTGTTGAGAGAGAAGATGTCAGCATTGATAAAGAACCATTTGTAAGGAGTTGTTGATATCTTATTTCACCAGGACCAAGCTGATACATGGCCTTGAATTGGACCTGTGCCTTGTCCTCAGGCAGACAATATGGAGGCTTGCGGTTCTTCATAGGAAACCTGAACTGTGGTTTATGGATCCTGGCATAATGTTTTTTGATCCTTCTGATTTCCCCTAGACATGGGTTGAGCCTGTTGATTGCTCGACTGTGCAGACTAGGCCTGCTTAGTAAAAATTTCCATTTCCTTCCACAACAGATATCCCAAAAAGAACTGGGATGTAGAAATTTAGTGAGTACCCCATTTATTAGCAGCATGCTGCCATCCCTTGACAATGTTGTATATTTTTTAATTTTTGGTTCTGGTTACAGTCAATTTTCTTGTGATTCATGATGTAGATGTTGGTCTGAGACTTTGTGGGTGACACTCATAAGGTCGAATCCGCACTCATTCTCATCATGCTAGTTTTGGTTTTGCCTTGGAACTGATAGAACCTTTAAACTGTTGTTATGTAGATGTTCTTTTGATATTTTCTCAGGATATTCTGACTCATGCATGGAGTATGCTCCCTCCCAAGGCCTACACTTGATTCTAGTTCTCTTGATTACCATGCTCATCTTGAGTTCTGCATTGTTTATCCACTTAATCATAAATCTCTCATCAGGCAGGAACATTCCCCCCACAGTGTCTGTGGACCCCTGTGGGCCTCTCTTAGGACTCTTTATAGTATCACCAGGGGAAGATTGTATGTGGAAATGTGTGAACTGTGGAGGATGAATGGAATTGCAGAAGCCTCTTGATCCAAGGGCGAGGTTTTGTATAGTAATGTGTGTGGACTTTGAAGATCAACGAACAGAGGAAAGCTCTTGCTTTAAAGAGTGGGCAACAATGGTTGCAGCTTTATTCTGGGTCTAGATAGTATCTAGGGGTGTGTTGGAGGATCGACAGAACAGAGAAAAGCTCTCATTACAGAGCTTTTATTTTATTTATAGTTGGTCATGTTAAATCCAGCTCATCATTGCCCTTAACTTTGCTGGAACATGCCCATCAATCACTAAAATGCAAGCTATGGGGCCTGCTTAACTTCAAGGCCACTTCAATACAACCATAGCAACTCAATTAACCTCGGTTTATCTCTCTGATTCCTATTTGGGGGTGGTGGGGAGGGCCTTTCTGATATTTTTTGCTGGAAACCTTGGAGTGAAGGTGTTCTCAGTTCTTTCACAAAAGAAGGGAAAAAAGAGAAAAAAATCCTGTTCTTTTTTGGAATTTGAAAGTTCATTTTGAAGAAGGCTATGTCAATGGACACCAACCAAGCTGGCCTGGTCAAAATCTCTCTTTCACTCATCCATAGTCACAATATGAGGAATAACACAACCTTCAAATCAAATTTGGTGATGTCATGTTGCCCTTATGACAAAATTCATGGCGTTGACAACACTTTCAATCATTGCTTAGCCCAATTCACAAGCGCCCAAATTGAAGAAGGGAAAACATTTTATTATTGATGAAAAACACCAACTCTACTATATCTTCCTAAATGTTAGCTAAGACTTTGGTTATGAGAAATGGCCAATGACAAAACACATTTGGGAAAGGGTGTGTGCAATGTGAAGACTAGAATAAAAACAAATTTATTTCTTATGTCAAAAGATCTATAAGGTCATTTGAAACAAAATGAAGGATCATAAAACATGACATTGAAAAGTTTTATGGTTGCTATGGGTTTGTGGGTGACAATCAATGATTTTGAGGCTCTATGGAAGGTGATGTACCTCTACAAGTCAAAATACTCAAAGCATTGCATCTTTGTCTCCATTAGTTGCTTCCTTGTGTAAGTGAGTGTCATGCTATTCAATGATACTAATTTGCATTTGCAAAATGACTAGAAGGATCAAAATCAGAGAAAGATGTTGAAACAACAAATGAACTTGAGGAGAGTGTGATTCAAACTTAATTGCTAATAACACAAGAAATGGTTATTGTAACATTAAGAGAGGTGGCAATATTCAACAATGTGAATACCATGGCATTGTTATGTTGTTGGACAAACAATTGGCTTTTATTGAGGCCAAGGCCAAGGAATATTTTCAATTGCATAATGAGCCTCAAAAGACTTGTTGCGAGGTATTGAAGGTAATTCCTTGATCTTATGTCTTGCAAAAGATTTTCAAGCCTTGGGTGTACTCCCTAGCTATTCACACCATGACAAAACAAATGTGAGAGAGCTCTCAAGAAAATTAAGATCAAACATTTCACATTCACCTTTCAATTACATCTATCACACAAACCAAAACAAGAAAATAATTTGGGACAAACTTGCCACAAGCCACAAACATACATTGGACTCACCACAATTTGAACTCCCTTGTGAAGAACTATTCTCCCTTGTTCAATGTGGGTTTGGTATCAAAGTGGTCATTTTCGTAGGACTCCAAAGGTGCACTTCTAAAACTAAAACACTCTACAATTCAAACCTTTAGAGGATCACAACTTTTCAAAAACATATTTGTTTTGAAAATGTTGCCCCAATTTCTTATAACTCTCAAAGGTACTTGTGTAAATAGTCTTTCTAGTGGAGCATGCATGACCACCCCAATAGCCATCTCACATCATGTGCACGATTAGCAACAACCATTGCCGCAACTCATTTACACAAACCCAACCTTGCAAAACAAACAAGCATAGTGAAACCAAGTGCATTAAAGCTTCACTATTACATACCTCACCAACTAGGAAAATTGAGATCATTAAAATAAACATAACATTCAAACCTAGACATAACATTCAAATAGACATTGATAGAGGAATGGACAAGTGTAATTGTCTTTATTTTCATGCATGGTTATTGCCTTTGAATGTCCACAAGTACCCAATGAAGTCAATCAAACAATGTGATTTTAATATATTGGGTGTCTTGTCTAGGATCAACATAGTAGCATTTCTGTCACAAGTCCACATTCTAACTATGGAAGTTGATTTCTAAATGGATGATATGCCTCACATGCTATGCATATATAATTCATTTTAACATTACTTGTGTGCAATAAGCTTTTCTTTAATTACTAAAATTTAGCCAAAATTTTTTTTTGAAAATTGAAAATTTGAAAAATAAGTGATATCAAAGGTTTACAATAGCCAAAAGTGAGAAAAAGGGAAAACTACCATACTTTTATATTTGGTTTTTAGTGTGTAGCTAAAAATATAGAAGGATGATTAAAGATTTGTATTCATATTTGGTTTATAGCCAAATTTGGTTACATCTTCCTATGGATGATGGCCATTTTGGCTACAAAAAATATTCCTAAAAAGGACATCGGTGTGCAACAACATCCACTATGCATAAAAAAAGGTTATGCTACATTTTGTTACATTACCTAAAGAGATGATCATCACAAACATGGTGATCACAAAGATAATCCTACCACATGCAAGCATGGCTATTCTCTTGACTTTTTAAAGTGTTTTCTATACAACCTATCTTATTACCTTGATGCTTACTTCTTTCAAATTCAATGCCAAATGCAACAAAGTGGGTGTCTACTATGCAATTTTGTTTTGGGGTCATCTTTGAGCTTAACTTGTATCAAATCATGGAGTTTTTTTTCATAATCCATAATTATGATGAGAAAAGAACATGTAGACACACAAGAGTACATTACAAGGAGATAAAATTATGTGCAACTTTTAAACTAACAAGGAAATGGTAGGGGGCAATGCTAAGATTTCCTACTTCATCACCAACCATCTTTTCTACCAAGGATGCCATGATTAGAGTATAAGGATTGTTGTTTACTTGACAATTGAGATGTTTCCTTGATGTTAATGATAACAAAGCATAATCCCAAGAAGATTATTTTTAAAAAATTGTAAATCTTAACAAATGTTAAATATAGAATTAAAATTTAATTCATTAAACACAAAAATCTAAAAGAATGATAAATATCCAACAATATCATATGTGGTATATAGATGTGAGGTGTCATGGTGGAATGTATAGCTTACATTTTCTTTTATCAAATGGTCGTCTCAATTGTACAAGTATTCATAATTGAATAAAGAGGTTTTTACACACCATGTTATATTAGGATTCAAGGATGTGCAAATTTGATGTGAACATGGTGCAAATGTTATATTTGGATCTCATTTTTGCCATAATGATACACTTGTAATTTGAAAATGTTACAAAAATTTCAAAAAGAAAAAGGTGTTCTAGGTTGTGTGAGTGTGTGTGCGCGTGAGTGTGATATCGCATAAGTTTCTATTTCAAAACCCCTAATAGTTAGGGGAATTTGACATTTGACTCTCTTGGAATATACAAAAACATGACCTAAACAAACTTACAATTTTAGTACTATCTATTTTGGGAACACTTCATGGCACAACTAAATCACAATGATAAATTTTGAGCTTTGACAAGGACTTGTAAATTTCATTATTACATGTACATGTCCTACTTCAATGGCAAAGTGCCTAATGACCGATTTATTTTCATCATTTGGATTTGGTAATAAAATTAATTATATTTTGCAATTTAACTACCAACCATTGTTTTTACAAATTTTCTTATAATAAATAAATGGAAATAAGGCTTGCCCAATTGGAATGGGTTGAAAATTGTGAGTAGTGTGGAGATACTTACAAATTTTTCCAAAATCTTATCATGGTATAAACATGAATAATCCGAGGAAATTACATTGGTTATTTTCAATGGTAATGGAGCATATATTATTTATGTGGAAGTTAAAGATTATGCAAGCGTGGATGAAATGGGTATAATAATACATGGAGGAGATTTAAATAGCTTTAAATAGGATTAGGGTTTTAATTAATGCCTTGATTATCTTTGAAATGTTGATGAAACTAGAATAAAGATTTTCATTTTCAACTATGTTGCAATTGCATTTTTTAAATTTCAATAAAATTAATTGTGATTATTAAGTAAGTGGATCTACTTACTAATTTGGTGGAAATTGAAAGTGAGTTTCAATTAAAAGGCCATTTTTGGAATATTCTTGGTATCAACAATTCTTCAATTGAAAAAGAATCGAGATATTGACTACAAAAATGGCATCATCAAGTGTCATGCCCCCTTGGGTTGCATGACAACATCACAAGTCTAAAGTTCAATTGTTTGGGTAATCATAATAACATGTAGATGGATGATAAAGCACCATGCTAACTTGATGAAACACAATGCAACTTTGCAACTTTGGCCCAACTTTGTTGTGATTGTATTTCCAACTCTATTATAACTTTGTATCAACTTTGCCAACAATGTGACAAATTGTGTATAATATGGACATTTGTCATAAAAAGAATGATTTAAACTAATACATACTTAAGCTCATACACACTAATTAGTATAACTAATATAATTAAGTTAGTTTATATTGTCATAGATATTATTTAAGCTTATGCTAGTATATTTAATATAGGTTTGTATAGCAAAGGGACAAGAAGCATATAATATTATTATAGCTTAGCTAGGTTAGTTACATGGTCTAGGCCTAACCTAGGTGCCACGTAGCTTAGATTTAGGCCTAAATTAAGTACCACATGGTGTGGCCTAGGTTTAGGCCTAGCCTAAATGCCACATGGCATTGCCTAGTTTTAAACCTAGCTTATCATAAGCACAAACACTATGAAAACAAACAATAAAAATGTAGACCTAAGTTTAAATCCAAACACAAAACATAAAAACCAAAACAAAATCACAATAGGCTAAAGACAAGAACATGAAGTGTGCAAACAAAAGTGTAAACAAATTTTTATTGTGATAAAACATGAAAACATAAACACAAAATGAACGTAACAAGGCTATGGAACAAGATTTTACTTTATACTAATGTTGAATAGATTGAATTTAATAGGGGGTTCTACATCTATTTATACCCTTTTGAGGATTTAGTTCATGGAGGTTTCCATGGAAGCTTCCATATGTTCATCGACCAAATAACCTTTTAAACTATGAATGAACTATGATTGAGCTATGAATTAATTAATTATGAATAAGGTATGAGTGAATTATGAATTGATTAAAAGTGATTATAATGAAAATGGAGTGAATTGGGAGTTTATAAAATGAACTACAAGTTATTTATAAGTGGGTTACAAGTTAATGGACTACAAGTCGATTACAGAGTTATGGATGGAAATCCATGTGAATGAACCTTATTCATCATGTCATCATGTCCAATATTGGCATCCATGGCATAGTTTAGGTGCCACATGGGCTCACATAAGCCTAGGTGCAATGTGGCATAGGCTTATGCCTAGCCCAATTACCATGTTGCCTAGGTTTTGGCTTAACTTGAAAACCAGACACGAGCTATGTGTAAGGCCAATCTATTGTAGGTTTAGGTTTAGGTGCCACATGGCCTAGGTATCATGTGGCTTCATTTAAAGCTTACCTTAAATGCCACATAAGGTATTTAATTAGCTTTTGGCAAGTAGCCTTAGCTTGGTCTAACTAGGCACCAAGTATGTTATCTTAATTAGTAAGTTAACTAACTTTCATTAACGTAGTTAATTACTTTAGTTACCTTGGCCTACCCTACTTATAAACATTAAGCTAGGCAAAACTAAAGTAGGTTGGCTAAAGTTATTAAACTAATTTAAGATGATATTATAATATTATTAATAAATATTATTATTTGTTATAATTTGCTATTAATACCTACTATTTGCATTATACCAACTATTATAAGTAATAACAATTAATAGGAAATAGAAATAATCATCATCATCGTCATAATCATCATCATCATTATCATCATCTTTATCATTATTAATTAATTTATAATATTATATTATATACTAATTATTAACTATTAGTTGCATCCTAGTTATAAGTTAATTGAAACTAATACCTAATTATTAGTAAAAAATTCATTAATGCCAACTATGTTGTACACATTTACTTAGATCACATACAAAAACATTTTCCAAATTGTGCGAGATGGTTGCACATCACATGGTTCTCCAACTTGAATTACTTTAGGTTTTCAATCCCCATGCCAAGAATGCAATGTCACAATGGCTGAGTTTTTGCCCTTATAAGTATTTCCATATAATAACTTCTAGATGACAAAGGTTTGGTTTTTTAAAAATGCCTTTGTAATTTAAGATGCAACTACAATTTCTATCCCATATTGTTTATTATAGCTTTCAAGTTTGTAAACCATGTAACTAAGTTAAGTGCCAAAACATTTTCAAAAAGTAAGAGGCATTTAAGATGAGCCAATAAAAAAGATTTGCCCTTAAAGGCCACATGGCAAAAAAAAGGATTGTCCTAAACCTACTTACCTAATTTACTTGGGCCTAAGCTAGGTAAGCCTAGGTAAGTAGGTAGGCCTTCCTTCCTACTACCTACTTACTTATTTAGGCCAACCATCTACCTACCTAGGCCTAGCTATCTACCTTTAATTTAAGCCACATGTCATTGAATTATTAGTTAAATTCTTTACCTAGTCAAGTTGCAACATAGTTGAAACTGTAATTCGATCTTGATGGTAGATGACATCATGCTTTACAACAAATCAAGTTCATCCACCATGGTATTACAATTGAAAACAATCATTGATTTCAATGGTAAATGTCATTTGCAACTAAAGTGGTCAACTATTGTTATTATTGTGGAATTGACATGTGGATGTTGCTTTTAGCTATAATGTTGTTTTTGACTTATACTTGTCAACTTTTTTGGTGTGTACTTGCAAAATATATATCTTTGTTGCAAAAAATGATTTGGAGTTGTAATTGTTGCCTTCAATTATGTTTATAACTCAAAACAAGTTGAAACACACAATTGCAAAAGGGGGGGTTTTCTATTAGTGAATGAATTAGAGTTGTTTCAAATCTTTGAATGTTAAGACATGCAAAAAAAAAAGAGGAGACAAAAGTGGAGAACTCAAGAAAGAAACAAACTCTTGACATATATGTGGATGAACTAGAAGCAAATTTTTTTTTAAAAACTATGGTGGGGACACAAAATTGCAAATTATTATAAAAACAAGATTGTTATTTCATGAGCCCACGAGCATGAGTGCGAAAAAATATTCTTAAGATATTCCATATGTGTCAAGGAGTACATTCTTTGAAAAATCCACTTGATGTGGAAGAATATTTTTGACACATGAAAATATTCTTCCACATCATAAAAAAATCCATGTGGACTTGCCACATGGCATTCTGTAGTTTCAATTTAAGGCGATTTTAAAGGCTCCAATGTGTTTAATCTCCCATTCCAAACATTAAATTAAATTTCAAATGAAAGGAAAAGACCGAATCATGAATAAAGACGTCATGATATGGACAACATTTGATGTTAGAACTTATATTGAACACATAAAACTACCTAATTACTCATAGGATTTAAGACAACATTTACATAAAAATTTGTGGCTATTCAAACATTTGTAGTTGTTGTGGCCTTTAGAATTGTTCTAACATTTGTAAATGTTTTAAGATCACGAGTCCCATGCAAATGGTCCATTATGCTTTCATGATAGTAATAAATGCATAAATTGAGTAAACATCTATAAAAATGTGACCATTAGAGATGTATGCAATTGTGGAATATTTTACACATTAAGTATTGTTTTTGTTGTGAGTTTCAAAGGATCGATTAAAGCAAGGTTGTCATGGCATCTATGCGTTCATCACAATGCAACAGACGCATCCAGACGTAATCACACCTTTACATCACATCAATATAAGGTTAGCCTAAGTCAACCTAGGATTAACCTAGGTCAAAAAAACTCTTGGGCTACTTAGGGCAAGTTTATGGGTGAATGAAACTAGGCTCATTTTCACAAGCTTGGTGATGGAATTTTTTCAATTGTCATAGGTTTGGCCATCGAAATTTTTTTGTGCCAAGCCTATAGTGACTGAAATTTTTTAATCACCAATCATGTGGTGACCAAAAAAAATTCAATCACCACACAATTGGTGACAGAATGCTTTCAGTCACCAAGCTTGTTGGTGACCAAAAGCATTTTGTTGCCAATCATGTGATGACTAATTTTTTTTTTAAGTCACATGATTCTGGATTTGGGCCATCTGATTGACAATGGATTGATTTCCACCATTGATTTGGCGACAAAATTTGGTTTGCTTGGTAATAAAATGTAAACCTTTTTTTGTCAATATTCATTTTTTCCTTTGAAATGTGTGAGCCTTGTGTTGTTTAACACCAACCATTGCCATATACCTTGGGAGGGAGGGGTCAAACCTTTATGGGTGTTTGAATTTCAAATCATCATATTACATTTTCAATTGGCGTTGAATTTCAATTGTAGCCTTAAAGGTGGAATGCAATCTTATTGTTGAATACCTTAATTATATTAATCAAGTTTATTATTCTTGTGTACAATGTTTTATTGATGGAAGGAAGGCGGAATGCGTGGAGTCCATGGTATTTGATGCTAAAGGACAAGCTAGGGAAGGTGGAATGCAAGTTTTGTAGTAATGTTATTTCATACCACAAAGATGTAATGTTTTTCCATTTGGGCTATCGATATGATGGCAATGGGTGAGTGTGAGCCATGGATTATAGCTCAACAATTCGTTAAGCCTTAGTTATGTAATTTTCCTTTGTACTAATGATTTGCATGCTTATAAGCCTCCAAGTAGTGATTATTAATAGTTGAATCAACTTTTGTGATATTTTCAGGCATATAATACTTCTTTATTTCAGTTGATGTAACGCTTAATCAGTTAAGCTCCTAATAAACCTTTTAAAATACATTATCCCTTTTATGTTGGAGAGAAGGGAAAATGGATGTAGAATTAGATGTGATTTATTGATATATAGGAAATCCAAGCCCATAATTAACAATAGCATTTCGCCATGACAAGGTTAAGTTAGTCTGTAGAAGAATCTTCAAGCACTAATGATGTACTTGTAGGATTTTTAAGATGTAGTCCTAGTACATCTTTATTTAGTTTCACTTCTATCAGACTTCTAAATAGAATCAATTCAAACTTAAGTATTAACATTTCCACCTGAATAGCCTTAGGTGAATTACAACTTTATAACCAACTTAAAGGATAGACCACAATTGCAAAAAATCTGGAATGCGACGAATGGTGCAAACGAGGTACTCGACTCGGTGCTCCATGAGAAGGGGGTTGATTGGCCTTCGTAACCAACGATAATGGCCATCACCGGGAACCCACGTTCGACAATGGAAATGGACATCATCTTCGCATTGGCATTTTTCGAACCTTTATAGTGCGGCTCCACGAGCAGGAATGAATTCTAAGTAAATTGTTAAAGCATGTGGGTTAGGAGATAGTTGACGATCCCATGCCGAACGATCGACTCAAGTGCGCACCACTCGCCTGGGCAGTTCTTCTTCGCGCGACTATTGAGAAACAATCACGTCGAACGATGCTTCTTCAAGCTCTTCCTATTCTACTGGTGTAACTGGAGGATTCGAAGGCGTAGCGACATCATCCGCCATGACTAGTTCTCACCTACATCAACAAAAGAAACCAAGAAGGTAGTACGAACAATGTGGTACTTGCGTTCAGAAGGGGTCGAGGCCTTTTTATTTAACAAATTAGGGTAGGCGTAAGGTGCGAGAGTGACGACGGAACCTCACGAAACCTCGAACATCCTAGATCTAAGGGATTCATCAAACCCTAATTTCGACGGCGGATCTAGAAGTATGTGGGGGTTTTTGTGGTGCAAATTTACTTTCAATTTACTATGTACTACATAGTTAACTAGTACATGGTAAAATAAATAGGTAGGGGATATCAAGAGAGTAAATAGTACAAGGGAATGTTAATTCAACCATTAAATTAGTCAAGTAAGAATTCAAGGACGTTACTAGTTACTACCAATAAACTATCCTAGTAGTTAGTTACTTGAAATAATTAGGATGAAGAAATAGGATGTGAAGGTCAACGGACGAAAAGGATAAGGATCAAGCTCAAGAGACCTCATCAAGATATCCAAGATAAAAGAAGGGATGAATCCTCCAATCCCATTAGTCATGAGGATTGTCATCCTATTTGATTGGAGGATGGAGTTTTCCTTGTGTCTCATTGGGCCC